>BNJU01000481.1_pt1 | contig 38033 bp, 29 predicted proteins | sample 8539281 | NCBI WGS metagenome assembly BNJU01 (sample SAMD00202456, study PRJDB9452) | human saliva metagenome | isolation source: human saliva | place: Japan
ACTACCTGGTTTAGTTACAACCCCATTTAGAAGCCGTACACTTCACGGCTGTTGCGGTTAACCAGCTGGCACATTTGCTCCAGGCTCAGCTGGCGCAGCTGCGCCAAGGCGGTTAACGTCACCGGCAACAGGTAAGAGCCATTAGGCATACCCCGGTAAGGGGTAGGCGGCAGGTAGGGGGCATCGGTTTCTATCAGCAACAACTGCTGTGGCATCGCCGCAATTGCGGCGCGCAGCTCCCGGTTAGATTTGTAAGTCACCGGCCCCGACACTGAGGCATACCAGCCGTGCTCAGCACACACCTGGGCCATAGCCTCATCCCCACTAAAGCAGTGGAAAACCGTACGCTCAGGGGCGCCGTCGGCAAGCAAAACCTCAATGCACTCACGATGAGCCTGGCGGTCATGAATCTGCAACGGCAAACCCAGCTCTTTAGCCAGAGCGATATGGGCACGGAAAGACTCCCGCTGCGCCACGCCCCCACGCGGGCCGGTACGGAACAAATCCATGCCGGTCTCCCCCACCGCCACCACAGTTTCGGGGTTTTCCCGGCAGGCCCGCTCCACCTGGGCCAAGGCGGCGTCGAGATCATATGCACCATGGTGGGCCTCAAAACGCGGCTGCAAACCATCAGGGCCCACCTCGCTGACGCCCGCATGCAGCACCGCCTCATTCGGGTGAATTGCCAGCGCCACCTTCACCCCCGGCAGCTGTCGGGCCAGCTCCAGCGACGGCGCAAAAGCGGGCAGCTCACAGGCGCTAGTGATCATGCGGTCCACCCCCACTGCCTGGGCTCGCTCCACCAGCTGCGCGGCGCTAAGCGGGCCTGAAGCAGCCGCCGCCCCCGGGCCCTCAGTGGGCGAAATCGGCAAGTGGGTGTGGTTATCCATAACCGCCTGCGGCAGGCGGGCAATATTTTCCAGCGCCGGCCAATCGCTCGGCTTACGTTTAGACACTTTGTTCTCCCTGGTAGATGAGAGTGGCCCCCGGTTTAATAGATGGGGGCAGAGCCCGGTTTAAGGGCGCAGAGCCCGGTTAAGGGCGCAAGTTACATGCACGTGCCCTCGGCGCTACCAGTTACGGCTAGCGACGAGGGCACAGTTAGTTTCTAAGCAGCTCAGGCGCCGGTGACGTCGTCGGGCACCTGCCCGGCGTAACGGGCCAGCTCCTGCTCAATGATGGCTTCATCCAGTTTCACAAACACCGGGGTGGGCTTGCCTACAGGCGTGCCCGGGGTGACTGCGTGACGCTCCCAGGTGGGGGCGGTGGTGTAGTCACCGGTGATGATCGGGTAGGACTTGCGCCCTGCGAAGTCTGCCGGCAACACCTGCGGGTCCAGCTCGGTTACTTCCTCAATCACCGGCATGGGGGCGATCTGGCCGTCCCCACCCATTACGCGGTCGACGTCGTTAGCGGCATGCGGCAGGAAGGGGCTGAGCATCAGGTTCAAGTCAGCCACTACCTGGGCCAACACGAACAGAATAGTGCGTAGGCGCTCTTGCTGGTCTTCGCTCTTGAGCTTGAAAGGCTCAGTCTCGGCGATGTAGCGGTTGGCTTCACCCACCAGGCGCATGGCTTCGCTCAGGGCGGCCTTTTGGCGGTGGTGCATGATCAGGTCACCCACGGTCTTAAAACCGCGCTCCACCTCAGCTAGCAGCGAGCGGTCTTCAAAAGTGAACTCGCCCGGCTCGGGGATCTGCCCGAAACGCTTGTGGATCATGGAGGCGGTGCGGTTGACCAGGTTACCCCAGGCAGCCACCAGCTCAGAGTTGGTGCGGCGCACGAACTCAGCCCAGGTGAAGTCAGCGTCAGCGGTTTCCGGGCCGGCAATAGAGATGAAGTAACGCAGCGCGTCAGCCTGGTAGCGGCTGAGCACGTCACGCACATAAATCACGATGCCGTGCGAGGAGGAGAACTTCTTGCCCTCCATGGTTAGGAACTCGCTGGAAACCACCTCGGTGGGCAGGTTTAGCTGACCGAAGGGGTTGTGGTCGCCGCCGCGTGAGCCCTTACCGTTTTGGGCCAGCATTTCAGCAGGCCAAATCTGGGAGTGGAAAACAATGTTGTCTTTACCCATGAAGTAGTAGGTCAGGGCGTCGGGGTTGTTCCACCACTGGCGCCAGGCCTCGGGGTCGCCGCTGCGGCGCGCCCACTCAATGGAGGCAGACAGGTAGCCGATTACGGCGTCAAACCACACATACAGGCGCTTGCCAGGCTGGTCATCCCAGCCGGGGATCGGGATACCCCAGTCAATGTCGCGGCTCATGGCACGCGGACGGATTTCCTTTGAGGATGTTCTGGGAGAACTTAATGACGTTGGGGCGCCATGTGCCCGAGGCTTCACGCTCATCTAGCCACTCGCCTAGGGCGTCGGCTAGCGCCGGCAGGTCCAGGAACCAGTGGTTGGATTCGATGAACTTGGGGGTTTCGCCGTTGATGCGGCTGCGGGGGTTAATCAGGTCAGTGGGGTCGAGTTGGTTACCGCAGTTGTCGCACTGGTCGCCACGGGCGCCGTCGGCTCCGCAGATGGGGCAGGTGCCTTCAATGTAACGGTCGGGCAGGGTGCGGCCGGTGGAGGGTGAGATGGCTGAGCGGGTGGTGCGCTCAATCATGTAACCGTTGTCGCGCACGGCCTCGAACATTTCACGCACAACCCGGTAGTGGTTACCGGTGGTGGTGCGGGTAAATAGGTCATAGGACAGACCCAGGGCAACCAGGTCCTCAACAATGAGGCGGTTGTTTTCGTCTGCTAGTTCGCGGGCGCTAACTCCAGCTTCGTCGGCGGCCACCAGGATGGGGGTGCCGTGCTCGTCAGTGCCGGAGACCATGAGCACGTCATAGCCAGCCATTCGCATGTAGCGGGAGAAAACGTCTGAGGGGACACCGAAACCGGCTACGTGGCCAATGTGGCGTGGCCCGTTCGCATAGGGCCAGGCAACAGCTGAAAGAATGTGCGTCATGGCCCCTAGTTTACTGGCTTTGGCCTGATTTGCCCGAACCGATATTTTGCTTGCGCCGCCTGGTAAGCGCTGGCCTTGCCGGCGACGGCGCCCGGCGGCTTTGCGTTTTGCTTGCGCCGCGTTCTTGTCTGGCCCGCTGTTTTGGCGACGGCGCCCGGCGGCTTTAAATGTGCACATGGGCTCAGGGTTTGGGTTAGACTCTGCCCAAGCACACAGTTTTAAGGATTCACTATGGCCAGTGACGAAAAAATTGATGCAAGCGCGAGCAACGCAGCTAGCAAGGCACCTAGAAGTGTGCCGGATAATATCGACGAACTATGGGATGCCCTGATGGACGCAATCCCCGAGATTGAGCCAGAAGTAAATGAGCCAAAAACACTTTGGCGACGCATCTCAGATTGTTTCTGGTACTGCGACAGCTCAGTATTCATGATTATTTTCGGGTTATTCCCGCTCATACTGGGCATAGTAATAGCTGAACCGTACTTTGGAAGAACGGCCATCCCTGCGTACACTACTTTCGAAGGGAGCATCACTAAGAGTATCTATCTTGAGGCCAACAAAACCTACACCCTATACGATGAGCGTATATACGGTCCCCCACATTGCTCTATAGTAGACTCAAAAGGAAATAACTTACCCGTAGAAACCTGGGAACCTAACGAACATGATTCATTCATAAAATTCTATAATGACTTTGGACAAGTGCGCCCCACAAAGTCTGGCACCTACAAATTTTTCTGCACAGACCGAAATGACTCAAACTATCACCCATTTGCTATAGCCGAAACTACCATATTTCCTAGACCTCAAAATATTTCGTCAGAAATATGTTATAATAGGATCATAGTTTTTTATGCTTCAAGCATTGCATTACCCGGACTACTGCTAATATCCGCAGGTACCATAAATCTTATTTTCAGGGGTCTTCGTAACGCAGCCCGTTCACGCGCATACAAGCGGTCACTGCAAGGCACTGTTTAAGTTAGTTGTCAAGGGTACTAACCCCCTACCGGGCGGCTCTAGGCGCACTGATTATTCCGCTAGGGTTGTATCAGCAACCGATTTAAGGATTAGTCATGCCCGCTAGCCAGCCTCAAGCCGCCGCCAACTAGCTGCTGCAGCCGACAGCGACCCATTCGCTCACATCTACGCCAGCCCCAACGCTAAAAACATTCACGCCCCAGCCAGCTTCGGGCCAGCATATCCGCGACCCCAGAAAAAGCTACAAACCCCAGAAAGAGCTACGCCGCCACCCCGCCCATTATGGGCTGAAATAATTATCATATTTTCCAAGCTAATAATTATCGCAAGTTTCGCTATCATCCCGATTTTATATCTGCCAGCTATAACCGAGCCAAACTTAAACACTTTTTCTGCAGGCAACCCCAAAAGCGTTTATCTAGACAACAATAAAGAGTACTATCTCTACATTAAAACCAACATTCAGACTATAGCCGACAAAACCAGCTGTGTAATCTCAGGCCCTGAAGACTACCAGGCATCCATCATGGCAGGCCCGGTAGACAGCGAGCTTGACATTGATGGTTACTACAAACTTGGCAGGATCTCTGCAGGTAAAACCGGTACTTACAGTTTTTCTTGCGTTAACCCTAATTTAAGCGATTCACACCCTTTTGCTATAGCAGACACTACAGGCAACTATTACGCTAAGACTCAAACACAACTATTTCTTAGCTATTTTCTGATAATCATTAGTGCAGCCACGATTTTATTGGAGATAGCTTTAATAGTTGCGAGTGTTCGTAACATTTGGCGCGCCTCTAAAGAGCGTCGCCAGCTACAGGCTGAGTTTCCTGCGCCTCTGCCCGCATACATGCCCGCATCAGCATCAGCAGGCCCCGCAGCCACCGCCTCACCCGAGTATCGGCCTACGCAACTTTGACGTGCCACGCCAGCTGCTTTGACGTGCCACGCCAGCTGCGCCGTCGTCGCCCCCGCAGCTAACGCAACCAGCATGGGCGCCGTCGTCACCACCCACGTAAAACGCCGAGCCCGGCACCTATTCAGCTAGGCTTAGAACAGCAACCGAATTAAGGATTTAACATGCCGGACAACCAGTTCAATCCAGGACCGTACGGCTCCGCTAGCACCAGTTACAGCTCCGCCAGCGGCCCGAACCCGCAAAGCGCCCCCAGCGCGGCCACAACCTGGGCACCCCCGGGGCAAAGCGCCGGAATTTTGCCGCCCACGGACCAGAAAAGCCTGATCGGCAAGCCTGGCCTGGGGCTGTCAGTATTCTGGCTGGTTTTAGGGCTAATCACTTTGGCGGTGGGCGCGGGCCTGGCCTCACTGAACCTTACCGACGCCACGCTGCCGTCTTTGTCATCTTTTTCTCCGGGCACATCCAAGAGCGCCCAGCTTGAGGCCAACCGGACTTACGCTTTCTATGCTGCCTCAACGAAGTTGGATTCCGCTCGCAAAACCTCCTGCGTGGTGTCTGGCCCCGATGGCTATAGCCCCACGGTAACCAACGCAAACTCCAGCGAAGAGCTTCAGCTGAACAGGAGCTACTACAAGGTGGCGACTTTCAGCCCCAATAAGTCGGGCAGCTACTCTTTTGCTTGCTCTAACCCCAACCTTGACCGTGCCGATGTTTTTGCTATCGCCGACATCACCGACACCACTACGGTCACCTCTAGTAATGACTTGATTTACGCCCGCATCTTTGTGGGCGCTGGTGCTTTCCTTGGCTTGGTGGGCCTGGGGCTGAGCATTTTTGGGGTCATTGCGCTTGTCCGCAAGCTTAAGGCCCGCCGCAACTTCACAGATGGCCTGCCCGCACAGGGTGAGGATAGCGCTTCGGCTAGCTCCGGGGCTTTTAGCGGTTATGTGCCGACGACGCCGGGCCAGGCACCTTTGGGCTACCAGGCTCCGGGGGTTGCGTCCCAGGGGCCGGACGCTGCTGCGGCGTCCCAGTGGGCTGCTGCGGGCGCTGGCGCCGCAGGTACCGCTGCCGCCGCCGCACCTCAGTGGGGTGCACCCCAGGGGCAGTGGGCGGCCCAAGCACAGTCCTCCCAGACGCAGTCCTCCCCGGCCGCTCAAAGCCAGGCTTCTGCACAGAGTTCTAACTCCAGTGCGCAGGCCGCGAGCGCGCACTCTGCTCCGCAGGCGCCAAACCCTTACGTGACCGTGCAGCCTCAGACTAATCCCTACGTGACCCCTCAGGCTCAGCAAGCTCCGGCGTCGCAGAACACCCAGGCTAAGGGGCACGCACAGCCAGCACAACCAGCACAACCAGCCCAGCCCGCACAACCGCAGGCTAACCCCTATATAACCGCGCAGGCGCAGCCCGGCCAGAATGTACAGCCGGGTCAGAATGTGCAGCCGGGTCAGCCCATCGAGGTCTACGGCCAGCAGGCCACCCAGCCGCTAAACCCCTACCTCACCCAGCCACAACCGCAGGCACAGGCACAGGCACAGGCACAGGCACAGGCACAGGCACAGGCACAGGCACAGGCACAGGCAAGTGTCGCACAAAGTGCCGCGCAGGCTGGCACCCCGGCTGGGACCCAGGTTGGTACTCCGGCCGGTGCTCAGGCTGGTTCTCCTGCTGGTGCGCAGGGCCAAAATGCTGCCGGCTACTGGCCGGTGCCTAACTTTGCTCCATCCGACCAAGCCGGTCAGCCCAGTCAGCCTGGCCAAGCCGGTCAGCCTACCCAGGTGTCGCAGGGCTATGGACAAGTACCCCAGGGTTATGGCCAGCCAGTACAACCGCAGGCTAACCCTTACGTAACCGCACAGGCTCAGCAGGCTCCGGCGTCGCAAACAGCCCAGCCGCAGAGCTACGCCCAGTCAGCCCAGCCCGCACAGGCTCCTCAAGTACCGCAAGGCTACGGCCAGGCACAGCCTGGTCAGAATGTGCAGCCGGGTCAGCCCATCGAGGTTTACGGCCAGCAGGCCACCCAGCCGCTAAACCCCTACCTCACCCAGCCACAGCCGCAAGCTGCAGCCAAGCGTTGCGCCAAGCGCCGCTCAAGCCCCGCAGGGTTACGGCCGGCCCGCACAACCCGGGCAGGGATATGGTCAGGTACCCCAGGGATATGGTCAGGCACAGCCGGTACAGCCCGCACAGTCGGTGCAACAACCCGCTCAGGTACCTGGGGTTAGCCAGTTGGAGCACCCGAACCAGCCTGGCAGGCCTACTCAGCCTTTGCAGCCTACGAATGACACGCGGGTTATCGCCAGCCCGACTGACACCACCCAGGTGGTTTTCGAGCCGGCCAACCCGGTTTCTAAGTCACCTGCTTCTCAGTCAGCTGCCTCTCAGCAGGCTGGTGCAAATGAGGAAGTTGAGGAGACTGACCAGCGTCCTATGGATGCCATGTACACGGATCCAACCCGAGTAATCAGCACCACCGAGGCCGCCAACCGCTACAACTAACCCTCACTACAGATACAGATACATACGAAATCGTCCGTTCCCTATTAAAAATCCATGGGGTTTTATAGGGAACGGACGATTTTTCAGTATTTGTGAGCAGTGGCCTGGGCTAGCAGCCTTACTCGGCCCTGTTCAGCCTCGCTTGGCCCTTAACTTGAGCCTTAACCTGCCCCTTAACCTGAGCCTTACTCGGCCTCAGCCAGCTCCACGCCAGCCTCAACCAGCTTGGCCTTGGCGGCCTCGCCCAGCTCGGGGCTGACCGGCTCGGTCAGGTTGGTCAGCACTCGCACCTGGTAGCCCTTGGAAGCGGCGTCCAGCGCAGTGTCGCGCACGCAGTGCGATAGCGCCAGGCCCACAATGTCTAGGCTGTCCACCCCGGCGTCCTTAAGCAGCTGGTCCAAGCCCACACCGGCGTCGTCGACCCCCTCAAAACCAGAGTAGGCCGCCGCGTACTGGCCCTTCTTAACCGAAGCGTCCGGGGCCAGGTCCGCCAGCGCCGGGTGCAGCTGCGCGTTAGCAGTGCCGGCCACGCCGTGCTTGGGCCAGGTGTCCACGAAGTCGGGCTGGTCGCTAAAGTGCGTGCCCGGGTCAATGTGCCAGTCCTGAGTGGTTGCCACCAGCGCGTATTCCTTGCGGTGTGCGGGCACGTAGGCGGCCACGCGCTCGGCGACGGCGTTGCCTCCCACGATGGGCAGCTCCCCGCCCTCGCAGAACGTGGGCTGCACATCTACCACGATTAGTGCTCGAGTCATTTTCTTCTCCCTATGGTTGCGGTTTTTCCCTTAGGTCTTTGGTAGCCGGTGGATGGCCGGGGTGGGCGGCCGGCCGGGCAGCCAGGGCCGCCTGGTACAGCTCATTCTTGCGCAGGCCGTGGGTTTGGGCCACCTGCGCGGCCGCCTGTTTGAGACGTAGACCCTGGTCAGCTAGGGTCAGCACCTGGTCTACTACCTGTTCGACGCCGACGCTAGCCCCCGCAGAGCCGGCAACTACCAGCACAATTTCTCCCCGTGTCCCCTCGGCGGTGGCCGCCACCAGCTCATCTAGGCTGGCGCGCAGTACTTCTTCATGGGTTTTGGTCAGTTCCCGACACAGTGCCGCACGGCGCTGCCCACCGAAAGCTTTAGCCAGGTCAGTTAGGGTTTCGTGGACACGTCGGGGGGATTCAAAGAAAATCAGGGTGTGGGCGTCGCTGGCTAGTGAGCTTAGTAGCCGGGTGCGCTCGCCGCTTTTACGCGGCAGGAACCCTTCAAAGCTGAAACGGTCGCTGGCCAGGCCCGATAGCGCCAGTGCGGTGAGCACTGCGGAAGGTCCGGGGGCCACGGTAACCGGCACGTCTGCGTCGATAGCGGCGTTGACCAGGCGGAATCCTGGGTCGGAAACCGAGGGCATACCGGCGTCGGAAATCATCAGCACGCTGGAACCGCCGCGCGCGGCCTGCAGCAGCTGCCCGGAGCGTTCGCGCTCGTTGTGTTCATGGAAGGCCAGCAGCCGGCCACCAATTTTCACGCCTAGGCGCTGGGCCAGGTTCAGGGCGCGGCGGGTGTCTTCAGCGGCGACGACGTCGGCCAGGGCCAGGGCGGCCATCAGGCGCGGCGAGGCGTCACCACGGTTGCCGATAGGGGTTGCGGCCAGGGTGATTGTGCCCCGAGCGGGGGCGTATTCGGCCAGGTCAAGGCCCTGCGCCGGGCCGGGTGCAGAGTTGGCAGGCAGTGCTTGCTCTGCCTCGCTGGCATGGGCCGGTTGCTCCCCTTCGCCGGCAGGGGCCGACGACGCAGGCGCGTCCATACGCAGCAGCGCAGGCGCGTCCGGCGAGCCGGCGGCGGGAGCCTCCAACTCACTTGCAGCAGGGCTTGGCACTTCTTGATTGGGCGCCATATAACCTTCCCCTTTTAGATACAGGCAAAATCATCCTTCACCTATAAAAATATGCGTTTAAATCATAGGCGACGGACGATTTTGCCTGTATTTGTAGATGCCAGCTTAGATCCAGCTCTTAAACAGCATGTGCCAGAGCCAGAAGTTGTAGTCCACTACCTGCGCGGTCCATATCGGCCACCACAGGAAGGCAAACACAACCGCCGCCAGCGCAATAATGCCGGTCAGTATCAGGCCCATGAACATTGAGGGCTCATAGTCCTTGCCCAGCACCTGTCCCCCGCCAAGGTAGGCACCCAGTTCGTCTTTCAAGTTACCTTGAGCGTTCGTCTCCTTGGCGGCGACGTCGTCGCTTGCGTAGCCGGCAGAGGCGTCAGCTCCAGCAGCCCCCGCAGAGCCAGTAGCCCCAGCGGAGCCAGACCCGGCAGAGCCACCAGAACCAGCCGTAACCACGCCGTCGCCGTCGAGCAAGCCAATTCCCCAGCCCAGCGCCACAGTCAGCGCCAAAACCACGAACGGCACGAAAGCTACCGTGTAGAAAGTGAAAATAGTGCGGTCCCAGTACATGAACCAGGGCAGGTACAGGCCAATGTAACCAGCCAGCACTACCCAGCCGCGCCAGTCGCGCTTAAGCGCCACATAGGCAACCACCACAAATACCGCCACGAAAGCCGCCCACCAGATCGGGATGTTACCGATCGAGGTGATAGCCCGCACGCAGTTACGGGTGTCGCACTGGTAGGCGTCAGCGCCCAAAGTATCGTTGGACTGCCAGTAGAAGGAGGTGGGCCGCATCTGCAGCAGCCAGCCGCTGGGCTTAGCCATGTAGCTGTGGGGGGTGGATAGGCCCACGTGGAATTTGTAGATGGCGCGGTGGTATTCAATAAAGTCCGCGATCGAATCGGGCAGCCAGGAGCCGCGCCCAGCTGCGCGCTCAGCCGCCGCCCAGCCGTGCTTGTAGGCGCTGGGGTTCATGAACCAGCCAAACCAGCTAAGCAGGTAGGTCACCCCCGCCACGGGCACAAGCCGCATAAAGTTACCCCAGCCGCGTGAAACCAGGGTTTCCAGCTTCCACACCTTAGCTTTAACAGCGCGCAGCGCGGTGCCATCCCAAATCACGGTCATAATGCCGATGGTTGCCAGCAGGTACAGGCCCGACCATTTAACCGAGCAGGCGCAACCCAGCAGCACGCCGGCGCTAATCATCCAAGGGCGCCATCCGGCCTTGGGGGCTAGGGCACCTGCAGCGGTGCCTTCCAGCAGGCGCGCGATGCGTTCGCGTTGGCTTTGGCGGTCACGCACAATGCAGTAGACAGCGGCCAGGGCGAAGAATCCAATAAACCCGTCCAGCAGGCCGATACGCGACTCGGTGATACCCACGCCGTCGATAGCCAGGAACAATCCCGCCAGACCCACCAGCAGCGGTGAGGGGAACAGTCGCCACACCAGGCGGCACAGCAGGAACACGGTGGCAATACCCGCTAGGGCCACTGCCAAGCGCCAACCCCAGCTGGAGGCCGGCCCGGTCAGCTCCATACCCGTGGCGATCAGCCATTTACCTAGCGGCGGGTGCACCACAAAGGACGCCTCGGGGCTGAGCGTGGAGAAATTACCGCGCACAAAACTAGCGTTGGCGTTTTGTGCCCAGGTGCCCTCATAGCCCAGATGCCAGATCGAGTAGGCATCTTTGACGTAGTAGGTCTCGTCAAACATGATTTCGTGGGGGCTGCCCAGGTTCCACAGGCGCGTGAAGGCGGCGATCAGGGTGGTCACCACGGTGGCGATCCAGCCGTTGCGGGTCACTACTCGCGAAGGTAGGCGCGAGGGTAGGCCCAGCACGGCCCGTAGCTGCTCGCGGGTGCGCGGCTGGGGGCTTTCTAGTGCCGGTGCTGCCGTGTCTGCCTGCGACGACGCCGCTTGGTCGCCTGCCTGGGCACCTTGCGACGACGCCGGGCCTTGCGTTGTCCCTGCAGTTGCCGGGGCTGCGGCACCTGACGGGGCCTGGCTACCTACCTGCGACGACGCTGAGGCACCTGACGGAGCTGCCCCGCCCTGCTGAGCAGCGGCGTCGGGCTTAGTGCCAGGACCCGAGGACTTAGCGCCAGAGCCTGAGGGCTTAGCAGCTGAATCCTGCCTACTGTTCGGCTCTGACAAAGTAATTGGAAAACGCGTGCCACGCACGGGGGTGACGTCGTCTTCCGGATCTAAATAGGCGTCAGCGTCCGGGCTTGGAGTAGTGGGCTGATCGTTCATTCGGCCAGTCTATTGCCTTTATGAGCCCAATACCGACTCTCAGCTCACTTTCAGCAACCACTATCACTTTATATTTAGCTATTAGTGTCGCTCACCACACTAGCAGCCCTGCCCAGGAGGCCGTCCCCACGCGTCCCACCCAGCTCACCCAGGGCCGCCTCTCACAGCACCACCCGGGGACGGCGTCGTCGTTAGCGTCCCCCGAACTAGCGCCCTCCGAAGCTGCCGCCGCCATAGCTGCTGGAGCTGCTGAAACCGCCGGAGCTGGACGAGGAGGAGCTGTAGCTGACCGAGCTGCTGGTTTGCCACACCACCGCGCTGGTTACCGGCTGGAAGCCATAGTCTAGGTCGCGGGTCAGGTCTAGGTTGTATAGGCCCGGGCCGGAGTCGTCCCAGCTGTAAGCCACTTGCTGGCTGGCCATCATTTGGGCGCCCAGCGGCACTAGGGCGTCTTGCACCTTGGCAGCCATACCGACGGCGGCCGCATTGGCTAGGTCGCTGCGGTACTGCTGCGGGGTGGTGGGGGCGTACATGGCGCTGTTGGTTAGGTAGGCGCAGTAGGCCCGCATTTGTCCGCCAACTATCAGGCCGCGCTGGGTGTAGCAGGTGCTTACGTTGTATGAGTGCATGAAGGCGGCAATGAAGCAGAAGCCGGGCACGACCCATACCCAGGGGGTGTAGCGGGACACGCTGTAGAGGCTGAAAGCAAATATGGTCAGCCATAAAAACATGCTGCAAGTGTTGGCTAGTCCCCCGCAGCTGGTACGCAAATTAGCTGAGCTATATTCTTTGTCGGCTGCTCTAGCGAATTTACGCATACCACTGCTTGTGGACTCATTGTTTTTAAGTACCGCACGCATTTGGGCTAAATCGAATTGGCTGGCTCGCAATTTATTCGAAATCATAAATAGCGCAGTCAGTAATGCCTGTTGGCTGGGGTAAAGCCTGCCGGGCTGTTTGCCGGTTAGCGCAATGGTCCACTGCCCGTGCTGTAGCGGCGCTCCGGAGCGGGCCGCCTGCGCCACCTGCTGTGCGTTGGCCACGCGAAGATCCAGGTAGCGGTATCTTTGGGCGTCTCCTGGACAGACGTTAACCAGTCCGGCGTTGGTCAGGGACAGCAGGGTGCTGGTTAGCTGGCGGGTGCGCCGGTTCTTTTGTTTAGCTTTGCTGGGGAAGACATGGCTGGAAAATTCTGCGATTACTGCCGGCGACAGGTTAGGCATTTGGGTCACCAGCATGTCGGGCACAACAAACTGGGCTTGGGCGGCGCGGCGTGAGCTGAATGCGCCGTACAGCCCCACTGCGGCTATCAGCACACATACGCCAAAGCCGGCGGGAATTAGCCAGTCAAGCCACCAGGGGCGCTCTTGGGGTAGGCGGGTTTTTACGGCCTCGTCGATGGCTTGCTGACGCTGGGCTGGCGTGGCCGTGGGGAGTGTAGCCGGAAATGGTGCTGGCATCCCACATATAGGCCAGGGTTACGGATTTTCCGCCTTTAACAAAGTCGGCTTCGTAGTGGCGCCTGGAGCCGGCTTGGGGGTCGCCAGGAATGGCGCCGTTGGTGGTGGGGGCGCCGCCTGGGGTGCCGGTAGCGACGCCGTCGTAGTGCAGCCACATCCAGGTGCGCTGGGCTGGGACTTGCTCGGGCATGGAGAAGTCGATGCTGAGGTGTTTAATGGGCACCGTGTTTTTGTCGGAGATGGGGCTCCACAGGACTTTGACGATGTCGTTGGTCAGCTCCCCACCGCCGATAAAGCTCATGGTGATGCGGTAGCGCAGGTCGGAGGCGGAGCTGGTGCGTTTAATGTTCCAGCCGATCTCAACTTTGGTGGGGTAGTTGACGGTTTGCCCGTTGTAGTCGGTGGAGCTGTCGGCTATGCGCACATAGGTTTTGCCGGCGTACTGCTCGTCCCATTCTTTTGTGCTTGAGATGGTGGAGGGGTCTGTGAAGCTGCTTTTGGTCAGCTCCTGGTTGGTGTCTAGGTCCGTGACTGTTACGTCTTTTAGCTGCTGGCCTTGTTTTAGCTCGTAGAGCTGGAACATTTGCGAGTAGCTACGGGTGTCTTTGATGCGGATGGTGACGTCTTCGGTGACGTTTAGGTTGCGCTCAGCGGTGGCGTAAGCGCTGTACTGTAAGTTTGTGTACAGGATGGGGGCGTTGTCGAATTTGGTTTTTTCGAGTTGTTTATAAAAATTGTTGCCCCAGGCGATGGCACTGACCACCGCGATCCCGAGTACTGCTGCCAGCGTCGCTTTAATTAGAGCTTTAAATAGCTCTCGGCTGATGCCTGCGCTTTGGTCCATGCCATAAGCGTATTAGGTAAGTGGGGTGCGGTATGGGCAAAAATGCCCAGGTGGTTTGTTCTTTGCCGACGACGACGCCGGGCCCAGGCTGGTAAAGCAAAAAAATGGTGGGGGTGCCGACCCCCAAACAGGACCAAACACCCCCACCACTCAAGGAAACGGTTGGCAGTGCCCTACTCTCCCACAACCCACCAGTTGCAGTACCATCAGCGCAGAAAGGCTTAACTTCCAGGTTCGGAAAGGATACTGGGTGTAACCCCCTCGCTAAAACCACCAACACAACCAAAATAAGCAACACCCCAAAAAAAGGAGGTGATCACTCACCAGTCAGTGAAACAATATATCCACTAACAACCCAACCCACAAACCCCAAACAAGGGAACCGAGGCCGTGTTGGTCGTGAACCGCACAGTGGACGCAAACACCATCAAACAACAAGTTATTGTTAGTTATCGGTCAATTAGTACTAGTAAGCTGGTCACCTTACAATGTCTACACTCCTAGCCTATCAACCCGGTAATCTACCGGGAACCTCCCCCAAACAAAATGGGACGGAAACCTAATCTCGAAGCTAGTTTCCCGCTTAGATGCTTTCAGCGGTTACCCATCCCGAACGTAGCAAACCAGCCATACCCCTGGCAGGATAACTGGCACACCAGAGGTTCGTCCGTCCCGGTCCTCTCGTACTAGGGACAGCCCTTCTCAAGTTTCCAACGCGCGCAGAGGATAGGGACCGAACTGTCTCACGACGTTCTAAACCCAGCTCGCGTACCGCTTTAATGGGCGAACAGCCCAACCCTTGGGACCTGCTCCAGCCCCAGGATGCGACGAGCCGACATCGAGGTGCCAAACCATGCCGTCGATATGGACTCTTGGGCAGGATCAGCCTGTTATCCCCGGGGTACCTTTTATCCGTTGAGCGACGACCCACCCACACGGGATCGCCGGATCACTAGTTCCTACTTTTTCGTACCTGCTCGACCTGTCAGTCTCGCAGTCAAGCTCCCTTGTGCACTTACACTCAACACCTGGTTACCGACCAGGATGAGGGAACCTTTGAGCGCCTCCGTTACAATTTAGGAGGCAACCGCCCCAGTTAAACTACCCACCAGGCACTGTCCCTAACCCGGATCACGGGCCAAGGTTCAGGCACACGCTATAACCAGAGTGGTATTTCAACAACGACTCCACAATCACTAGCGTGACCACTTCACAGTCTCCCACCTATCCTACACAAGCTATAACGCGCACCAATACCAAGCTATAGTAAAGGTCCCGGGGTCTTTCCGTCCTTCTGCGCGTAACGAGCATCTTTACTCGTAATGCAATTTCGCCGAGTTCATGGTTGAGACAGTAGAGAAGTCGTTACGCCATTCGTGCAGGTCGGAACTTACCCGACAAGGAATTTCGCTACCTTAGGATGGTTATAGTTACCACCGCCGTTTACTGGGGCTTAAATTCACCGCTTCACCAACAAAAAGCCAGCTGACGGTTCCTCTTAACCTTCCAGCACCGGGCAGGCGTCAGTGCGTATACATCGCCTTACGGCTTCGCACGCACCTGTGTTTTTAGTAAACAGTCGCTTCTCCCTGGTCTCTGCGACCCTCAACCCTAGAAAGCCACAAAAAATGGTTTCATCAAGTATCAGGCCCCCCTTCTCCCGAAGTTACGGGGGCATTTTGCCGAGTTCCTTAACCATGATTATCTCGTGCGCCTAGGCATACTCTGCCCGACCACCTGTGTCGGTTTAGGGTACGGGCGGCCAGCCACCTCGCGTCGAAGCTTTTCTCGGCACCACAGGATCACCCCTACTTCCCACCAAAGTGGTCATCATCCCGCCTCACATAAAACCACCCGGATTTACCTAAGCAGTAAGCTACACGGTTAAACGAGGTATTCCATCACCTCGCGAAGGCTTCCACTGTGCGTCACTCCACACGCTTGCCTACCAAGAAAGCCTGTCCCCAAACCAAAACCACAACCAAACACCCGAAAGTGCCTAGCCATGTTTTTAGCGTGGGTTAGTACCTTTCAGTCAACACTTGACGGTTACTAGCCGGTACCGGAATATCAACCGGTTATCCATCGACTACGCCTGTCGGCCTCGCCTTAGGACCCGACTCACCCAGGGCGGACTAGCCTAGCCCTGGAACCCTTGGTCATTCGGCGCTAGGGTTTCTCACCCTAGTATCGCTACTCATGCCTGCATTCTCACTTGCGTACCGTCCACGACACAATCACTTAGCCGCTTCACCCAGTACACAACGCTCCCCTACCACCCCCAACCCCTGGCCAACAAAAATATTGACAGGGTGCTTGTTGAGGATCCGCGGCTTCGGCGGTGTGCTTGAGCCCCGCTACATTGTCGGCGCACGATCACTTGACCAGTGAGCTATTACGCACTCTTTCAAGGATGGCTGCTTCTAAGCCAACCTCCTGGTTGTCAACGCGACCGCACATCCTTTCCCACTTAGCACACGCTTAGGGGCCTTAGCCGGCGATCTGGGCTGTTTCCCTCTCGACAACGGAGCTTATCCCCCGCTGTCTCACTGCCACGCTATACCCGGACGGTATTCGGAGTTTGGTTGACGTCAGTAACCCTGTAAGGCCCATCAGCCATCCAGTAGCTCTACCCCCGCCCGGAACCACGCAACGCTGCACCTAAATGCATTTCGGGGAGAACCAGCTATCACGGAGTTTGATTGGCCTTTCACCCCTACCCACAGCTCATCCCCTCCATTTTCAACTGAAGTGGGTTCGGTCCTCCACACGCTCTTACACGTGCTTCAACCTGGCCATGGGTAGATCACCCCGCTTCGGGTCTAGAACGTGCCACTCGGCGCCCTTTCAGACTCGCTTTCGCTACGGATCCCCCACACGGGTTAACCTCGCGACACGCCACTAACTCGCAGGCTCATTCTTCAATAGGCACGCCATCACCCCCAAAAAAGAAGGCTTTGACGGCTTGTAAGCGCCCGGTTTCAGGTACTATTTCACTCCCCTCCCGGGGTACTTTTCACCATTCCCTCACGGTACTTATCCGCTATCGGTTACCAGGAAGTATTTAGGCAGCTAAGTGGTCTTAGCAAATTCACACAAGATTCCACGAGCCCCGTGCTACTTGGGGAAAACATGCCCAACGCAGTGCCTGATGTTTCGCCTACCGGAGTATCACCGTCTACGCTTAGCCTTCCCAGACTATTCAACTACACCAAACATTTATAACTACGCACACCCCCGCCAGAGAATGTACGAACACGCCCCACAACCCCGCATCAGCAACAACTGGCGTCTATCACACTAACACGGTTTCACCTAATCCGCTTTCGCTCGCCACTACTAACGGAATATCTTTTCCTGCGGGTACTAAGATGTTTCACTTCCCCGCGTACACCCCCTTGCGCCCTATACATTCAGGCGCAGGTAACAAGACATTACTCTTGCTAGGTTCCCCTATTCGGAAACCCTCGGATCAAAGCCTGTCAGACAGCTCCCCGAGGCTTATCGCAGTCCACCACGTCCTTCATCGGCCCCTGATACCAAGGCATCCACCGAACGCTCTTAAAAACTAACAACAAAAACAACACCAACCAACAATCAGTCAATCAGTATTGCTTGCAAAGATCAAAGATGCTCGCGTCCACTATACAGTTCACAACCAACACACCCACACCAAACAAACAACCACAAAAAAGCAATCACTCGTATCGGTGGGATCAGGTCCGGAGCGCTGCTCCAGAACCCCGACAGCATGCCAAGCCCTTAAAACCCCGTCCCTCTTTGCCAAAAAAACAGAGCCAAAACATCTATAAAACGAATCCTCAACGGTCTTCCTTGCCGTTCCAAAACAAAAACTCCTTAGAAAGGAGGTGATCCAGCCGCACCTTCCGGTACGGCTACCTTGTTACGACTTCGTCCCAATCGCTAGCCCCACCTTTAACCGCTCCCCGTAGAGCCACGGGCTTGGGGTGTTGCCAACTTTCGTGACGTGACGGGCGGTGTGTACAAGGCCCGAGAACGTATTCACCGCAGCGTTGCTGATCTGCGATTACTAGCGACTCCACCTTCATGGTGTCGAGTTGCAGACACCAATCCGAACTGAGACCAGCTTTAAGGGATTAGCTCCACCTCACAGTATCGCAACCCTCTGTACCGGCCATTGTAGCATGCGTGAAGCCCAAGACATAAGGGGCATGATGATTTGACGTCATCCCCACCTTCCTCCGAGTTGACCCCGGCAGTCTCCCGCGAGTCCCCACCACAACGTGCTGGCAACACGGGACAAGGGTTGCGCTCGTTGCGGGACTTAACCCAACATCTCACGACACGAGCTGACGACAACCATGCACCACCTGTGAAAACCACCCAAAAGGGTAAACCCTATCTCTAGAGCCACGGTTAACATGTCAAGCCTTGGTAAGGTTCTTCGCGTTGCATCGAATTAATCCGCATGCTCCGCCGCTTGTGCGGGCCCCCGTCAATTCCTTTGAGTTTTAGCCTTGCGGCCGTACTCCCCAGGCGGGGCACTTAATGCGTTAGCTACGGCGCAAAACCCCCGGAAAGGAGCCTCACACCTAGTGCCCAACGTTTACGGCGTGGACTACCAGGGTATCTAATCCTGTTCGCTCCCCACGCTTTCGCTCCTCAGCGTCAGTAACGGCCCAGTAACCTGCCTTCGCCATCGGTGTTCTTCCTGATATCTGCGCATTCCACCGCTACACCAGGAGTTCCAGTTACCCCTACCGCACTCTAGCCGGCCCGTACCCACCGCAAGCCCCCGGTTGAGCCGGAAGTTTTCACGACAGACGCGACCAGCCGCCTACGAGCTCTTTACGCCCAATAATTCCGGACAACGCTTGCGCCCTACGTATTACCGCGGCTGCTGGCACGTAGTTAGCCGGCGCTTCTTATCCAGGTACCCTCAACACCACCAAAAAGCAGTGCCTTGTTCCCTGACGAAAGAGGTTTACAACCCGAAGGCCTTCATCCCTCACGCGGCGTCGCTGCATCAGGCTTGCGCCCATTGTGCAATATTCCCCACTGCTGCCTCCCGTAGGAGTCTGGGCCGTATCTCAGTCCCAGTGTGACCGTCCACCCTCTCAGGCCGGCTACCCGTCAAAGCCTTGGTAGGCCATCACCCCACCAACAAGCTGATAGGCCGCGAGCCCATCCCTTACCAGAAAAAAACCTTTCCAAACCAACCCATGCAGGATGGTCAGAATATCCCGTATTAGCTACCCTTTCGAGCAGTTATCCAGGAAAGTAAGGGGCAGGTTACTCACGTGTTACTCACCCGTTCGCCACTAATCAACCAAGCAAGCTTGGTATTTTCGTTCGACTTGCATGTGTTAAGCACGCCGCCAGCGTTCGTCCTGAGCCAGGATCAAACTCTCCAAAAAAACATGAAGAACCAGAAAAAAACTAGCTCAAAAAAAACATTAGTTGACAAAGAAATCAACAAGAAAAACCCCCCAACAAACAACACATTCGTTGGAGAAGAATTCAAGACATAAAAACTTGACACACTATCGAGTTCTCAAACAACACACCCACAAGAAAAACCCACAAACCAAACCAGCTTGCACGCTTTCCTCAAAGCACCAGAGAAGCTTACCTTGAAAGTTTTTATCTCGCAAGTCCCGGATCAGTGATCCGCGCCTCTCTCACACCGTTCCAGGAGGGAAGAATTTCAACCGCCTCAACCGGTGCCAGAAAACTATAAACCACCACGCCCCACCCGCGTCAAATTAATTCTAGATGCACTAGCTCACAGTAAATGCGGGTGGGGTCCCGCTATTTCGGTTACTACTTGAACGCTTACTTATTAGTGCTGGTAGGGGTCTCTACGGTGTAAGAAACGTTGCTGTCCAGCACGCCGTTAACGGTCAGGTTCTTACCGCATACCAGCTGCGTCTCGCCCACCTTGATAGTGACTTCCTGCTGGTCGCAGCCAGTGAGCTTAAAGGTGACCTGCTCATCCTTAATGGACTTAACGGTCATGACGCCCTCACCGATTGAGGCAGACTGCTGATTGCCCAGGTCTTCCTTCACACCTTCCCTGGAGTCGGCGTCGCCATTGCCAGGAGCCGTAACCGTGGGAGCTGCGCCCGGAGTAGCAGTAGCAGAGGTAGAGCCCTTAGAGCCACCAAGACCCTTATTAAGAGCAGATTTAGCCGTGCTAGGTAGTGCGGTTGCGGCTACATGGGTACCACCAGAACTGGGCTTCTTCTCTGAGTCCGAGCAAGCGACAAGACCCAGGGCCAGCATACCTGCTGCTCCGACACACATCACCTTTTTGACCAAATTAGTCATTTTTCAGCCTTTCGTCATCGCTTCCAGGTTATTTTCAGGTTTCTTTAAGGAAGCTAGTCGGTTCCCGTTGTTATATTTCTGTTGCGTTCGGGACGGTAACCCGCGAGAGTTGGGGAGCTTGTTGACCGGTCTGTACCGTTTCTTCAGGTCTGGGTTTAAGGGAGCTCAGCTGAGTATCCGATCGCTCCGGGGTGGCCCCATCTAGCTTAAGGGGCCACCCCTTTTCTTTGCTTTTTTCAGTCTATTTCAGCCAGCAAACACCTCCGCGCACCGAACAAATTCCCAGGAATCTTCCAGTTCGGCACCAAAAGTACACACGCACGCCACTGTGGCTAGGTGATTGGTTTGCTGCATGGCCTCAGGGTACCGGGTGAACCTGAAAAAACCTGGAGCTTATTGCTATTTAAGACAGAAAAACCCGCATTTTCTGGTTACAAATCTATAAAGATTGGATCCGAGGTGGTCAGTTTGGGCCAAACATCCCGCACAGACAGCGTGTGCGGACAGGCGTGAGCAAGCCGCGAGCGCACAGCTTTCTCCCAGCTAAGCCCGCAAACAGCCCACTGAAGCCCGAAATTGGCCCTCCTGGGCGCTCAGGTTTCTTTCAGCTAACGACGACGCCGCCGGGACAGCTAGTTTCGCCCTAGTTTCGCCGTCGACGCCGCTTTTAGGGCCCCTGCGACGGCGCCCGGCTCGGCTCGGCGGCAGCCCTCAGCATCCCGGCCGCTAGAGCCCCAGCAAACCAGTAAGCAGCCCTGGCAGCGCCGTCGGCCGCTAGAGCCCCAGCCAGCCCCGCCGTCGCACCCAGCAACGATGCCCGGGCCTGCCTTAAGCCAAATACCTACTCAAGCCCCACTAAAAAATTAGTGACCCCCGATAGGCTGGGATCGTGAAGAAACTACCCCGCCTATTGGCCAGCGCAGTTGCTTGCGCCACCTTAGCCCTAAGTGCGTGTAGTCCGAGTCCGTTGAAACTGTCAGATTCCGAGGCCACACTCACCCCCACCCAAGCCAGCACGCAGTATTCTGCCGGCCTGGCCAGCTATTACAGTCAGAAAGTTGACTGGACTAAATGCGGCGAGTTTGAGTGCGCCACCGTTAAAGTCCCGCTGGATTACGCCAATCCGCAGGGCGAGAGCATTTCCTTGGCTTTGAAGAAGCGCGAAGCTGACGGCATCAAGAAAGGCACCTTGTTCATCAACCCCGGTGGCCCTGGCGGCAGCGGCGTGGACCTGGTGAACTCGGTGGGCCGCATGTTCTCCTCTGACCTACTGCGCAGCTATGACGTCGTGGGCTTTGACCCGCGCGGCGTAAGCCGGTCAACCGCCGTCGACTGCCTAACCGACAGCGAAACTGACGCCATGCGCGCCAGCAACGAGGGCGCTAGCCTCGCCAAGGGCATCAGTGAGAAGTGCTCTAAGAAAACCAAGCCGGTAGCGCTGCTGGACCACATTGACACCCCTTCAGCCGCTAAGGACCTAGACATCCTGCGTCAGCTAAGCGGCGACAGCAAGCTCAACTACCTGGGCTACTCCTACGGCACCTACCTAGGTGCCACCTACGCGGATCTGTTCCCCAGCAATGTGGGCCGCATGGTGCTTGACGGCGCCGTCGACCCCACCTTGAGCGCCCACCAGGTCTCTTTGGGGCAGGCTAAGAGCTTTGAGAACTCTCTGCGCGGCTATGTGGCTTACTGCCTTAAGCGCTCTAGCTGCCCGCTTACTGGCTCGGTTGACGACGGCGTAAAGCAGGTGCGTACCTTCCTGGAAGGGCTGCGTAAGTCGCCGCTAAAGACCTCTGACCCAGAGCGGCCACTGACCTACAGTCTGGCTGTTTCCGCCGTCATTGGCCCGCTATATGCGGACAGTATTTGGGACACGCTCACTATGGCCCTGTCGCAGGGTATGAAGAAGCACGATGGCTCTATGCTGCTGCGTATCGCTGACCTGCTGGCTTCGCGCGACGACAAAGGCCACTACACGGATAACTCTGCGGTTGCCATCATAGCCATTAACTGCCTGGATTACCCGGTGCAGGGCGATAAGACCACCTGGGCCAATCAGGCTAAAGAGCTAACCCAGGCCTCGCCTACTTTCGGCGCTTCCCTGGCTGGCTCTGATGAGATGTGTCAGCTGTGGGGCCACAAAGCTACCCACGAGCGTACGGCGCTAACCGCTAAGGGCAGCGCGCCGATCCTGGTTGTGGGCACCACCGGCGACCCGGCCACCCCCTATGAGTGGGCGCAGTCCCTGAACAAGCAGCTTTCCAACTCCAGGCTGCTGACCTGGAAGGGCTGGGGGCACACCGCCTATGGCCGCGCAGACAACTGCATCACCAAGGCCGTGGATAACTACCTGTTGTCGGGCACGCTGCCTGCCGATAACAAAACCTGCGGCAACACCGACACCACCGTTAAGTAAAACGCCGGTGGCTAACAGCAACGGGTGGCTTCCCAAATGCGGGGAGCCACCCGTTTTATATAAGTGCTTATACCTTGGGCCAACGTGATCTTGGCCAGATTTTTGGCTCCGCCGGGCGCGGGGCGCTAGGGCTTAGGCCTCGAGCTCGCCGGCTAGGTTGCGGGTGAAGAACTCGGCCAGGCGCGCTCCGGTTAGGCCCTGGCTGAGTCCGTAAACGAGTTTGGCGTAGGCGGCCTCTAGGGTCATGTCCCCAGTACCGACGGCGCCCGCCTGGGCTAGCACGTCGCCGGTTTCGTAGGCTCCCAGCAGCACCGTGGCCTGGTGGCATTGGGAAGACACCACAACCACTGTGCCGCTTTTAACTACTCGCGCAATCAGCTCAGTAAAGCCCGGCTCGGCGCTGGGGCCATTACCAACCCCGAAAGCCCGCAAAATCACGGCTTTAGGGGCTGGGGTGAGCATTGCTTCCAGGCGCTCGGCGGTAATTCCAGGCACCAGTGAAGCCACCATCACATCCTGGCGCGTATAGGGCTTGGGGGTAGCTAGCGGCTGCGGGCCTCGGAAAGCATGGGCGGCTAGGGCGGCGTCGTCCCAATGCCAGGGCGCCCCGATACGGGCCAGGGGCGCTGCCGACGGCGAAGCAAAGCCCTCATAGCTCCAAGAGGAGGCTTTAGTGGCCCGGTTACCGCGCAGCAAATGCTGCCCAAAGAACAGGCTCACACCCTTATTAGCGGGGTTAGCGGCGGCCGTAAGGGCACCCAGGACGTTACCGGCGGCGTCGGAACCCAAGGCCCCTAGCGGCAGCTGCGCCCCGGTAACCACCACCGGCACCTGCAAGTCCGCTAGCGCATAGGACAAAGCGGAGGAGGTGTAAGTCATAGTGTCCGTGCCGTGCAAGATCACGAAACCAGCGGCGTCGTCGGCGGGGGTGCGCACGCAATCAATAATGGCCTGCCAGTCGGCGGGGGTGGCGTTAGAGGAGTCAATCAGGGGTGCCAACTCGTGCAGACGCACCTGCCCAGCCAGGGCCGTTCCCGCCAGCACCCGCTCAAGCCAACCGGCCAGATCCGCACCGGGAACCAGGCCGTGAGGCGAGTCCACCATGCCAATTGTGCCGCCTGAATAAATTACCTGGATTGTCATGAGACCCCCTGCAAAAAGGCTGTTTTATCTAGGTTAATGCACGTTTGCCCGCACAGCCCAAGCTATGCGGACAAACGTTAGGGTTGGCGCAGGCCAAAGCAGGCCCACGCTCTAGCCGGCGCGCGCCGGGCCCCAAAATCTGACCGACGGGCAGCGCCCTACAGGAGACTCGGGGGCCCGGCTAGCGCGGGGCAGTGCGCAGACTAGGCGCGCTCTTCTTCAGCCTGCTGGATGGCAACCTCGACGGCGGCCTCAGCGGAAGCACCCAGAGGGTCTTCAATGTCTTCCACCAGCATGTTGTCCATCAGGTCGGCGTCGATACGGTCACGCACCACATACCAGCCAATCACCATAGCCAACACACAACCCAAGGCAATACCCAGGGTGATCAGGCCGTCGTCGCTCATACCCATAGCCAAAATGACGATAGCGAAGAAAATAATGCCGATCAGGTTAGACCAGGGGGCAAAGCGCAGGCGGTAGCTGGGACGCTCCACCAAACCCTGCTTAGCGCGGTTAACGAAGATCCAGTGCGAAATCAGCACACTGATCCAAGTGCCGGCAATACCCACAGCCGCCACATCCATAATGATGTTGAAGGCGCTGGCGGGCACCGCAGCGTTAATAATCACGCCCACAATGCCCAAACCGGCAGTGATAGCGATACCACCAGCAGGCACCTGGTGACGGTTGAGCTTAGCGGCCACGGCGGGGGCCTCACCGGCCAGGGCCATAGAACGCAGGGTGCGGCCGGTGGCGTACAGGCCCGCATTTAGCGAGGACAGGGCCGCCGTGAGCACCACGATCTGCACAATGTCGCCAGCGTGAGGCACACCCAGGGCCGTGAAGAAGGTGACGAAAGGACTCTGGTTCTTGTCGTAGGCAGTCCAGGGCAGCACCAGCGTCATCAAAACCACCGCGCCCACATAGAAGAAGGCAATACGGCCAATCATGGAGTTAACTGCCTTAGGCAGAATCTCGCGGGCATTCTTGGCTTCACCTGCGGCCACACCAATCATCTCAGTGCCACCGAAAGCAAAAATAACACCCATAGACAAGGTGACGATCGCAAACGAACCCATGGGCAGGAAGCCACCAAAGCTGGTCCAGTTGTGGAAACCACTGGTGACCTCAAAGTGCCCGTTAGCCACGTGAGAATACAGCTCAATACGCGAGGTGCGGTCAGCTAGCTGCACCGAATCCATATTGCCCACATTCACTGGCACGCTCATCACCCGCTCAGTGACAATCGCCCAGATAGCCAGGGCCATGAAGCTCAAAATGGTGACCACCTTGATCAGTGCAAACCAGAACTCCATCTCGCCAAAGAACTTGACGGACATAATGTTCAAAGCAAACACGATAGCCAGCGCCACCAGGGCCAGCAGCCACTGCGGGATACCCCTAAAAGTGGGCCAATAGTGCATATACAGGGCCACGGCGGTGATGTCCGCCATCGCCGTCACCGCCCAGTCCAGGAAGAACAGCCAGCCGGTAGCGTAGGCACCCTTCTCCCCCATGAACTCACGGGCGTAAGACACGAAAGCACCCGAGGAGGGGCGGTAAATAGCCAGCTCACCCAGGGCGCGCACCATGATGAAAGCGAAGAAACCACACACCGCATAGGCGATTGCTAGGCCCGGTCCACCTTGCGCCAGGCGGCCACCGGCCCCCAGGAACAGACCGGTACCGATAGAACCGCCGATAGCGATCATCTGCATGTGGCGGTTATGTAGGGCCTTGTCGTAGCCGCCGTCGCCCTTATCTGCTAACGCAGCGTTTGGCTTAGGACTTGGCTCAACATAATTTGATTGGGACTCAGCCATAAGTACTCATCTCTTATCGGGACGGATTGCATCTACAGCCTCACCAGCAACCGCGCCCGTAAAGTACATGGCTCTACGCTAGCTAGGGTGCATGGCTCTACGCTGGACGCAAAAGGCATTGTCAATACCTGGTTAGATTTTAGTGGCTACCGGCGGTGGCAGTAGGGAAGGTACTCTATACAATTCATTACATTTGTACAGGTGCTTGTGGCGTAGTTGCGCATAGGGCACTTGTGTCGGTACGCTAGCTCAGGCTACTCACGGCGCCATTAGCCGAAGCTGTGAGATGCCGCCTTAGCTCAGTCGGCAGAGCGATTCACTCGTAATGAATAGGTCGCGGGTTCGATTCCCGCAGGCGGCTCCAATAGAACGTCACTCTGGATACAAAGATTTCCGGGTTTGCCGGGAAATGTTCGGAGTGGCGTTTTCGCTGTTCTGGGGCGGTTTTGAGGTGGCGCGCTATCTTGAACTACCTGTCGAAGGAATACCTTGCAGAAGGCGGTTCCGGTTCCACATTCCAATGGACAGTGGCAGCTGAACCCTGGCGAGGCGCTGATGCCAGCGTGTTGGAAAATGATCCGATTGCTAAGAAGATCATTGCAGCTTGGCAACGCTGGTGCGGTGATCGTAAACAGCGCCTGATCGACGTTGCTGGGGGCGAAGTAGACATGCCTCACATGGCAGTCACCACGCTCGGATACCTCAACACCAACGTGGTTCCAGACCGTTGGACTGGATGGGCAGGCGATCTTGCCACAGCAATGGGTGAACTACAGAAACTCAAGAACTGGAACAAAGATCGCCAGGTTAATCTAGACAGAGCAGCACGCGGTCTTGTCGGCCAAAAAGACGACTACCTTAGTGATCCTGGGCTCAGCGGGTACACGCTTTACAAAGATGGTGATCATATCCGTAACACCTGCAACTATGCAGACATGTGCTCAGACGGCGATGCGATTGTTTTTGCTCGTGAACTACCCAAGCAGAATGAACATACTCACATCCTGTCTAACTTCCTGGGCAGTTACTACACCGATAAGGCGCGCCTGGCTAACCGCTTCAAGGAAATCGCATGGAGTGTAGGTGCCAAACAAGAAGGGAACGCAGCTACCGAGTTCGAGGATAATACGACACTGAGTGACGCAATATTTCGTGATCGGCTTGCATCTGAAGCTCCGGATTCAGACGTGACAACCGCCTGCTGCAAAGCGCTAGCTAGCTTCATCTTTAGCCGCTAACTACTGCACCTTTGTTGTGGCGACTTTAATCTTTATTAAGGTCGCCACAACAGTCACAACAAAAGGAACTACAGTTACAGAAATGGCCCAAAAAGTGAAATACTGGTTCTCCCAAAAGGCGAAGTACGCTAATCGGCTGATTGGAATACATAAAAACAGCATCACGCCAGCTACAATCAAGGCAGGAAGGTTCCCCCTTGATAACTCTTCTTGTCTGATGCTCATTGCTGCCAGTACCGGGGCTAGGATGAAATACATAAGTACAGGAAACCCGATCTGAATCATCCTTCCTATCGATCCAGCAGAGAAATGTAGCAGCCGCAGCGGAATCACTGACACCAGCATAAGAATTATATAAACCAGGCTGGGCCTTAAAGCGATAGGCACCCTTCCGAGGGTTGCTTTGATGCCAATGATGCTGCTTTTAATTAATAAAATCACGTTTTTCTTCCTTCACCTGGCTCCCTTGTCTTTCATTACGAAAGTTTATCGCTTACGGTAGCAGATTTCCCACATCCAAGCTATGGGTAGGGACGGTCGGATCTCTACCGGCTTTGGGTTCCTCAGCGGGCGGGGCCAACCGCGCGCAAAAACACCGATTCAAACGCGGTATTGACCCCTTTCGCCCTTCACGCCGGGGCACAACGCCCTGGGAAGGAGGCGAGGCGCGTGGCTAAAGACGGAACCAACCGGGGCGGCAGGCGCGTGCGCGCAGGCGCGAAACCTGACCAACTCAAGGACAAGCTCGAGGCCGGAAAGCCCGCCTCCCGCCTGCTTGAACCCGCAGACCTCGACCCCTTCGGTTTGGAGGGCGGTGACGTGGGCGATGGTGCGTTGCTTGAGGGTGAGACCATGCCGGAGCCGTCGGCCTACCTGTCCGCGACCCAGCGTGACGGGCAGCCGCTGTTGGCTGGGGAGCTCTACCGGGAGACCTGGGCGTGGCTGGACGCGCGCGGGGTCGCCTCGTTTGTGTCTCCGCGCCTGATTGAGGCTTACGCGCAGGCGTTTGCCCGCTACATCCAGTGCGAGGAAGCAATCAGCAAGTTCGGCCTGCTGGGCAAGCACCCCACCACGGGTGCCGCGATCGCCTCCCCGTTCGTGGCGATGAGCCAGTCGTTTCCAAGCAGGCGAACGTGTACTGGTACGAGATCTACGAGATCGTGCGCGCCACCTCCACCCGCGAATACGCCGGTAGCTCGCCGGGTGATGAGGTGATGGAACGCCTGCTACAGTCCCGCACCTAACCCACCACGGCCAGCCCCTGTTTGTTTTTCCCCGCACTCGGTTTCTGAACTGCGCCCCGAAACTTGGACGTGTTTAATGGTAGCCGTTATGCGGCTTCCCGTAGGGCCTGATCCCGGTATTCTGCCGGGGTCAGGCCCTTGAGCTTTACTTGGCGTCGTGTTGTGTTCCAGTGCGTGATGTAGGTGGCGAGGTCGGCTTTGAAGCTCTCGAAGGTCTGCCAGTCTCGGCCACGAAAAAACTCGTCCTTGAGGTGCCCGAAGACCTGCTCAGTGGCGCCGTTGTCGATGCAGTTGCCTTTGCGTGACATGCTCTGGATGAAACCGTTATCGGCAAGCGTTCTGATGTAGGCCTTGTGTTGGTACTGCCAACCCATGTCCGAGTGCAAGATCGGCTCGGCCCCTGCGGGTTTGGCCTCCATGAATATCTGGAGCATCTCTTGTTGCTGGGCAAGGTTGGGGCACATCGAGATGGAGTGGGCCACGATCTCTTTGCTGGCAAAGTCGCAGACCGGAGCGAGGTAGGCCTTACCGAAGGAGAGCTTGAACTCGGTGACATCGGTACCCAATTTCTGCCAGGGGCCGGTCGCCTTGAAGTCGCGACCGATGATGTTGTCGAAGCTTTGTCCCACGTCCCCCTTGTAGGAGTTGTACCTGTGGTAGGCCCTCTCGCGGCATATGCCGCAGCGCAACCCCATCTCACGCATCATCTTCAAAACCGTCTTATCGGCGATGCGCTCCCCATCCTCAGCGCGCAGGCACATGGCTACCTGCCTGTGACCGCACCCGTTGGGGGTTCGCGAAAAGATCTGGGCGACCTTGGGACGTAGCTGCGCTCTGGTTGGCTGCTGGGGGTGAGCCAGCGCGTAGTAGTAGCTCGACCTGGAAAGGCCAGCAGCCTCGAGGAGATCACGCACCTTGTGACCGCGCCCTGAAAGCTCGGCGACCACTAGGGCTTTGTCCCGGTTTGGGAGCGCCTCTGCGCCTTCAGCGCAATCGATTTTTTTTAGGTACGCCACCTGCGCCTCAAGCTTGCGCACGCGCTCTTCGAGTTCCTCCTCACGCGTTGGCGGCACCGCCCCCACACCTGATCCCTTTAGCCTGCCCTTGGGCTTGGGCTTAAGCGCCTGCGCGCCGCCCTCGCGGTACAGCCTGCACCACTGCTTCAACGGTGTCGCGCTCGCAATACCAAAACGCACCATCGCCTCAGGCTTACTCATCCCACCATCAACCACGGCCCTCGCTGCGGCGACCTTGGTCTCATAGTCGTATCTGGCCTGCTTTACTCCCATGGCAAGAAGCCCGTCCCTCCCGATCACTCGGTACATCTTCTGCCACTCTCTCACAGTCTCGGCAGACACACCAAGCCTCCTGGCGGTCAAAGCATAGCCACGCCCCCTCTCAAACATCTCCACCGCCTGCTCCCGAAGCAAACGATCATGCCTCAACCGCAAATCCGCAGACATGAAAAGCCTCCCATTCCCTGGACTTCAATTTCGATGTCCAAGAAACGGGAGGCAGTTCAGTACCGGGCTCGATGGAGGTGGGCACGTAGCAGGCGTCGACGCCGTGCAGGCCCCACACGAAGATCCCTTCGCGGGTGTCGATAGAGACGCCGAAGACGGGGGCCGTGATGCGCTCTTTCGCCCGGTAGTGCAGGCGCAGGCTCACGGCGTCCTCCGTGGTGACCAGCGAGGTGGGCTCACCGGAGGGGCCCAGGAGCTCAATCTTCTCGATCATGGCCTCGCCGCTGCCGAAACGCGTCCCCCCGCCCTCGACCTCGACGGCGTGGTGAGCGACGTCGGAGTAGGTGTCGATGACCTCGGCGGCATTGCCCACGTCGACGAGCGTGCCGTGGTCCAGCCAGGCCGCCTGGTCGCAGAAGGTGCGCATCTGCTCGAGGCCGTGAGAGACGACGACCGTGCGGCCCTGGTCCTTGAGCTGGGCGAACTTGTCCATGCACTTGTTCTGGAATTCCATGTCGCCCACGGCCAGGACCTCGTCGACGAGGAGGATGTCCGGCTCGACGTGGATGGACACGGAGAAGCCCAAGCGCACGTACATGCCGGAGGAGTAGTTCTTCACCGGCTGGTCGATGAAGCGCTCCACGCCGGAGAAGTCGATGATCGCGTCCAGCTTGGAGTCGATCTCCTTCTTGCTCATGCCCAGGATCGCGCCGTTGAGGTAGATGTTCTCGCGGCCCGAGAGCTCGGGGTGGAAGCCGGAGCCGACCTCGAGCATGGCGGCCATGCGGCCCGTCGAGGAAATCGTGCCCTTGTCGGGGGTAAGGATCTTCGCGATGCGCCCTGAGCAGCGTCGACTTGCCGGAACCGTTGTGTCCGAGCAGCCCGAAGGTCTTGCCCTGCGGGATGTCGAAGGAGACGTCGTCGAGGGCCCAGAACTCCTCGAACTGGGCGCGCGAGCGCTGCAGGAACGCACCCTTGAGGGACTGGTTACGGTTCTTGTAGATGCGGAAACGCTTGGACACGCCCGCAACGGAGATCGCGTTCGTCATCAAAGTTCCTCCACGATTCGTGCCGAGAAGCGACGGAAGATGAGCGAGCCGAGGCCGAAGATACCGAAGGCCCAGGCGGTGCAGCCCAGCCAGACCTGCCAGGACGGTATCGCGAAGCCGTAGAGCGTGGAGCGGTACGCCTCGAGGAAGAGCTCGGCGTGGTTGAGGCGGAAGATCGTGACGATCGGCAGGGGTTCACCGCCCCACGTCCACCCCTTGGCCGCCAGGTCGGTCTACACCTTGTTGAGCATCGACAGAGAGAAGACGACGCCGGAGGCGTACATCCAGATCTGGTTGAAAATCTGCCACAGGTGCGAGATATCGCGGAAGTAGACGGAGGCGATGGACAAGATGAGGCCCATGCCGATCACGAAGAGCATGGCAAGGGCCGTGATGGCGATGACCGCTGGGATCATCAACAGCACGCCGGGACCGCCCGCGATGCACATGATGACGATGATGACGCCCACGCCGATCCACAGCGCGAAGGAGGACAGCCCCGAGTTCACGCCCTTGTCGGCCTCGCCGCGAAAGACGACGCCGAAGATCAGCGCGTAGACGGCGATGGTCGCCAGGGGGTTGATGAAGGACCACAGGCGCCCCAGCGCGGTGCCCTTGAACTCAGAGGAGATCGAACGCTGCGCCATGCGCACCGTCAGGTCGATGACCCGTTTCGTCTCAGACACCGCTTCTCCCATCGTTTCTGTCGTGGTCAGGAAATCTATCTTACTCGGGCGAGCCCGGAGTGAGCGCGAGGTATCGCTGCGTGAACTCTACAATCACGACGCTGGGGTGGTATGCCTCGATGAGAGAGGCGACATCCGTGGGATGCTCCGTGTCGAGGGCGTGGCCAACCTGAATGGTGTATTCGAAGGTCGCGGCCACGTCGGGACCGAGGTTGTTGCCCTGCGAGTCGCGCACGATGAGCGCGGTGCCGCGTCCGTTGGGGTTGTACGTAAGCGCCGGCTTGTTCTCGAAATCGATGGGGGTGGCCAGGGACACCTCGGGGGCGCCCGCCACCTCGGCCATGCGTGTGGAGGCGTCCGCGAGCTCGTCGCGCGAGTCCAGCCGAAGCATGCGCACCGAGCCGGGGTCCTGCGCGTAGTGGGAATCGCCCACGGGCCGGTCGCGCTCGGCGCGCCCAGGCCCTCGTACTCGTTGGGGGCGTCGGATGTCGACACGCCGGAGGGCGCGAGGGAAGGCAGGCCCGCCAGGGACGGGTTGAGTGCCCCCAGGCACGTCAGGGTCTGGTTCCAGGCCACGTGCGCCGCGTAAGGCGACCAGTGCGGGTTGACGGCCGAGTACAGGGGCGCGTCCGTCGTGGCGCGCGCGTCGACGAGGCCCTGGCGCACGTCCACCCACGGGTGGGCGGGTAGCGCGGTACGCATGAGGTCCATGGAGGTGGTGCCGCGCAGCGGGTCGGTCCACTGCGGCAGCTTGTCGGAGTAGACGTCCCAGGTGGCCGGGGCGGGCAGGAACATGGTGGTCGCGCCGTTAGCGTCGCCCGCCTGCTCGATGGCCGTCATGTAGCGGTCCCACGCGCCGATCTGGTCGGCGTTGGGGCGCACGCGGCCCAGCGCCTGTGAGAAGTTCGCGTTGAAGACGTCGGAGAGGAAGAAGTGCCCGTCGCGCCCCTCGACGTAGGTGCTCACGCCGGTCATGCCCGCCTGGAACGAGGCGTCGGCGGCGTCGGTGGGCAGGTATCCGGCGGTGCCGGCGACGCCCGGCGTCCAGGGGCCCACGTCGGCGCGCGGGGTCGGCGCGCACGCCTCGGGCACGGCTTGGGCCGTCGTCCGGTTGAAGCCGACGGGCGCCGAAGCCGGGGCGGGGGCCGAGGCCGGGGCGGGGTGGGTGCTCTGGTACCACACGCCCACGCTGGTTGCCGCGCATGCGCCCGCAAGGAGAATCGCGAGGGGCACGTAGTGGAGGCGGTGCTTCCACGAGCCGGTGGGCACGCCCTCGTCGTAGGAGACGTCGCGCAGGCCGGACTCAGATTCCTTGAACTGACCGGACGACTTCTTCTCGCTCACTTGGTCTCCTCCTCGGCGTTGGCGGAGGCTTCCTCGGCCTCCATGACCGTCGCGATCCTGGTCGAGGACAGGGCCGGCGTGACGATGCGGCGGGCCACGGCCTCGTACGTGGGACGGAAGTGCTCGATGAGTGCACCCATCCAGCCGGGCAGGTAGTTCTTCTGGCTCATGGCGGGCTTCTCGATGAGGTGCCACGACAGGTAGGCCAGGATGTGCACGGTGATGACGACCGTCAGGTGGTAGGCGAGCCAGCCGCGGTCCTGCAGGTGAAAGTATGCGGCGAAGGCCATGATCGGCCACGCGTAGATGTAGATGCCGTAGGACAGGTCGCCGTGCTTCTCCCAGTTCTGCAGGGGCAGGCGGATCGCCAGGTACATGAGGAAGTAGAGGAACCCGTACTGACCGACGATGTTCCAGCCGCCCGACGCGTAGGACAGGACGCCGAAAACCAGACCGCCCCACGCCAGGCGCGAATCCATGGGGATCTTGTCGCCGTAGAGGGTGAAGAGCATGCCGAACGCGAAGGGGCCCATGAACATGAGCATGAAGGGGTCACGCAGCAGGTAGTTGACGTTGGCGACCTGGCCCGCGCCCATCCATTGCAGGGCGTTGAGGGCGATGAGGACGAGGGCGAAGGCGCCGCCCACCTTACGGTTTGCGAGCGCACCGAAGAGGCCGAGGACCGCGACCAGGATGTATGCCTTGAACTCGTAGATGAGGGTCCACGCGGAGCCGTTCCAGTCGCGCGCACCGTGCAGGATGAAGTAGGGAAGGTTCTCGCCCATGCCCGCGATGTTGCGCTGCCCCAGGTTGAGGAACATGTTGTTCACGAAATAGGTGAGCGGGGACTCGGTGGCGGGGTGCAGGTAGCCGGAGATGTTGTGGAAGGTATGCCAGTAGGCGATCGGCGCCAGGACGCCGACCGTGAAGAGCAGGGCGGCCCAGAAAGCCGGGAAAATGCGCAGGACGCGGCGCCACATGTAGCGCCAGATCGTCGCGCGCCCCATGCGCGAGCGCGTGATCAGGAATCCCGAGAAAAAGAAGAAACCTGCGACGGCGACACCACCGATGGACTGTTCTTTCGAGATCTGCACGCCCAGGTCCTCGCCGCCGTAGAAACCGGCGATCGGTCCGGCGTGCGAGAAGATGACCATGAAAGCCATCAGCCAACGCAAAAACCCAATCGAGTTAGACCGCGAGTTGAATGCCTGCGCGACGGACTGGGGCGTGTGGGGGGGCCGCAGCCCGAATCGTGGAGGCCAGACTCATCGCTTACCTTTCATTGATCGGATCGTATGGACGGCGCCGCACACGACGCGGTAGGCGGGTTTGAGCGCGTTACTGAACTGCGCCCCGATACTTGGACGCGTTTAATGGTAGCCGTTATGCGGCTTCCTGTGAACTGCGCCCCGATACTTGGACGTGTTTAATGGTAGCCGTTATGCGGCTTCCCGTAGGGCCTGATCCCGGTATTCTGCCGGGGTCAGGCCCTTGAGCTTTACTTGGCGTCGTGTTGTGTTCCAGTGCGTGATGTAGGTGGCGAGGTCGGCTTTGAAGCTCTCGAAGGTCTGCCAGTCTCGGCCACGAAAAAACTCGTCCTTGAGGTGCCCGAAGACCTGCTCAGTGGCGCCGTTGTCGATGCAGTTGCCTTTGCGTGACATGCTCTGGATGAAACCGTTATCGGCAAGCGTTCTGATGTAGGCCTTGTGTTGGTACTGCCAACCCATGTCCGAGTGCAAGATCGGCTCGGCCCCTGCGGGTTTGGCCTCCATGAATATCTGGAGCATCTCTTGTTGCTGGGCAAGGTTGGGGCACATCGAGATGGAGTGGGCCACGATCTCTTTGCTGGCAAAGTCGCAGACCGGAGCGAGGTAGGCCTTACCGAAGGAGAGCTTGAACTCGGTGACATCGGTACCCAATTTCTGCCAGGGGCCGGTCGCCTTGAAGTCGCGACCGATGATGTTGTCGAAGCTTTGTCCCACGTCCCCCTTGTAGGAGTTGTACCTGTGGTAGGCCCTCTCGCGGCATATGCCGCAGCGCAACCCCATCTCACGCATCATCTTCAAAACCGTCTTATCGGCGATGCGTTCCCCTTCCTCAGCGCGCAGGCACATGGCTACCTGTCTGTGACCGCACCCGTTGGGGGTTCGCGAAAAGATCTGGGCGACCTTGGGACGTAGCTGCGCTCTGGTTGGCTGCTGGGGGTGAGTCAGCGCGTAGTAGTAGCTCGACCTGGAAAGGCCTGCCACCTCGAGGAGGTCGCACAGCTTGTGACCGTGCCCTGAAAGCTCGGCGACCACTAGGGCTTTGTCCCGGTTTGGGAGCGCCTCTGCGCCTTCAGCGCAATCGATTTTTTTAGGTACGCCACCTGCGCCTCAAGCTTGCGCACGCGCTCTTCGAGTTCCTCCTCACGCGTTGGCGGCACCGCCCCCACACCTGATCCCTTTAGCCTGCCCTTGGGCTTTGGGCTTAAGCGCCTGCGCGCCGCCCTCGACCAGCTCGGTAATCCTCACGCCCTCGAGGCCAAGCTCGCGCAGGCGATTACCGCACGCGACGCAGTGGTGGACGAGATCAACGCCCTCATCCGCTCTGCAGCCAAGACTGACTTCGACCCTGACGCCTTCGAGGCTAACCATGCACGGCTCGAAGCCGACTACCAGCACCACCTCAACACAGTCGAGCCCCTCGAAAATCAGCTCCAGGAACTCGAAGCCAAGCGTGCGACCATCACCGCGTTCCACCAATACCGCAGTGAGAACCCTGCAATCAGCTACACACCCGAAGCCTGGCGAGCCCTCGTCGACCATGCCACATCCACCCCGACGGCACAATCACCATCACGTTCAACGACGGATGAGTCTGTAGTTCGGCTGCACCCCTTGGCCCCAGGTGCATATGACCTCGGGCTTCTCTATCTTCGCAGTCAATCTGTCTTAACGCCCATCATCATGTATGCCATCCAGGTCTACCGTCGATACCCTCCTCACAATTGGAACCAGTGACATTTCTGCAGGGTTGCCAAACGGAGAAAGTATGAGTATGTTTATAAACATGCCTACAAAGAATATTTACGTCTCAGAAGCGGATATGGAACTATTTGAACGAGCTGCGCAGCATGCGGAAAGTGTTTCAGCGGCTGTCGTCCAAGCGCTTCGGGACTATTTGACCAACCGACATAACACTGAAAAAGGTTACGGAAGAATAGAACTAACGCTCTACGAAAACGGCTCACGGAGGAAGGTGATGTTTTACGGCCGAGAGATAGTCCGTGTTGAACGCCCGGTGGATGGTGGTGTCCAAATTAATACAATTTACGAAACAGCAAAAGGGCAGCTCGCTGTTGCAACAAAAATCCGCAGGCTTTTACCTGATGAGGTTAAAGGGAGCTACCGAATCTGGGATCATCCTGAGACCTGGTCACGAGAGTTCTGGTTAATAGGTGACAAAACGCTAGAGGTATATCCAGATATTGCACAGCTGGAGTTGGCGGATGCGTACTTGGCTGAGCAATGTAAATCCGCGCTTTCAGCAAAACCCTACGAGGTATTGGATATTTAACAAGCGAGGATTTGCCTGGGCCTCCAATTACTTGGATTGGTATGTTTATCTTCCTGGCATATGCACTCTGCCGGGCTATGGCGCCCACGATGCCGAACCTTGCACCCAGCGGGCCTCGTACTACACCCACCCCAGGCTTTGTATCCATCGTGACCACCTTTGGTCCGTGCGTGAGCGCAAGCTAAGCGCTCAAACTAAATGAAGCACGATGCCCGCCACGTGCTCAATGTATGTAGAGACATCAATCACTCAACATCTTGCATCATGCTATAAGATGGTTCTATCTGGCAGTGAAGCTAAGTCTGGAAGGGACTAATCTGATGGATGAGCTCATCTCATTTGGTCTAGGACTCTTAGCGTTTGTTAGCGCTTTCTGCTTGGCTGGTCTGGCGCGAGCTATGCGAAATGACAAGTTGCCTCCAAATATGTGGGCGGGAATCAGGACGAAGGCAGCATTAGAGTCGGAGTCGTCCTGGTATCAGGTTCAACGAGCAGGTTCAGTACCAGTCATTTGCTTAGCCACTGCTTATGCAGATTCAGGTTTACTCTTTATCCTTCAAGGAATTTACCACGAGACTATTTCTATACTTATTCCGATAATTGTGTTTAGCGTACAAAGTCTGGTCGGAATTATATGGATGTACAAGGCGAGCTATAACTCCGATCCATCACAAAAACCAGAGTAGAACCAGTGAGTTCTCCACGCCTGTGCGCAGCTTATGGCGACGACGCCGTCCCCCCAGCAGGTTGACAATACCCTCCCGTAGCAGGCTCGACTATGCCCCTGACTGGCTCGACGCCGTCGCCCTTAGTTAGTTTTCAGCGTGTCAGTAGTGCCAATCGCTATTGCTTACCGCCCAGGTACCGTCTTTCTGTTTAGTGAGACTAATGAAAGCCCAACTGCTAACAGGTTCATGGGAACCGTCAGCGTAGGTACGAACGAAACCTACCGTACGAAGCCAACGGCCAGGGATCCGTTCAGGATTGTTATTTTCACCGTCAGTGACTATGTACTTAATAGTGACAGTGGTGTGTGATTTACCGGGCACAAGCGGCAGGAATTCTCCTTGTCCCTTCACTACGTCAGGATTTGGGATATGGTTTCCACGAATCTCAGGAGTTTCGTAAACGCTTGACCGGATAGAGGCATACGCCGTCGTGATATCGCGTGAGGCATCCCAAGTCTGATACGTGATGACATAAGCGGCACACACCGCGTCAGGATCATGGCGATCTACGGTGGTCGGATCAGGCAGCAGATCACTAAGCCACTTCACAGAAGCCGGGTGCAGGCAGGTTCCATCGGGAGCTAAGGTCCCATCTTCACATGGAGGCATACTCGAAGCCGTGACAGCTGGGGTAGGCGTTGGAGTAGGTGTAGGGGTTGTGGCGGTGGGAGTTGTGGCGGTAGGGGTTTTGGTTGCCTTAACTAGGGGTGAGCTCTGCGCACTGGAGGAGGTAGTGACAGAAAGCAGGGGCACTCATGTTGGAAGCCGCCGAGACGGTGTTGGTGTTGTTAGTGAGGCGATTCCAGAAGAAGACGCCTGTAACAGCCAAAGACAATTGCTAGAGCTGCTGCAACCGCCGACGATCGTCGCTTTGCCGCTATTTGTAGTTTGCTTGAGAATGTTCATGTAAGCATCCTTAGGTACGCACTATCTTCTTACCCTGTCACTCAGGGAAGCTAAATAATCACCAATCCCACATCCACTGTGCGACCAGCATTGTCACGCCAACACTTAGATGTGAGCAGCCCCAAGACCCTTCAGAAATCACTACCCGAAAGGCAGTGCCCCCTTATTGAAGTGCCAACAACACAAAGCCTAATCCTAAGTGTCGCGCACCACAAGGGATGAATCATATTGTTTGCACTATCTCAAATAGCTGCGTGCCAGGTTAAGTATTTTTATTCCGACGACGCCGTTCCCCTAGCAGGTTGACAATGCCCTCCGTA
>BNJU01000523.1_pt1 | contig 38024 bp, 48 predicted proteins | sample 8539281 | NCBI WGS metagenome assembly BNJU01 (sample SAMD00202456, study PRJDB9452) | human saliva metagenome | isolation source: human saliva | place: Japan
TGTTAAATCCCACTGTAATCAGTGAGGGATTTTACAATCTTAGACGCACGTTTCTAAAGGGTGAAGTCCTAATCCCGCCCTAGTAGTGGGAAGGATATAGTGAAGACAAATTGTCCATCGTGGTGGAATCCAGAAGGAATCGGATGGCAAATCTCCGGTCTGACAATAGAAATCACATTAGGCTATAGCTAGATAAGTTGCATTACAAACTGAGTCAATAACTACTCGGAATTAGCTATGGTAATATGGCAGATAGGTGGAGAAAGAAACGTGTGGTACCGAGGAAGTCTTGCCAGTGGTGGAAACAGAGTAAAGCCATAGCTAACAGATGGCAAGAAGTCAGCAAAAGTCATATATTATTAGGGTTACAAACATAACGGGAAGGACTGAACTTAGGAGAAAGTAGTAACGAATGTAACCAATGATGGAGTTAAGGGATAGACAATTTATATAGAGGACTATCTGCAAATGGTATCTATGGAACAGAAAGAGTATGCAGAAGTGTCCGACCAGAGGATTACTGAAAGAAATGACACCATCACAGATTTTCAGACGGTCAAAACTGAGGAAGAGATTTTATCAAATGATAACTTAATAAAGCGTACAAAAGGTAAATCGAATAAAGGAGCAGGCGGAGTGGATGGGATGAACGTAGATGAACTTCTAGCGTTTCTCAGAAACAACGGAAAGCGACTTAAACAGCAGTTGATGGAAGGGAAATATAAACCCAATCCTGTCCGAAGGGTGGAAATACCGAAAGAAACAAAGGGTGAGTTTAGAAACGAGTGCCAACGGTTGTTGACAGAGTCAGCAGGCAATCGCACGTGCGAATCTTATTTACGAGAAACAGTTTTCAGAAGACAGCTACGGACTTGTCCAAAACAGGAAGCGCACATCGATGCACCAAAGAGGTGTCAGACAAACGCAAATGATGGATAAGTGGCATGTGGTAGATATGGACGAGAAGTTCTTTGACACAGTATGCCAAAGTAAGCTTATTGAAGTACTATCACGAACCATCAGAGACGGAAGGGTTATATCTCTTATTCACAAGTATCTCAATGCAGGAATGATAAGCAGAGGAGTATTTGAAAGGACCGAGGTAGGAGTACTGCAATGGTCCACTTGTGCGTTGTTTTAGCAACATAATGCTACAAATGAGCTGGATAGGAGTTGAAAAGGAAGAGGACACAGATATGTCAGATATGCAGATGATTGCATGATATTTTTGTAGAAGCGAAAGAGTGAGAGAACCTTACGCAATATCACGCCCATATAGAAGGTAAACTGTTTCTAAAGTAAACAAGGAAAAAAGCTGTGTGGAAACATATCAGCAAGGTCAAATACCTAGGGTACAGCTTTATAGGTACAAGGGGGAATGCAGACTGAGGATACACCCAAAGTCAGTAGCTAAGATGAAAGACAGAATAAGGAACTGACAAAAAGAAGTAACGGATGGAGTAATTCATACAGGGCAATGAAACTTACGCTTTATATACGTGGATTTGTCAATTACTTTGGGCTTGCAGATATAAAGAGTATCCTTCTTAGAACTGACGAATGGCTGAGATCATAAAATAAGGACAATCTACTGGAAACAATGGAAGAAAGTAAAGACTAAATTCAAAGAACTAAAGAAGTTAGGTGTAGATGAAGAGAAAGCGTGGATGCGCAAATATGCAAATGGAAACTGGCATCATGGTGGATACTTCTGTATTACAGACTGTCATTTAACAATAAGAAACCCGTGACCTCGGCTGTCCGACATCTCACAGAGTACTATATGAAAATATGTGAAAACTCCGAAGAACCGCCGTGTACCGAATCGGTACGTTAATGGTAGGTAGTGGGAGGTCTATAGATAAAATAATTATCTCACCTCCCACCCGATTCTTTCACGTTTAGCCATAGTGAAAATCAGTGCTTATGCGAGAAAAGCATAGCTCTAATGATTATCTTTGACTTGCAGGTTTCTAAAGTATGTTATAAGCATAATTAGTCCTGATAGGAATACAAGACTCCATTATACAGACAGCGGAAAGCAGTACTTTTCCGGTAAAAATAAGATAATTGGATCTTTTTGTAGTCAAATATCCATAAGTCATTGTTAAAAGCAACTATGAAAGGTAATAAATACCCGTTAAAGTTAGGTATATAAACAGAGCGATTGCAGATGGAAGAATATGGTAAAGATTCCACCACAAGCCTGTATTCATAGGATTTATAGAGCTTTTTGTAGAGTGGTATAAGCACCAAAAGAAGATTATTCCTATAACCAGTACAAACCTGAAAGGAAAGGAAGATGGCTTTTACCTTCAAATGGGTGGTGGCATTTTCTGACGAAGGTAAATGTGGAAGCTTAACCTGTCTGGGCCTAAGAATGAGTTGTAGTCTGTGAGGGCATCATAGTTTTCCTTATTTCGGTATAGGGTTAGGTTCAATTTACCTGTAAAATTCCAATCATAGCTGTAATACAAAGAGGTTCAAGTACAACACTGCTGTCGTGGCAAAGGCTATAGATACAAGCATCATAAGGTGCGATACAAAAATCGAAATTATCAGGCTTAAAAATGGTTTTCATCTATACTGCTCCTTGCAAAACTTCATCTAATTATGGTAAACTAGAGGCTATTACTGTAAATGATTTTAAGCATATAAAAAGAGTAAAAAGAGATGACAGGTAGCGATATTACTATAGATGAGTAGAAGTATTAAAAGCATAGATGAAATCGTTATTCCTGAGCAGTACGAGCTTTATATCCGCTAGGAGCTTAAGGATTATCAAGGCTCTTGGAACATACTTAAAGCACGAAAAGAGCGCAAGACTTGCCCTCATTTCAAATGAGGATGAGAATAAGGTATTTTGTATTAGGCTTTGTAGAACTCCACCTGAGGATTCTACAGGAGTAGCCATATAGTAGAGCATACTGTGCTCTGTGGCTCAAAAAGTATCCATCAAAAGATCCTTTTATTGAGATGGCAAAGTGTGCCTGGGTTAACACCTTTCCTAAATGCAGTAATGACCCATCCGGATAAGACGATTTATCCCAGTGGCAAGTCTGAATGACAAAGACTTTAAGAACCTTGATGAGTGTGTGTACCGGATGCAGTATTTTATCCTGAATCTATATACCAACAGCCACATTTGAGCAGGAGGGCTGCATGCGAGCTTGACGAGGAGGGCGGCGAACCCATCATCAACGGTGGTTTATAATGAGATGAAGGCGCTTTCTCATCTCCTGACGAGGTTGAGGACTTGCGTGTAAGAGAGGCTCTTTATCCCTGATTCACCTATGGAATTGAGCTCAGGTGGAGATCCCTGAGGTTATCCCTAAGCTTACCCACGAGAACTATGTGGCATTTCGCTGCTGCTGCTTTTATCATCCGTCAAATCTATACATCATCTTGCACGGAAATTTGTGACTATTGAAGAGAGGCTTGAATTCTTTGATAAGGAGTACTTAAAAGACTTGATAAGATTGATCCAAAGGTCTGATATCCTCTCTCCAAAAGCCTGTGGGCGGTGATTTGTCCGATAGCTATTCTTCTTGCTGAAAGCGAGGATATGAAAGAAAAGACCTCTCTTTCCTACAATGTAGTTACAGGTGTGGTTACAGATACTTTCCACTATGTGGTGCCTTACAGCTACTGAGAGATTTGTGCTTATGGATGCACCGGTACCCTGTTGGAAAAGGCTCTCATAGGAGGCAGCAGGTATAGGCAAGGAAATCTCTTCAAGTCTTTCAAACCATATGCTCCAGCCTACATTTTTCTATCTCATGCGACAGGAACCGAGGCAGATAGCAGAAGGACGAACTTTGTGAGTGACAATAGAGACTGAGCTTAGAAAGATTGTAAATGCAGGAATAGATGAAAAGTAGTCTACTTCTAGTTATCAACTATTCTGAATTTAAGTACCGTGACAGGATTCAGGAAAGGCATCCTTGCAGGCCCTCATCCTTGCATCTGGGCTATGCTATGCTGCGGCTTTAAGGATGACACCTTTGTATTTGAGCTGGCAGATGCAGGCAAGAACTAAGGGACCTGCTTGAAAGCAAGATAGGCACAGGCTACGTTTGAGGAGCTGGTTAGAAAACACCTCTCTTGAAAATGAACATAAGCTATATCTCACCCTCGTTCCCGAGTAGAAGAATAAAATGACAGGATAGAGGAAGAGTTAAAGAAGAAGCTCACAGTGCCAATAGAGGTGCTCTATGAAGACAGATATAAACGCTAAAAAGAGCAGTGAGAAACTAAGAGCCCTTCCAGAAGAGCCATCGTTCCAGAGGATGTGGCAAAGCTCAACCTCTGAGTGAAGTGACATCTCTCCTGGAGATAAAGCTTCCTAAGAACATAGAAAAAGAGATAAATGGCACTCGTTAATCTGGCACAAGGTAAATACAAACGGTATTCTGTATCTCAGGCTTTAATTTTGACATCAGCGATATGCAGGTTGATGAACTCACAGTATTTTGGGGTCGCTCACAGACCTTTTGGGACTCATTGATACAGAGAGAGCTAGTTCTGACTTTGTATCTGCGAAACCCTTATGTATTACAGGCGGTGTTCATACCAATATCGAGAGGTATATAAGCAGATAAGGCTGATAGAAACAAGGTGCTTAACAAACTCATTCAGTTAGCTTTCGGAAATCGCTTTGCTCACAGGCTGAGAAGGCCGAATCTCATTCCGAGATGCTCTAAGGCGAGTCAAGGCGTTCGATTCTGCAACAGTGACAAGAGAACAGTCGAGATACTCAGAGAAAATATATCAGGTGGCGGAAAGGACCTCAGGAGGCGCGGTGAGACAGGGCATCTCGCTCCGCTTTGCGAAGTCATATTTTCAGTCACGGCAGGATTGGAGAGAGGCTTGCGGGTCTTAGCTTCCTCATAAGTTTACAAAGGAATTGGCGGGAGAATTTCTGTAGCAAAGAAAGAAGAGCTCTATACTAAGCTAAATTCTCTCATTATACTTTGTAAAAGAGCGTCTTATTGTAAGTCTTACCATGATGATGAAACCATGATGCTTCTTGTGATAAGCTAACCAACATAGTTAAAGAGCCTCCTAGAGGTGAGAAGGCAGGAGATGACCTCTATAGATAATATAAGAGTGAAATTGAAGGAATTTAAGGCAACAGAGAAAAGAAGGCCGCGTGATATGCGAAAGGGTATACTGCCCTCAGGTCAGGTACAGTATGTAAACCGTGTCGTCGGTAACTTTGTGGTCGGTGCCTCCTATACAGGTGTCCCAAGCGTCTTAAATGTGTTTTAGCTATGAATACCTTTGGGTCAAATGTCAGTAAAGGGCGGAGCTACGTGCTGCTATGTAGTTTGACAGAAATGGAGATTCATCCTTCTCTCTCTACAGAGACCTAAGCTTTATGGAGACAAATGAAGTATATGAGAGCGTTGTCGGATTTGTAGAATTTTAACGCCGATGGAAAAGAGGTCAAACCAAGCATGGATTGAGCTGGTGGGAAGTGCAGACATACCTGACCTCTTTGCAGACGGAGAGAGGTGTCATTTAACGTCATCAGGAGCGGTATTACGGAAGATGCTATAAGAAAGCCAAGAAAAAGAAATGATAGGAAACCACTGCCTCTGGATATAAGAGAGGATGCTACATATGTAAAGGCTGTACCTTGATGAGAAGATTATGGTAGTGGATAGGCTCAGAGGCTAAAAGTCAAAGGAAACCCTCTGATAAGTTTGATGAAGTATCAAGTCTTTGTCATAATGATAAACAAGGAGAATGAATGGGAAAAATTTAAGTCAGGTTTTCGTAAACCCTTTATAGGCAGGCCAAAATGTAGGCAAATCAACTTGATGAATAATCTTATAGGCCAGAAGATAGCAATTACCTCTTTCTGCCGCAAACCACAAGAAATAGGATTCAGACAGTGTACACAGATGAGGTAGGGCAGATTATCTTCCTGAGACACCTGCATCCACAAGGCGCAGAACAAGCTGGGTGAATATATGGACTTGTAGCGAGGAGAGACTCTTCAGAGGTAGATGTGGTACTTTGCTGGTGGAGCCTACTACCTTTATCGGTAAGGGAGAGCAACATATAGCAAAAGCTTGTTGAGACTACTCAGACACCGGGTTATACTTGTGGTAAACAAGATAGACACAGTGGAAAAGGAGAACCTCCTGTCATTGACAAGTACAAAGACATAGTGGACTTTAAGGCCTGCATACCTGGTATCTGCGGTTACGGAGAGAATCAAAGAGGACCTCTCAAAACTGCAATTTGACTTACTTCCCTGAAGGACCTATGTACTGTGATGAAGATGGGTTACTGATCAGGCTGAAAGGCAGATTACAGCGGAGCTGATTAGAGAGCAGACCTAAGTGAGACCGAAGTGATGAGGTACCAAGATGGAGTAGCTATGGTTGAGAGATGAAGAAGAAAAGGATACTCGAGTCAGATACAGCCATAAGAATATAATGAAATATTGAGGAAACCATTTTTGCGAGAGAGATTCTCATAAGGGCATCATCATTGGGAAGAAGGGATGCTATGCTAAAGGAAACAGGAACAAATGCAAGGCATCAGATATCTGACCTTCTCGGAATGGAAGGTAAATCTCAATCTATGGGTAGGTTAGCAAGGATTGGAGAAATTCGATTCTCCCATGAAGAACTGCATAAAGAGGAGCACTTTGGACAGATGAGATAGAGGTTTCGGGAGTTGTTGTTTCTGTATGCCAATAGGTGAATACGATAAGCGCCTTGTGACAATAACTGCAGAGCTTGGCAAGATCTATGCTGTCAGGCGCAAGAAGAACCAAAGCAGGTCGCTTGCTGGCACAGATCCTCTTACTTTCGGCAAGTTCAAACTTGTTTCAGGTAAGAATGCATATACTTTTGCTTGGAGGTAAAGATAGTAAATTACTTAACGAATTGAAGATGGATAGACAGGGTTTATTATGGTTTCTAGTTTTTAGAGCTTTGCATCCTACTTTTCAAGGAAAATATAGGAGGCAAGAACTCTGTAAACCTTATATTGATGGCGCTAGCTCTTGAAGCAAAGGTGGATGAGTTAATCCTGACTTTTGTAAAAGGCAATATTTGGAGGGAAAAATATCGAAATTGAGGGTATAATGCCTAGTATAGATGAAGGGCGATGGGAAGACAGCTTAGACCTTCAACAATATATGCACTAAGAGTAGTCTCGGCAACTGAGTGACCTAGTTATTTTCTTTTAACCTTGAAGCTGAATCAAAAAAGGAATTTATTGAGCTCGCCGAAGAGGCAGTGGATTTACACTGATACTAGGTCAAATCTTAGAAATGATAAGAGAGGTATGAGAATGAAGAAGAACACTCTTTTAGCTTTTTGGAATGGTAATTACATAGTTTTACTCCTCCTGCAATGGAATGCCGAAGGAAATAAAGGCAGATGAGGTTAAAGAAGAGACGATATCATGAGGTCTGGACGGTATGCCTGTGTAGCTCTATGTAGAAGATTTTAGGAAAAATATCTAAATCTTGGACGAACTAAAGGGCCATATTTCTCGAGCTTAGCAGTTATAATAAGAACATGTAGGCGACAAGGCCGCAGTCCCAAGCGAGATTGAACTAAAGAGGGTAAGGCAGGCCGTACTTACCTTAAGAGCCTCCAGACGGTGAGGCATTTAACAGTAAAAAGGGAGAACAATGCCAGATTCCTAAGGCCAGCACTGTCTGAGTTTTGGAGAGCCAGATTTACTGAGGCAGACTCTGATGCATGAGAAAGAAGAGTCGCGGATGAGTGCTTTCAGATGAATACAATACTGATAGTAGTAAAGGGGGCCGGTGCTTTTCCAGACCGAGACAAGATTAAATACTATTCCGGAGGGAATCTTTTACGATCTGCACCATATTAGGGTTGACGAGGAATGAAGCCGTGTAGTATATTCTAAAATGATTGTTAAGATATTGACACATAAAGGAATCAAAGAAAGAGAGGTAGACTCATGAGAAAACGATGGAGAAGATTGTAGCGTTTAGCTAAGGCAAGAGGTTTTTGTATCTGCCTCGGAGATCTACGGGGGCTTCTGCTAATACTTGGGATTACGGTAATTTAGGTGTAGAGCTTAAGAAACAATGTTAAGAAGGCCCGTGGAAAAGTTTATCCAGGAAAGTCCTTACAATGTAGGCGTTGACTGTGCCATCCTTATGAATCCCCCAAACTTGGATAGCATCAGGACATCTTGGAAGCTTCTGATCCTCTTATGGACTGCAAGTGCTGTCACGGAGATTTAGAGCAGACAAGCTCATTGAAGATTTTAAGAAAGAAAAAGGACATAGCCTCTAAGATGTTCTGTAGACGGTTGGAGCAATGAAGAGATGAAGAGCTTTGTGGACGAGCACGAAATACCTTGATCCTAGCTGTGGTAGATGATTTCACTGATATCCGTCAGTTCAACCTCATGTTTTAAGACCCTTCCAGGGAATTACAGAGGATAGCAAAGCTGTTGTTTACCTCTGTCCTGAGACAGCCTCAGGGTATCTTTGTTAACTTTAAGAATGTACAGCGTACCAAGGAAGAAGATCCTTTGCATAGGACAGATAGGAAAGCCATCGAAATGAGATTACACCAGTAACTTCACCTTCCGTACCAGAGAGCTTTGAGCAGATGGAGCTTGGAGTTCTTCAGAACTGGGTACAGATATGGAATGGTTCCACTACTGGAGACAGTTTTGTAAAGACTGGCTTTATCTCACTCAAGCATGAAAGAAGAAGAGATGCGTCTCGCTGACCACGATCCTGAGGGAGCTTTCTTCACTCAAAGGGAACTACTGATATCGAGTTCTTTATTCTCATTTTGGTTGGGGAGAGCTTTGGGGCATAGCAGACAGAACTGACTATGACCCTAGGAAGACATCAGGAAGTATCAGGCGAGCCTATGGAGTATTTTGATGATGAAAAGAAAGAAAAATACATTCCTTATGTAGTAGAGCCTTCTCTTGGTGCAGACAGAGTAACTCTTGCCTTCCTTTGTGGAGCTTATGATGAGGAAGAGCTTGAGGGTGGTGATGTGCGTACTGTGCTTCGTTTCCATCCATTCCTTGCACCTGTTAAGGTAGCAGTCTCCGCTTTCCAAGAAGCTTGCTGAGGGTGCTGAAAAGGTATGCTGAGCTTTCAAAGGACTGGAACTGCGAGTATGATGACAGAGGTGCCATCGGTAAGAGATATAGAAGACAGGATGAGATAGGAACTCCATTCTGTATTACCTACGACTTTGACTCAGAGACAGACGGTATGGTTACAGTCAGAGACAGAGACAGCATGGAGCAGGAGAGAGTGGCTATATCTGAGCTAGAGATTATTTTAGGAATAAATTTTGAATTTTAATTACAGAATTTGAAATTAAAGGCAAGCATTGGTTTTTACAACTTATTTTTAAGCAAAGGATATTATATGAAAAAGAAGAGGGATAAAAGCTTAATTATCATTATAGTGCTCGGATGTGAGAAGGCCCCATTTATGAATTCTAACAATCCTGTGTTTTTGCTGATAGGGATATTAGCGCTTGCTGTAAGTCTGGTTTTAGCTAAAAAGTCCTATAGGAAGAACTGATACTAAGAAAAAGGAACTATGTCGCAAAAAGAATATGAAGAGTTTGATTTAGGCTCTAAATTTGCGATAATTCAGTTACTATGTACTGATGTGTTTATCTCGTATCCTATTTATTATTAGTATTAGTATCAAAACAAAATGTGATAATTACAGCAATTTGCTATATTTTAATGCTTATAACGATTTTATTGGGAGCGTATGAAATTGTTATGAGATGCAGTAGAGCCACGAATAAGAACCAGTAAATAATAAACGAGGGCGGAATCCTTATACCGGATTTTGCCCTCGTTTTATAAAACAACTGCTAAGATAAATATGATGCGGGTGTCACAAGTATTCTTAACACCCGTTGATACAGGATTACAGCTGCAGCTTAGCAGAGTCCTTGCAAAATTTACTAATATTGGTAAAATGAAATTGTTTATATCTTCTGAGGCTCCCCTTATCAAAAGAATACTCCGGAGTCCTTAGGGGATATTTAATCTCCTCTTCATAGTACCAAGGGTCATCCTCGTGAAGAGGAGTTCTTAGAAGCTGAAACTCCTGGGCAGGCAGGTATCCCTGTGCTAAGAGATATGCCTTTTTACCCTTAGAATTTTTACAGATATCTGCAATCATAACCACATGCCCCGGGCTTCCGCCCCTTACAAATATATCTCCAACCCGAGCTTCAGACAGCTTTATCTTCTTTGAGGAATAGTCCATATTCAAAGTACCTGAGTAGGCAAAAACTATCCTCATAAATCGCTTAAAAAGAGTCGTAACTGCTGTCATTCTTTGAGAAGTAAACCCAAGCAATCTTATTGCCGCTTACACTAATTGAATATCCCCTACTCCATTTATCAAAATCAGCTATAAAGCCATTTCCCAGAGGGAAGGTGATTTTATCATATGCTTTTTTGCCATAATAATATTCACCGTAAACCCTCATAATGGAATCTGCACACTGCTGGAGGTCTTCATTTTCTATAGGGAGCTTAAAGACTGCTATATGGGCAGACTGATTCCTTTTCACGCCCATCATATAAAAAGTACAGGAGAACCGTCAGGCGATTAATTATAGTTTCTAAGAAATGCTTCAAAGCTTCCTTTAGCCTTTTATTCTCTTATAGCCCCTTAGGAGTAAGTATTCGTTTTACCAGAGTCTTACCTGAAGGATTTACAAAGGACTGCGTTTCTTCCTCATTTTTACCGGTACTTGCCACAATAGAGGGATTGTTAGCTGTATTACTCTGCGAAGCTGAATCAGCAATGCTGTCTGACTTTGACTCTGCTAAGGATGGCTCAGCCTGTGATGAAGCATTGGAAACAGCAGTTCCTTTACATCCATAGAGAATAGTGCAAATGCACAAAGTGCGATAATCTTTCTTAATCATAACAACCTCCTTTTAGAAGGATAAACATAAGATAAAGGGAAACATCATCATAATTTGATGTCTACTGCTTGAAATAGAGTATGTTTGTAAATTTTAAGTTGTCGAGTTATATAATCTAACTAAGTGACGCTCCGAATGATAACATTTCAGACTCGCTCCGGCATCCGCTTCGCTTCGCCTAATGCGCTCGCTAGAATTTATCATTCGAAGCTGATACTAAATTTATACAAATAATAACTAGAATACCAAATGAAAGACAGCCACCCCCACTCGCCTTTCTAGCTGATGTGTTTGTTTGTGACGACTTATCAATCAAACAGCCTGAGCTGATAATACCGTATGTTACACCAATTGTTTACAGCTCTCACATAAATATGGCTATTCACTTAGATTTCAGTTCAACAGCCGGAACTAATAATGCCTAAGCGAGCGCATTAGGTTTTTCGTCAACAGAACTATTCTAAAACAGCTTCTGTTCAGAAAAACCGGAGCGAGTCTGGACATTTAGTAGTGAAGGCGTCACTGTTTATGACTAATCTAAATATTATGCACTTATATTTATTAGCAAGAGATTAACTGGCATACTATCAGTGAAGGCGTGACTTAGTAAGTCAAACAACACATCAGCCCTCGATTAGAATTTGTTAACAGAATACTTAAGATTATCATCTATAATCAAAAATCATTAGAGAAACACCTTTCCATCCTGTTGTAATATTGGGCTTAAACTGCTATAATCAAACTTTATGTTTGGTATCTGCTAGAGAGATAATATATGTATTTAGGAGACAGTTTAATGCGAAGCTTTTAGAAAATAAAGAATAACCTGCTCATTCTGGTTTCGTGATTGGACTTGCATTTGCAGGATGTAAATATAAAGTGACCTTGACCTGTTTGGTACTCTGAAAATGTAAAAGTTTATGATAAAAATGATAGAAGTATCCCTGTTAATATCAAGGATGTGCAGCACAGAGGCATTCCTTATGTTGAAATAAATAACAATAAGCCTTCATTTTCAGATAAGGATAAAGACAGAGTTGAGGAATACAGTAAGCTTGATAAGCTAGGCAGATGTGGCCCTGCATTTGCCAATGTAGGCAAGGAGTTAATGCCTACCAGCCCAAGAGAGTCAATTAGAGATGTGCGCCCAAGCGGTTGGCATACAGTGAAGTATGATGATATACTGAAGACAGATATTTGTGCATAATAGATGCCACCTGATTGCCTTTTATGCTTGCAGGGAAAAATGCAAATGAAAGAAACCTGATAACTGGAACAAGATATTTAACTGTAGAAGGAATGCTGCCTTTTGAGATTCAGGTTGCAGACTATGTGAAGTCTACAGGCAATCATGTTCTATATAGAGTAAGGCCTATATTTAAGGGGAATGATTTAGTTGCCCGTGGTGTACAGATGGAAGCGCAGTCCGTAGAGGATGGAGGCAAGGGAATTTCGTTCAATGTATATTGTTACAAATGTTCAACCCGGCATAGGATTACTACAAAGACGGCAGCAGCCAGCCTGAAAGTAAGGTACAGAAGAATAAGAATAAAAACAAGAATAAAAAGCCATACAAGTCTAATAAGACAAAAAGGCAAGAAAGAAGTATGGGTATGAATGTGTTTCAAAAAGGACTGGTACATTACAGAACTTGAGATGACTATGATATAAGCTTTTTAGATGGTAATAGTACATCAAAACAAAGAAATGTGAAATCACCTTTAGTAAACATTTTGACAAAATTAAAAATTATATTGAAAATAACCCTGAATTTCCAGCCCTAAAAGTAGTACTATAGCCGTTATATCGATAAAAAGACAAATGTTCGCCTGGGAAAGACAGGCGAAGGACAAGGAGATAGATGATGGAAAAATTGAAAAGTTGGTGCTTTAGTGCAACAGGTATGGTAGGCCAGAGATTTCTTTTCTCTGCTGGAGAATCACGAGTGGTTTGATGTAGTCATGTGGCAGCTTTCTCCAAGAAGTGCCGGAAGACTTTATGAAGAAGCAGTTGGAGACAGATGGAAGCTTGATACTCCAAATGCCTGAGAAGGTAAAGAAGTTAATTGTTGAAAATGTAAATGACGTAGAGAAGGTTAGTACTCAGGTTGACTTTGTATTTAGTGCGGTGGATAGACAAAGGACGAGATTAAGGCTATAGAGAGAGGCTTATGCAAAGACTGAGACTCCTGTAGTATCCAATAACTCTGCTCACAGATGGACACCTGATGTACCTATGGTTGTGCCAGAGCTTAACCCTGAGCACCTTGAGGTAATAAAGTTCCAGCAGCAAAGACTTGGTACTAAGAGAGGATTTATTGCTGTTAAGCCAAACTGCTCAATCCAGAGCTATGCACCAGCACCCTATGCCTCTAAAGGAGTTTCAATCCTGTAAGAGTAGTAGCTACTACCTATCAGGCAATCTCAGGTGCCGGCAAGAACTTTAGTGACTGGCCTGAAATGGTTGGCAATATCATCCCTTATATCGGAGGAGAAGAAGAAAAGAGTGAGCAGGAACCTCTTCGTATCTGGGGTAAGATTGAAAATGGTGTCATAGTTAAGGCTGAGGCTCCACTTATTACTACCCAGTGTATAAGAGTGCCTGTACTTAACGGTCATACAGCTGCAGTATTTGTAGATTTTGAGAAGAAGCCTTCTAAAGAAGAAATGATAGCAAAGTGGAGAAGCTTCAAGGGACTTCTACAGGAGCTTGAGCTTCAAGTGCTCCCTAAGCATTTTATCCAGTATCTTGAGGAGGACAACCGTCCTCAGGTATCTCTTGATGTAAACTATGAGAGAGGAATGGGTATTTCTATTGGAAGGCTTCGTGAAGACAGCCTCTTCCAGTACAAGTTTGTAGGACTTTCCCACAATACCTTAAGAGGAGCAGCAGGTGGAGCGGGTACTTATAGCTGAACTCCTTGTAAAGCAGGGTAGAATAGCAAAGAAATAATAATAGTTTTATATCCCCAATCGGCAAGTGATATGTTAGTCAAAGGCCTTGTTGGGGGATATTTTTACAATGCCGTCACAAGCCTTTATATATAATGTCTGCCACATCTTTTGAAGGAAGCATAAAATCACTTTCAATCCAGCCAATAATCGCACTGAGACTGCCCTGCATCATAAAAAGAATATAGCAGGAGGTCTTTTCGCTGAATTCTAGCGTAGGAACAATAGTCCTCTTATGTCTTTTCGCACCTTTTTCCATAATTGCTTTTTGAAATGAAGCATTTTCAGGATGGCACAGTAAGATGCTAAAGGTTGCACTGATTATCCCTGACATAGTCAAGAAAATGCTCTATTGGTCTTGCTGTATTCAAGTTAGCACCAAGATTTTTTAGATTCTCAAAAGTCTTGTAAAGGACTTCTTCTTCAATATCATTTAGAAGTTCATACTGATCACGACAATGAAGATAAAATGAACGGCTCATTTGTGACAGTTCACATATTTCTTTATGGTGATGCGGGTTATGGGCTTATCCGCATAAAGTCGCAACAATGAATCTTTTAATATCTTTTAGTGATAAGAGCTATGGTTATTTTTAGTTGCCATAATATTATTCCCCGCCAATTTATTTAACATTGTACCAATTGAATATTTTATGATGACAATGACGTTTACGACATTCTTAAAAATATTGTAAGTTGTAAAACGACACACAGTGTCTATATTATTGTATTATAACATATGTGTGTAAAGATGTACATTACTTAATTCTTGATAAGGGATACTAATCTCTTGTAACTCAAACATTTGGACCATGAGTTCTACACAGTTCATAATCAAAAACTTAAAACCAAAGTAGTAGGAGGCATAAGAGTGGATAAACCAATAGTTCTTTTAACCGGTGAACCGAGGGATGGGAACAGCCATTGAATATGCTGTTCGACTTGGACAAGCTTACGTTAAGAGTTTTAGCTAGAAAATCGATAAAACCAAAAGCTTCTAAAGGAATATGAAGGAATGAATGAATGAAATTGCCAAGCGATTTAAGTGATGAAGACTGCCTTATAGATAGTAGATGTGGGATATCATCCTTACATTGCGCCTTTGTATCTCCTCTGGTACGATTAATCGAAGCAGAGGAAGCCGCACTCGCGGTACAAGCGAACCTCAATAAAAGTCAAATCTATAGATTAAACTCAGCAGGATACAAACTAGGACTTTGCTGACATTGGGACGGTAGCACAAACGGCGACAGAATGCCGCCTATAGGCATTGTGGGGAGGGTTGGTGATCCTGACAAGCTGTCTTCCATGTGCTTGATTTACGGCAGTCAGCAAGGTGTGCTCTGAGCGTTGGTGTAATTGAGCCAGGACTGCATACTGGCATCACCAAGGCAGACAGGGATAATCTCTGGGCCCTGTCAAATGGCAAAGGTCTCGTGATAGTATGTACCCAGCAACTGTCTGGACAATGTACTCGGAATACAGTATACGTAGACAGAGATATGGAAGGGCTATGAGAAATCTCTGCATTTTGATGCCTGATAAAGCCTTTGACAAATGCTCTGAGGTACGGTAAGCGCTAGCAAAGCTGAAACTAGAGATCAGACCGCTGACAGGTACACTATTCCGAAACTCAAAGACGAAAGATAAGAATAGCTGTGGGAAAATCTAAACTTTGGATTTTCCTACAATGCCGACTACGGCAGAATCCTCCCACTCTTATATCTTTCTTTTCCGTATACATTGAATTTGTATTTAGTAAATGCTATAATGTCCCTATTCAAATTATAAATGTGTTGAATTAGTTACATGTACATATTTTGTGCGAGGAAAGTGAAATGAAACAAAAATTTATCTCATTACAGGCTTAATGGTTTCTGGAAAATCTACAGTTTCCGATTTACTGGCAAAATCAATAGAAAAATGCGTCCATCTTCGTGGTGATGTGTCCGAAAAATGATTATTTCAGGCAGAGAAAATATGTCAGCTACCCCATCAGCGGAAGCAGTCCGCCAGCTGTACCTTCGATACAAATTGACTGCTGATGCGGCAGGTCACTGTTTGACAACGGCTTTTTCTGTAGTGATCCAAGATAACTACTACGGTGATGAATTAAACCGAATGATAAATTATCTGCATAAATACCCCTGTTGAGGTTGTCGTTCTTTGTCCAGATGTGGAAACAATAAAAAGAAAGGAACGATACAGGAGAAAACAGGCTATTCGGCTTTACGGTTGAAACCTTATACGATACATTTATGCAGACAACACCACGGATCGGCTTTTGGCTGGACAATTCCCAATCAAACACCACAGCAGACAGCAGAAACCATTCTGAACACCAGGAAGCCGGTATGATTATTGTTACATATAAGGGAAGAAAAATTTCTTTTAAGTACTTTCTTTCCTAAAACTGATGTGATATAATAGCTTCATTCCAGAAAAAGGAGTAAAAAAATATGCGGCAAGGTATTCTTAAATAAAACTATAATCAAATAGTGGGAACAAAGAATTATGATAGCTCCTTTTGTGGGGGCTTGGTTTTTTGTACCCAATTTAAGAATACTTTTGCCTTATCAATTTTGACATATTCAAAAAACAGCAATCACAAATAGGTGTATGCTGTATATGTGTATGTCCGCAAATTAGAATCCCCAGTGGTAAAAGTATTTTACTGCTGGGGATTTTTATGCCCTTTGGGGCTGTAAAGGGAGGACAATCACATGAAAATAATCAATATCGGCATTCTGGCCCATGTAGACGCAGGAAAAACTACATTGACAGAAAGTCTGCTATACACCAGTGGAGCGATTGCGGAACAGGGAAACGTGGATAAAGGGACCACAAGAACAGACACTATGATTTTGGAACGGCAACGGGGAATTACCATTCAGACAGCGGTTACTTCTTTTTATTGGAATGATTATAAAATCAATATCGTGGACACTCCCGGTCATATGGATTTTTTAACCGAAGCATACCGCTCTTTTATCTGTCCTTGACGGAGCTGTTTTTAGTCATTTCAGCAAAAAGACGGCGTACAGGCACAAACCCTGTATATTATTCCATGCGCTTCAGAAAATGGACATTCCGACAATTATCTTTATAAATAAGATAGACCAAAATGGGATCGACCTGCAGTGTGTTTACCAAAGCATTAAAGATAAACTTACCAGTGATATGATTGTCATGCAGGAGGTTTCCCTGTCGCCAAAGATAAACCATGACTCGATATTTCTGATTTAGACAAATGGGATATGATTATTTCGGAAGCGATGAACTATTAGAACGATATGTTGCAGAGGATTCTTTGGATATACAGGAATTACAATATGAAAAAGTGCAAAAAGAACCAGATGCTGCTCTTTGTTTCTGTTTACTCATGGGAGTGCAAAAGACAATTTAGGAACAGAAAAACTGATTGAAGCGATTATAGAAACTTTCATTACAGAAACGGACGATATTCAGTCTGAATTATGTGGATATGTTTTTTTAAGGTTGAGTATACAGAGCGGAAAAAAACGGCTTTTATTTACGCCTGTATCATGGGACGCTCCATTTACGGGATACCCTGCTGCTGTCAAAAAAAGGAAAAAAATAAAGATTACAGAAATGTGTATTCCGTCAAATGGGGAAATCGTCCCGGCTGACCATGCCTGTCCGGGAGAAATTGTTATTTTAGCTGATGATACTTTTGAAACTGAACGATATCCTGGGAAATGAAAAACTCCTGCCTCACAAAAACACGGATTGATAATCCCATGCCATTACTTCGGACAACGGTAGAGCCGCAAAAGCCGGAGCAAAGGGAAGCCCTGTTAAATGCCCTCGCAGAGATTGCTGATACAGACCCTCTTTTGCATTTTGACATTGATACTGTTACCCATGAGATTATGTTATCTTTTTTGGGAAAAGTACAGTTAGAAGTTATTTGTTCGCTATTAGAAGAAAAATATCATGTGGGCGTGGCTATGAAAGAGCCTTCGGTTATTTATCTGGAAAGACCGCAAAAAAAAGCGAGCTGCACGATTCATATTGAAGTGCCGCCGAATCCGTTTTTGGGCATCTATTGGTTTGATTGTAACACCGCTTCCTGTTGGAAGCGGAACACAATATAAAAAGCGAGGTATCTCTCGGCTATTTAAACCAAAGTTTTCAAAATGCCGTCATGGAGGGTGTGCGTTATGGAATGGAGCAGGGCTTATATGGCTGGGGAGTGACAGACTGCCAAATTTGTTTTGATTATGGAGTTTATTACAGCCCGGTCAGCACCCCCGCTGATTTTTCGTTTTTCTTGCGCCTGTCGTGTGGAGCAGGCATTGAAAAAGCAGGGACACAACTGTTGGAACCATACCTTTCCTTTACCCTTTTTTTGCACCGCAGGAATATCTTTCACGGGCTTATAATGATGCACCAAAGTATTGCGCAATCATTGAATCAACCAGACTTGAAAAAGATGAAGTTATTTTTAAGGGTGAAATCCCTGCCCGTTGTATCGGTGAATATAGGAATGATCTGAATTTTTATACAAATGGAAGAAGTGTCTGCATTACAGAATTAAAAGGGTATCAGGAAACTTCCGGCGAGCCTGTATTTCAGCCACGCCGCCCGAACAGCCGTTTAGACAAGATCCGCATATGTTTCAGAAGATAATGTAACGTCTTGCGCAATGCAAGCGTTCATTGCTGGCTATTGCGAAATATCATTGATAAAATCAGCATCAGAGAGGAGGAACCATTTTGAACCAGAAACAGACGGATATTACAACAGGAAAGCAAATACGTCATCTGCGAACACAATCGGGAATGACACAGGAAGAACTGGCTGGGGAATTGAATGTTACCCGGCAGGCGCTATCGAATTGGGAGAGAGATGTTAATGAACCCGATTTAAATACGTTGAAAAAAATTTGTTTTCTTTTTGGAGTCCACATGGACGATTTTGCGAAGGAGGTAATAACAAAAATGGAAACATGTGAAAAAAAAGAGAAACGACAATTTAATAAGTATGATATGGCAATTGGACTTTTTTATGGTGTCGGGATATTTCTTGGCATTGGTATTTTCTTTGTTGGCGGTTTTATGACAATGTCGGGTGCAGGGTGGGGAGCATCACTATTTGGCGGTGGCTGTTTTTCTCTTGTATTTGGCTTGATATGCCATGCAGTTATTACATTGAGAAGAAATGACAAATGATGACATATCCTGCTTTCTAGACTTTTCGGTCATATCGCGTAAAAAAGCCGCTGCTTTTGGCTTTCCAATAGCGGCGGCAAAGGGAAATATCCTTTGAATACCTTACAGAAGAAAAGTTTTGCAGCATTATAAAAATAAAAGCCTATACCATTTTGGAAAGAAAAGATACATAATAGTCAAGACGGCAACAATCAGAAGTTATGGAGGGTAACAATGGAATATAGTAAGGAAGATTTAATGGAAGCAAAAAGGCAAATTTTGGGAGTGGGAGAGAACATGGGAACAGAGGAAAGTAAAAAAATCTGGGAGAAAAAAACGCACAATTTTGGGATAATGCAATGGGTGACAAATCTAATGAATTTCACAGAGAGGTAGTGCGTCCCAAAGTAACGGAACTTATCTCCTAATCCTGCGGATTACATTTTTGGATATTGCGTGTGGCAATGGAAATTATTCTTCGTATCTTGCACAAAGAGGCGCTTCGATTGTCGCTTTTGATTACAGCAAAAAAATGATAGAATTGGCTAAAAGACGGCAATCACAATATGCAAAACAAATTGAATTTTGTGTAGCGGATGCGACCAATAGAGAAAGTATATTAGAATTAAAAAGAAATCGAGCCTTTACGAAAGCAGTTTCTAATATGGCAATTATGGATATTACGGATATTGAACCACTTCTTATGGCTGTTTATGAACTGTTGGAGGAAAGCGGAATTTTTGTCTTTGCAACGCAACACCCTTTGTTTTATCACGTTGACTGAAAAAAATATGACACCGCACAGTTACTATGGTATAGCGATTGAAGGGCAAACCGGAGGAGCAGATTTATTATCATCGTTCCATACAAGATATTTTTTTAACCTTTGTTTTAGAGCTGGATTTGTCATTGATGGATTTTTATGAAGAATGTTTCAAAAACAACAAAGAAATTCCTATGGTAATGATAGTAAGGCTTAAAAAGGTAAAACGTGATAGCTTAAAATAAATTCAAGTTTGCCGGATAAATAGCAAACCTGGCCGAGCCAGTCAACGGTCAAGATGAACGGGCTTCGCCCGCCGTTGACAGCCCCGCCCGGTTTTGCAGTTAGGCAGTCAAGGAGCGACAGCCTAAAGTGCTGCCGCCCCTTACTATCATAAAAAGCAACTACTAACCAGCCACAGCCCTTTTGGGAGGAAAGGGGGATTTTCCATGACCTGTACAGAAGAATATCGGGAACATATCGAGTACACTTTCCATGCCTTTTGCAAAGTCGTTATCCGAAATGCAACGATCAACGCAGCGAGGACACGGAGCAGGAAGCACAAAAGAGAAATATCCCTTGAATACCTCACAGACGAAAAGCACTACCCTTTAGGCACGACAGATGAATATTTCCAAGCCCCGGAGCCGGACGAGGAATACATACTTACCCTTTGCGGCGATACGGTCATTTTCAGCAGCGGCTTACTTTGCGGAAGCCCCTGTCACGGCTGGACGAACGGGAGCGGGAAATGATTTACCTGTCCTTTTTCAAGCGTATTCCACAGCACGAAATTGGCAGACAGTACGGGCGCAGCCGCAGCACAGCGGGCTACCATATCCGAAAAGTCCTACGGCAGCTCCAAGCGGAAATGGAGGGAATGGCATATGAGAAATAATAGGCTTCTCCCCTATGAAACAATCGTCCAAGCCACCAGCGGGGAGCCGGAAGCGGTGGGAACTGTATTGCAGTATTACCGCCGCCGCATACAATGTGCCGCCCGTGTGAATGGACGGGTAGACCAAGATACAGAGGACTACATCACCCAGACGCTTCTCACAGCTATTTTCAAGTTCCGCTTTGGGAGATAGCCCTACCGCCTACAACTGAATAACCGCCGCTTCGCCGGCAACCAGAAAGCAGTAAATCTATTCAACAGATTTGCTGCTTTTTTTCGTTCCTGTTTGGCATTTTTGAAAATCCCCAGTATGAAAAAACAAAAGGGAAAATTGCCGCCGCAGTTGGCAAAAATCCCTTACTTATCCGTGGAGGGTATCAAAGAAAAAAATACTGCCATTGTCCGCCTTTTTTTCGGCTTGCGTGGTGTTGTAGGGAATAAGGGAAATTCTAAAAATCTCCGTCCATTTTTGCTTTTGCGTGGTGTTGTAGGTAGTGAAAGGAAAAATTTTCAAGATATGCCGGAATAGCGGGTAGCAAAGCCCTTTTGAAACGTCTTGTTAGCGGAAAGTACGGAAGCCGGGGAACGCCGGAGTTTTTCAGAGCAAGATTCTACCGCAGTACCAAAATTCGCTTATCGCTCATTTTTGCCCCTGCGGGAATCTTGTTGGGGAGTGCCTTCCCCAAACCCTGCTTATGCGGCTTACGCCGCTGGAAAATCCCTCAAAATAATTTTTCGGATTTTTCAAAAACAGTTCCGCTTTACACCCTGTTTTTCTCCTATTAGTGAGAGGACACCACGCACAGCCGAAGGAGGTTTTACCATGCGAAAACGATATAACACGCCGCACCGCAGCCGGGTAGTCAAGACACGCATGACCGAGGAAGAATACGCCGAGTTTGCGGAAAGGCTTTCTGCTTACAACATGAGCCAAGCCGAGTTTATCCGGCAAGCCATAACCGGGGCAGCCATACGCCCCATCATAACCGTTTCCCCCGTCAATGACGAGTTGCTTGCCGCTGTCGGGAAGCTGACCGCCGAATACGGCAGGATCGGCGGCAACTTAAACCAGATAGCCCGGACGCTGAACGAGTGGCACAGCCCCTACCCGCAGCTTGCCGGGGAGGTACGGGCGGCGGTTTCCGACCTTGCTGCCCTAAAGTTTGAAGTCTTGCAGAAAGTGGGTGACGCTGTTGGCAACATTCAAACATATCAGCTCTAAAAATGCGGACTATGGCGCAGCGGAAGCCTATCTCACATTTGAGCATGACGAGTTTACCATGAAGCCCACCCTTGATGAAAACGGGCGGCTGATACCGAGGGAGGATTACCGCATTTCTTCCCTCAACTGTGGGGGCGAGGATTTCGCTGTTGCCTGTATGCGGGCTAATCTCCGCTATGAGAAAAACCAAAAACGGGAAGATGTGAAAAGCCACCACTATATCATCAGCTTTGACCCACGGGACGGGACAGACAACGGCTTGACCGTAGACCGGGCGCAGGAGCTGGGCGAGCAGTTCTGTAAAGAGCATTTCCCCGGACACCAAGCCTTAGTCTGCACCCACCCGGACGGGCATAACCACAGCGGCAATATCCATGTGCATATCGTCATCAACTCCCTGCGGATTTATGAAGTCCCGCTTCTGCCCTACATGGACAGACCAGCCGACACACGGGAGGGCTGCAAGCACCGCTGCACCAACGCCGCTATGGAATATTTCAAGAGTGAAGTCATGGAGATGTGCCACCGGGAGGGGCTTTACCAAATCGACCTCCTAAGCGGCAGCAAGGAACGGATAACCGAACGGGAATACTGGGCGGCAAAAGAAAGGACAGCTTGCCCTTGATAAAGAGAACGCTGTCAGAGAAGCCGCAGGACAGCCGACCAAGCCCACCAAGTTTGAAACGGACAAGGCGAAGCTGCGCCGGACGATACGGCAGGCACTTTCCCAAGCTGGCAGCTTTTGACGAATTTTTCTTCCCTTTTGCTGCGGGAGGGTGTGACCGTCAAGGAGAGCCGGGGCGGCTTTTCCTACCTCACGCCGGACAGGACAAAGCCTATCACAGCCCGGAAGCTGGGGGACGATTTTGACAAGGCTGCTGTCCTTGTCCTGCTTACGCAGAACGCCCACAGAGCCGCCGAACAGAGCAAAGCCATACTCGAATACCCTGCCGCGGTTAAAAAGCTGTCACAAGGGGAAAAAACCACAAAAACCACCCCGGCAGACAACACCTTGCAGCGCATGGTTGACCGGGAAGCCAAGCGAGCCGAGGGCAAGGGCGTGGGCTATGACCGCTGGGCGGCAAAGCACAACCTAAAGCAAATGGCAGCTACCGTTACCGCCTATCAGCAGTACGGCTTTTCTTCCCCGGAGGAACTGGACGAAGCCTGTTCTGCCGCCTATACCGCCATGCGGGAAAGCCTTACAGAGCTGAAGCAGATGGAAAAGACGCTGAACGGGAAAAAGGAGCTGCAACGGCAGGTGCTTGCCTATTCCAAGACCCGCCCTGTCCGGGACGGGCTGAAACAGCAGAAAAACGCCAAAGCAAAAGCAGCCTACCGTCAGAAGTACGAAAGCGACTTTATCATAGCAGACGCAGCCGCCCGCTATTTCAGGGAAAACGGCATTTCCAAGCTGCCGAGCTATAAAGCCCTGCAAGCAGAGATTGAAACCCTTATCCAAGAGAAAAACAGCGGCTACAACGATTACCGGGCAAAACGGGAGGAATACCGCCGCTTACAGACTGTCAAGGGCAATATCGACCAGATTTTACACCGGGAGCGCAAGCCTGTGAAAAGGCAGGAACAGGAACGATAAAAACCGCCCCAAAATGTACCCGAACCTATACAGAACAAGGGGGCTGCCCCGTACCCTATCCGCAAATACCAAAGGATTTTTTAACGGGCTTATAGGGCAGAAAAAACCCGAAAATGATACCGAGATGATACAGAATTACCGCCGATACCGCCACACCAGCGGAAACGGCAGAAAGGAGCGCACCCATGCCAAGAATGAGCAAGAAACGGCGGCTGGAATGGTCTTTTTTCCTGCGGCAAGTGAAAGTCGGGAATTCCACCTGCGATCGTATCACATACAATGACCTCTGCCGGGGCTGTACCCATAGCTGCAAGCAGAGCTTCCGGGCGGTTATCATACTCTGCCCCCACTACTACTCCAAACGCCGGAAAAAGGAGGACAGGGACAATGGCAGATAACCGCAAGTATTACTACCTCAAGCTGAAAGAGAACTTTTTTGACAGCGACTCCATTGTGCTGCTGGAAGATATGAAAGACGGGATTTTATACTCCAATATCCTCTTGAAGCTGTACTTAAAATCGCTGAAAAAAACGGCGGGAAATTGCAGCTTGACGAGCATATCCCCTACACAGCGCAGATGATAGCGACACTGACCCGCCACCAGATAGGGACGGTTGAGAGGGCTTTAGAGATTTTCCGGCAGTTGGGGCTTGTGGAGCAGCTTGACAGCGGGGCTTTCTATATGACCGACATTGAGCTGATGATAGGACAGTCCTCTACCGAAGCCGAGCGGAAACGGGCTGCAAGACTGGAAAACAAGGCACTTTTACCGCCCCGGACAAAAGGCGGACATTTGTCCGACATTCGTCCACCAGAGATAGAGATAGAGTTAGAGAAAGAGATAGAGATAGAAAAAGAGAGAGAGAAACGGGACACCCCTGCCCCCGCCGCTTATGGCAGATACAACAATGTGATACTGACCGATACAGAGCTTTCCGGGCTAAAAACAGAGTTGCCCGACAAGTGGGAGTATTATATTGACCGGCTTTCCTGCCATATCGCTTCCACCGGGAAACAGTACCACAGCCATGCAGCCACCATTTACAAGTGGGCGCAGGAGGACGCTGCCAAAGGCAAGGCTGCCCCGAAACAGGGCATACCCGATTATTCATGCAAGGAGGGCGAGAGCTTATGAAAAACGGAATTGAAGCTATGATTACGGACATTACAGCCACTACCGCCGAAGCGGAGGACTACACAGGCGAGGACGGGCTTTTATACTGCGGTAAGTGCCATACGCCCAAAGAAGCCTATTTTGCAGAGGGAAAGACTTGTTTCGGGCGTGACCGCCACCCGGCAGAGTGCGACTGCCAGCGGGCAGCCCGTGAAAAGCAGCAAGCCGCCGAAAGCCGACAGAAGCACCTTGAAAAAGTGGAGGACTTGAAACGCCGGGGCTTTACCGACCCTGCTATGCGGAACTGGACATTTGAGCATGACAACGGCAGAAACCCGCAGACCGAAACCGCCCGCTTTTATGTGGAGAGCTGGGAAACCATGCAGGCTGAAAATATCGGCTACCTGTTTTGGGGCGGCGTGGGGACGGGAAAAAGCTACCTTGCCGCCTGTATCGCCAACGCCCTTATGGAAAAAGAGGTTGCCGTCTGCATGACAAACTTTGCAACGATACTGGGTGACCTTGCCGCCAGCTTTGAGGGCAGGAACGAATATATTTCCCGCCTTTGCAGCTACCCTCTGCTGATACTTGATGATTTCGGTATGGAGCGAGGAACAGAATACGGGCTGGAACAGGTTTACAGCGTGATTGACAGCCGTTACCGAAGCGGCAAGCCGCTGATCGCCACGACCAACCTCACGCTGGAGGAATTGCAGCACCCGCAGGACACGCCCCACGCCCGTATCTATGACAGGCTGACTTCCATGTGCGCCCCCGTCCGCTTCACGGGCAGCAACTTCCGAAAGGAAACCGCACAGGAAAAGCTGGAACGCTTAAAGCAACTGATGAAGCAGCGAAAGGAGAGCCTATGACAGAAACGAAACAGACAAGCACCACCAAAACAGACCGCCGCCCGGACTGTGTGACGGAAATCCGCATGGGCAACTCCGTCCTTACCGTTTCCGGCTTCTTCAAGCAGGGCGCAACCGACACCGCAGCCGACAAGATGATGAAAGTGCTGGAAGCGGAAGCTGCTACACAAAAAACGGCGATTTGACCGACCATAAAGAAGCAGATTTGACGCTTTTGCCGCTATACAGACAGCCGCCCCATGTGGTACAATCAAGGTACGGAATAGTGGGGCTGGCTGTCGGAAACGGAGGATTTTATGTTAAGACAGACCAACCAACAACCAATTACCGCCCTTTACCCAAGACTATCCCATGAGGACGAGCTGCAAGGCGAAAGCAATTCCATTTCAATCAGAAGCGTATCCTTGAAACCTATGCAAAGCAGAACGGCTTTTTCCAATCTGCGCTGGTACACGGACGACGGTTATTCTGGTGCGAACTTTCAAAGACCCGGTTTTCAAGCCATGCTTGCGGACATTGAAGCCGGAAAAAGTCGGGACAGTTATCGTAAAGGATATGTCGAGGTTAGGGCGAAACTACCTGCAAGTGGGAATGTACACGGAAATGATTTTCCCACAGAAAGGTGTCCGCTTCATCGCTATCAATGACGGAGTGGACAGCGCACAGGGCGACAATGACTTTGCCCCGCTGCGGAATATCTTTAACGAATGGCTGGTGAGAGATACGAGCAAGAAAAATCAAAAGCAGTAAAACGCTCAAAAAGGCATGAATGGCAAGCCCATCACAAGCAAGCCTGTGTATGGCTACCTCATGGACGAGGATGAAAATTTCATTATTGACGAGGAAGCTGCACCCGTAGTCAAGCAGATATACAACCTCTGTCTTGCCGGGAATGGTCCGACCAAGATAGCCCGTATGCTCACAGAGCAGCAAATCCCCACGCCGGGAACGCTTGAATACCGCAGGACGGGCAGCACCCGCCGCTACCACCCCGGCTATGAGTGCAAGTGGGCGACCAATACCGTAGTGCATATCCTTGAAAACCGGGAATACACAGGCTGTCTGGTAAATTTCAAGACAGAAAAACTTTCTTACAAAGTCAAGCACAGTGTAGAAAATCCCCCGGAAAAGCAAGTGATTTTCGAGAACCACCACGAGCCTATCATAGACACCCAAACATGGGAACGGGTGCAGGAGCTTCGCAAACAGCGCAAACGCCCAAACCGCTATGATGAAGTGGGTTTGTTCTCCGGCATACTGTTCTGTGCGGACTGCGGCAGCGTGATGTATCAGCAGCGATACCAGACGGACAAGCGCAAGCAGGACTGTTATATCTGCGGCAACTACAAGAAACGCACCCATGACTGTACGGCGCACTTTATCCGCACCGACCTCTTGACCGCTGGTGTACTCTCCAATCTGCGGAAAGTGACCAGCTATGCGGCAAAGCATGAAGCCCGGTTTATGAAACTCTTGATTGAGCAGAACGAGGACGGGGGCAAACGCAGGAACGCCGCCAAGAAAAAGGAACTGGAAGCCTCCGAGAAACGCATAGCCGAGTTATCCGCTATCTTCAAGCGGCTGTATGAGGACAGCGTGACCGGGCGCATATCAGACGAGCGTTTCACAGAGCTGTCGGCAGACTATGAAGCAGAGCAACGGGAGCTGAAAGAAAGAGCCGCTGCTATTCAAGCGGAGCTTTCCAAAGCACAGGAAGCCACCGTGAACGCAGAAAAGTTTATGAATGTTGTCCGGCGGCATACCAGCTTTGAAGAACTTACCCCTACTCTGCTGCGGGAGTTTGTAGAGAAAAATCGTTGTGCATGAGTGCAGCTATGACGAGAACAAGACCCGCAGACAGGACATTGAGATTTATTATTCTTTTTGTTGGCAAGGTGGACTTGCCCGAATAACCGCCCGACCCTATCCGACACAATGCGCAAGTGCCGGATAGGAACGGCAAAATTTTTTTACACTTCTATTACTTCTTTATCGCACATCAGTAAAATCCCAAGGCATTAAGCAGCTTATGGCAGGGGGAGGCATTGCCCTTATCGGATTAAAACTAATTCCGCTTCTTGCCAATGTGATTAAGTAAAAGGAGAGAGTATGTTTGAGATATTAGACAAGATAGAAGAGTTTTTTTCAGAGAGCTTCTACTGGGCAGTATCCAAGCAAACTTAGAGTCTATGTTCCTTGATCTAAACGATAAAGTTGGGTCAGTGGCAACAGATGTAGGACAAACGCCAATGGGCTGGAATAGTGATGTGTTTCAATTCATCAAAAGCATTAACGATACCGTCATTATTCCGATAGCCGGGCTAATCATAACAGCAATCCTATGTATTGAACTTATCAACATGGTTATGCAGAAAAAAATAATATGCAGGATACCGATACCTTTTGAGTTTTTTTCAAATACATTATCAAGATGTGGATTGCTGTTTGGTTAGTGTCTCATTCCTTTGAGTTTTTCCATGGCAGTCTTTGATGTGGCTCAAAAACATGGTCAATAAGGCGGCAGGAGTCATCAATACAACTGCTGTTGTATCAGGAGATGAAATTATCGCTATGGTGGATTCCATAAAAGGAAAAACCTTAGGAGAGCTTATAACAATTCTTTTTGAAATCTCCTTAATCAAAGTTGCCATGCAAGCAATCTCTATATTAGTCATGGTGATTGTTTACGGAAGAATGTTTGAAATCTATGTTTATGCTTCTGTCTCGGCAATTCCCTTTGCCACTATGGGGAAATAAGGAATGGGGACAGATTGGAACGAACTACATTAAAGGTTTGTTTGCCCTTAGGGACTACAAGGACTTTTTATCATGGTTTGCCTTGGAATATACGCAGTACTGGTAAAAACAATAGAAATCACGGATATGCACAAAAGCACGATGATGATTCTTTGCTATGCAGTTTTACTTGGACTCATGATGCTAAAGAGTGGATCACTAGCAAAGAGTGTACTAAATGCACATTAGGGAAAGAGAGGAAGAAGATGAACAAAAGAAAAAAACTGGAATTTGTCGAAAAATTGTTTTTTTATAAGATTTATATTTATCTTTATATTATTAATGGCTATTGAATGGATATCAATCTTACCGTTTATGTTATTTTTTTATACTTTTTATGGAATCAATGTTCAAATATTGGATTTGGCAGTTTATGCTATGATCGGGTCTGTGGGATTGATTAGTATGGTACCTGTTTATCAATTTTTAAGCTTAAAATTCAATTATACAGGCTCTATTTTGACAGGTGTTATTTTGTACCTTGGCTGCCGTTCTTTTAGGCACAACTGATTTGGGAAGCGGTATATGGTATTACTTTCCGTTTGTTTATCCGATAAGACTTATATATGGATATGTCAGTGGATCTTTTAATGTAGATACTGTTATTTTTTTATCTTTTTATATCTTTTTTTGATCTCATTTTTTTAAGTGTGGGAATATTATCATTTTGGTATAATAGGTGGGACGGAATAAGTGAAATGGAGGAATAAAAGGTATGAATCTTCTCATAATAGATGATGACAAAGATTTGCTGAAATTATTAAAGTTAACCTTTGATAAAGAATATAATGTCGTTATTTGTAATTCGGCACTGAAACTCCGCCAAGCGATTTATGCAAATATGACTTGATTATTCTGGATATCATGATGGAAGAAATGTCGGGTTTTGAATTTTTTTGACTAAATACAGAAATATTATAGACATTCCTATTATTTTTACTTACAGCGAAAGATTTTTGAAAAAAAGACAAAGTAGAAGGATTTGCATTAGGAGCGGATGATTATGTAACAAAAACCTTTTTCTCTTGCTGAAATTAGAGCAAGGGTAGCAGCACATATTCGGAGAAAAAAAGAGAAAAACATTCAAAAACTTATAGATTATCCAATATCTTGTGATTTGCTTTCGAAAAAAAATTTATTTTGATAATGTAGAGATAAGTTTTACAAATAGCGAATACGAAATTTGTGAGTTCTTATTAAAAAAATAAAAAAATCAAGTATTTTCGAAAGAAAAAAATTTATACGGAAATTTATGGTTATGATAAGGAAGGCGACAGTTCTACAACGATTACCGAAAGAATCAAATTAATAAGAAGTAAATTTGAGCCATATTATATAAATCCTATAAAAAAACAGTTTGGGGAGTTGGTTATCAGTGGGAAATAAAAAAAGTTTAAGATATTTAATCAGCAAATATGCAATTATAGAGTTGGTATATACTTTATTTATCATTGTGCTGTTTTATGTTGGATTAAATGTATTATTAAACACCGGAGTAGTATATCCTGCCAACTATGCTGACATTCAGTCCGGAAAAGTGGAAACAGGTTTTCAAACAGAAGATTGGACACCGGCTGAAATACCATATTATTATGATTTTTTATATTTGAAAGACGGAAAAATAATAGAAAATACTATTGATAAAAAAATATGATGATTTAGTACAGGAAGCCATAAAAAACGGAAAGTCAACAAGCGATGAGGTTATAGGTTCAAATATTTTTAAAGCTTATGCAATGGGAAATAGACAACTGGTAATAAGATACAGGGTTAATGTTATATTTACCAATAAAAAGCTTTATAAACTCTTTGAAAATTTCGAGTGTGGATATATTGTCCTGATACTAATTATTTGGTTTTTTGGGATTCGCTTTGTTTCTCATTCGCTCATCAAATATATTAAAAAAAGGGAAATCCACAAAATTGCGATGGCTAATGATAACATCAGTCGTATGGATTTGGATTATGAGAGAGAATATTCTAAGTATAAAGAAATAGATGGAGTACTGGTTTCGATTGATGTACTGGCTAAAAATCTAAAAAAGTCTCTTGGTGAGCAATGGGATATGCAAGTTAAGCAAAAAGAGTTGGTGGAACAGCTTACCCATGACATAAGAACACCGATAACACTGATTAAAGGAAATTTAGAATTATTAAAAAGAAGAGAATCGGTTTATCTTCTGATAGATTTGCAGATATTTCAAACGGTATTGACAGACTGGAAAAGTATATTGATAAATTGAAAAAATTTTCTTATACAATGGAAGGAAGAAAAGATGTTGTAAGTAATGAAGTGATTTTATATTGGATTGAGATAATGTCCGGTATATGTAGGTTAAACGGTTTGAATTTGGAAGTAATAAAAAGTGACTGTAGTAATATTAAGCTGGATAAAGAGGAAGTAGCTGTAGCTCTGCAAAATATAGTTACCAACGCGGTTGAATATTCTAAAAAAGGTTCTAAAATAACGGTAGAGTTTAAAGATGAACCTGAAGAGTTTATTTTGACAGTCAGAGATGAAGGAACAGGTTTTAATAAAGACTTATTACCTTTACTTACAGAAAAATTCATTTCCGGAAAAGTAAAAGATAAGTCTAATAAACATGGTTTAGGCTTATGGGTAGTAAAGAATATTGTCGTAGCAAATAACGGCAACTTGTATTTGAAATTATACAGAAGTAAATGCAGGGGCTGAGGTTAAAATGGTATTTAATAAATGATTGAAGAATAATTACGGTTAAGGATACCCCTTTTCCGATAAGAGTAAGGAGAATAAATGAACGAATTTAATAAGTACAAATTATTAAGTGAAGGGAAAGCATTTGGAGATAGAGCTAAAATCGCTTTAGTATTACTTGATAGCAACACAGCTTATGAAGAGTTGAAAGTGGAAGGCGCACAAACTTCAGTTCCCGGAAGTTATAGCTGTATTGGAGGAGATCCAGCTGCAATACTTGAAATGATAACGATAGAATTGATATGCCGCAATCCTCGTGATACATGGTATTTGCCTGACAATGTAAAATTTTGGGACAGGAGATTTGGCAGTTTGTTTGAGACAAAGTTCTTTTGTTATGATGACGATGTGGAAACCTGGGGCAAAATACTGAATAAATACTTTATAAAGCTGCAGTGGATGCCTAAAAGAGAAGATTACAGTTCTACAAAAAGTTATAATAATGCATGGGGATATTTTGCAGAGCTTTTAGCGGTAGTAAAAGAAAATAATCATCCTGAATTTAATATTTACTATGAGATTGCTACCGGGAAAGGTATGATTGAATCAGTATTTGAAAGAAAGCTAAAAAGAGTTGGCTGAATTAAAAACAGTCATTTGAAAAAAAGGTTAAAGTATTATCATTTAATTAAGCCGACAGAGTTTGAAATTCTGCCGGCTTTTTGAAAAATTTTTACTTAATTTCTTCTGAGGCTCTAAGCTCCCAATATAAATTCTTCAAAGTTAGATGCAAGTATAATTATCTCGAAATCATCTTCTTGTATACATATTGATACCTTCGGTTCTCCGTCTTTTGCCACAATCTCTGTAGTCTAAATATATCATTTCATGTCCGCCTGAGATTGTATCGGCAATAATAACACCTACATTTCTTGGATATTCCCATTCATCATACCAAAACTCATTTCCAAATTTTTCCAAATATGGAATCTTCTTTTTCTTCAGATATACTGTAGAATTCCTCTACATCAACACGGTACCTATTCTTTTCATTAAACCAAACATTTTTTTATTGGGTTTACCACCGTTTTTGTGTTTTCATAAGCTCTATATATGATTTCGGTAACTTAACGCCCAGTCTTTTTTCAGCTTCTTGCACCATCTCATCTGTTAAATTCTCTCCGGTACAGACTTTATTTATATACTCACTTTTCTTCCAAAAAAACTTTTTTTGAAGTCAATATTATCAAACATTGTTGATCCCCCACTTTTTTTCCAAACTTGAATTAACTTATCGACTTATATTATAATCATGTTTAGTAATTAAAGTAAATATTAATAAAGATAAATCCTACCTGGGGAGGTTTTAATGAGTGAAAATGGACTTATGGATTTGAAACAACAAATGATCAAGCTGATTGAACATTTATACAATGAAAAATATTATTACAGGTATAAGTGCAAAGGACAGTCAAACATTTGACGGACTGGTCATTTTATTAAGAGATATGCTTAAAGAAGGATATCCGAAGACAAAGTTGAAAAGAATTATGAAAAGCGTTCATTATGCAAACGGTTTTAGTGATTTGGATTTAAAACAAAGTGCATTTATACTTGATGAAATTGAACAGTATCTTTGTATAAATAAATTTCCTTAATCATGATAATTCGGTTAAATATTTTCAATAAGCGTATAGTTTCAAACGAGTTTGAAATAAATCCACAAAATATGGTTTTGGTTATGATAGAAAGCTTGCTTTGCAGTAAGAGTTAAGTATAAAATTATAAGAAGTTAGGAGAATATATGTATTTAGGTAATCGGAAATTTTTGAAGGATTCTTTGGAAGTGGCACATGAGTATCTTAAAACGGCTATGCAGGATGAAAAATCTGCGGTTATACTTGAGAGCAGGGAGCTTTATAATCAGGCTGCGTACTTTTATGTGCAGGCTATGGAAAAACAAATTAAAGCAAAAATTGCTCAGATTGTTGATGTTACAAATGCTTACTATAAGGAAATGATAAAAAAGACTATAGGGCATTCACTTGATAAGTCGATTGAGATATTGGTGCAGATATACGGCAAAGGCAATGCTATGGTTGAGGACAGGCTGAGAGAACAGCTGCTTACAAAGGTTCTAAAGGATATCAAATTCTCAGCACTGCACAATAAAACCAGATATCCGGATTTTGATGAGAATAAGAAAAAGTATGCTGTAATAGAGATGGGCAAAATAGATTGTGTAGAGCTTGCAAATGCTCAAAGCACTTAAGCAATATTTAACGGACTTGGAAAGATATACTGACTTATAGGAATGGAATGATTATGGTTGGCAAAAATATGTGTGATTATTGTTCAGATATTAAAAAGACAGAATACTTTTCCTCGCCCAAACTATATGAAGAAACCATAGAGTATATTAAAGAATTGGTTGAAAATAAGGGCTTTATAGTAGTTGAGGGAAGTTGTAAATTAGGGGAACATATGAAAGACGGACATTGGATTGATGATATTATTTACCATGTGATAAAATGTCCGAAATGTGGGAAGAAATTCACCTGCACTGTAAATACATATAGAGGTGGCGGGTCTTTTAAATAAAGGAGGAATTATGAGTTTTTTATTTGTGGCACTTGGTGGAGCTATAGGAGCAATGGCAAGATATGCGATAAGTCTTATACCGGTTAAAACAGGATTTCCGATACTGACACTTATTACAAATATAGCAGGTGCGATATTAATAGGTTTTATTGTCGGGTTTACAAGTAACAAGGATAATATATCGGGTAATACCGTGCTGTTTTGGAAGACGGGTGTATGTGGCGGATTCACTACATTTTCCACATTCTCACTTGAGGCGTTTAACTTGCTTGACAATAAGCAATATACATTAGGCGGATTATATATTGTATTAAGTGTTGTATGCTGTATATTCGGTATCTTATGCGGAAAGAGGTTGGCTTCAGTGGTAAAGTTATAAAAATATAATATAACGGTGGAGGAGTAAGATATGCTGTTGGATGCAGAAAGATATGCAAGTGTTATCGAATACGGTAAGGATGCGGTAAATAAAATTAATGAAGGCAATTTAAAAGAGGGATTTGAAAGTGCAGATAAAGGCTGGATTGCATTCCCGGAGTCCGGAGCCAAGTGGAATCAGGGCTATGGATATGCCAAATCTTTCTTTAATAAAGCCATTGAAAATAACGATTTGGTAAATGCCAAAATATGGCTGGATAGAATGACTGAAAATAATGATAATCTACATAATTTTGATGAAGAATTGGAGCATATGAAGGGAAAGTATGCATATGAAAGCGGTGAGCGTGATAAGGCCTTTGAAATATGGCAGAAACTTGTAAAGATAAAGGCGGTAAGTTACAGATACTTTGAATATGACGATCCAAAGTACAAGGAATTTTATAAGTCTAGGAAATAAAATACAAAGCACATAGCTTAAAAAATTCTGCTATGTGCTTTATAATATTATGAGAATCTGCCTTTAGCCATCTCATAGGTCTCATCTGCAAGAGACATTGTAGATTTTCTATGTGAAACCAGTACGATAGTCTTTCCTGCGCTTTCCTCTGAGAGTGATTTTAAGATAATACCCTCATTCAGTACATCAAGATTGCTTGTAGGCTCATCCAAAAGTAGGAAGTCACCGTCATGTAGGAAGGCTCTGGCAAGCCCTATACGCTGCTTCTCACCGTCTGACAGTGAATCACCCAGCTCACCGACATTGGTGTTATAGCCGTTTGGAAGACTTGATATAAAATCATGTATACTTGCTTTTTTAGCTGCAGTTTGAATCTCTTCAAGAGTTGAATTTTGCTTTGCAACTCTTATATTATCTGCAATAGTTCCCTGAAACATCACAGTTTCCTGAGTAACATATCCTGTCATTTCACGAAGATCCTCGGTGTTAACATTTTTAATATTCTTACCTGAAATATGAACTTCACCTGTATTCACATCCCAGAATCTCATTAAAAGCTTCAACAAGGTGGATTTACCGGATCCGCTTACACCGTGTATTCCAAGCACTTTACCTTTTTTGATATCCAGTGAGACATTTTCAAGTATATTCTCTTCACCATATGAGAAGTTTACATTATCAACATCTGCACCTTCAAAGGATGTAGTTTCTTTACCTGATACTTCTTCTACAGTAGGTTCTTCCTCAAGCAATGATAATACACGTTCACCACTTGCCAGAGTTTGACTAAGATTGTTTGAGAGAGAAGACAGTGCTGCGGTAGGACCGAATGAGCTGATCATAGCCAATGTTGCAAGGATAAGTTGAAGAAAACCGGATATTTTGTTCATATACAATATGAGCATAAAAAAGAACATTCCCCAAGAAAAAAAATGAATAACAAGATTGGTGACCGCTTTTTGAGAACCTTCAAATACACTTAGATCTTCCTGAGTGTAATATAGGTTTTGCAATCTTTCATCCATCTCATCCAATCGCGCCGACCCTTGATTATATTGAAGTATTTCATCAATTCCATAGGTACTGTTGATAATGAAGTTATCAAGTTCGCCCATATTGTTTCTATAATTTCTACCGCTATCGGCAGTACGTCGACGGTTCCAAATAGGAAGAATTACTCCTACAGAGATATAGGCAAATATTGAGAATACAGCTGCAAGAGGATGTTGGTACCACATGAATACAACCATTATAACGGATGTTATAAATGCTATTGCTATAGGCGATACGGTATGTGCAAAAAATACCTCCAACAGTTCTATATCGCAGGTGATTACAGTAATCAGATTTCCTTTTTCTTTGTTCTCAAGTTTTGCGGGACAGAGCTTTCTAAGTGCCGCAAAAACCTTGTGTCTTATGATTGCAAGAATACGGAATGCAATATAGTGGTTGCAATATTGTTCACCGTAGTGGAAAACAGCTCCTGCCATGGCAAATACTATAAGTGCCGTCATAAGTACTCCTGAAGCATCATAACCTACTGAAAAGCCGCCGTGAATGAATTTATAAATGCCGTATATTATACAATAACCTCCTGCAACTGTAAGGAAGATAGCGCATAAAAATCTAAGTACTCCAAGGAAAATTCCAAGTAACATAATGCCTGTTAACGGCTTTATCAAAACAATCAAACTCTTCATAATTGACAGTCCGGATCTTCTTGTGTTTTTTTCCATTATCCTATTGCCTCCCTTTTCTTTGAGAAGTTCTCAAGATTCATTTGCTCTGTAAACAGCTTTTCATAAGGACCTTCATTGTTCATCAGTTCATCGTGACATCCGGATTCGATAATGCTTCCGTTTTCAAGCATAAATATTTCATCACTGTCAACTACATTGGCCAGTCTGTGTGATATAAGTATAACGGTTTTTGTTTTTGATAACTCATGTATTACATTCATTATTGTCTCTTCACTGTCTGCATCAATATTTGATGTTGCTTCATCAAAAATATATACAGGTGTATCATGAAGAAGAGCCCTTGCAAGCGAGAGCCTTTGCTTTTGTCCTCCTGAAAGGTTGCCCGCATTTGAAGTCAGGCATGTATCAAGTCCTTTTTGAGAGTTTATAAAATCAAGAAGATTGACCTTCTTAAGTGCCTCATTCATTTTTTCCTCTGTAGCATTCGGGTCACCCATCAAAAGATTTTCTCTTACTGTACCTGCGAATATCCAACTGCTATGTCCTACTAAAGTAAAATGAGAGAGTATTGTTTTATCTGTAAGTTCAATATGTTCATCATGATTTATCTTAATACTTCCGCCGTAGTTTGAATGTCTTCCCATAAGTATGTTTGCTATGGTAGATTTGCCTGAACCTGATACACCTACTATAGAAACAAAAGACTTCGGCTCAACAGTTAGATTTATTCCTTTCAATATGGTCTTACTTGAATCATATGAAAAAGAAAGATTCTTTAGTGATATTTTCACATCATTATCTGTTATCTCTTTATTACCTCTTTTTTTGTTCAGGAAGGTCAAGGAATGCGAATATACGATCACTTGCTTTCATGCCGTTCATTCCTATATGGAAGAAGCTTCCAAGTGTTCTCATAGGAAGGAAGAACTCTGCGGCTAAGAATAAAACAATAAACGTATCCGACATAGTAATTCGGGATCGGGCATTGTAAAACTGTGATAAAGCGCTGATAATTCCTGCAGCTGCACCGCCATATGCTATGAAATCCATAATGAGAGTACTGTTAAGTTGCATCATTAAAAACCTTCATAGTTATTTTTTTCTAAACTTTTCAGACTCTTTGTCCATATCATCAGCAGCTTTCTTATCGGCCTGATAAATCTTAAGCGTTGTCATACCGTTAAGCTTTTCAAGGAAACTGTCTCCAAGACCGTAATATATATCAAAATAACGACTTAGAAGTTTTTTTGAAATCGTTATTACAAGCATAATTACTATAGGAATCAGAAAAACTGCAATAAGCATAACAGTGGCGACTTTAATATTAATCTTCATTATAACAAAGAATAGAGTTATCGGAGCAATCAAAGAATATAATAATTGTCCAAGATATTTGCTGAAATACACTTCAAGCTGTTCTACGCCTTCACCTGCCATTTGAACTATTTCAGATGTGTGAATCTGTTCTTTGTATGAAGGGCCGAGACGGAGTATTTTTTCGTAAATAAGATTTCGCAATACCTTTTTTACATTGGCACCTGCATAAAAGTTTTGGGTTGTGTAGGCATAATCACATAATGCCCGTACCAAAATATAACCGATTATAAAAAGAGCATCTATGATAATTTCCTTTTTTGACAGTCGGTTTATTGTAATCATTCGTATGCGATCGGTAATGTTAAATACAATAGATATTTGCATAATGAGTGATACCCATTGCATCAGAACTCCGCATAATATATGTTTACCGGAGCCTTTCAACAGACGAATAAGCCTCATACTGATCATAAAATAAAGACCTCCATGATTTTGTTGTATAGAATAAATATATCATATATGGAGTTAAATTTTAAATGAAAAGTGTATTCTTTTTATTTTA
>BNJU01004562.1_pt1 | contig 37979 bp, 53 predicted proteins | sample 8539281 | NCBI WGS metagenome assembly BNJU01 (sample SAMD00202456, study PRJDB9452) | human saliva metagenome | isolation source: human saliva | place: Japan
ATGATGGTCCCGCATGGAGACGCCGACGGCATGGTCTCGGGCGCCGCCCACACCACCGCTCACACGATCGTCCCCTCCTTCAGATCATCAAAGACCAGCCAGGACCTCGATCGTCTCCTCGGTCTTCCCTCATGCTCCTGCAGGACCCAGGTGCTCGTCTGCAGCGACTGCGCCGTCAGCCCGCCAACGCCGCCGAGCTGGCCGACATCGCCATCTCCTCGGCCGCCACGGCCCGCCAGTTCGGCGTCGAGCCGCGCGTGGCGATGCTGTCGCTCTCACCGGGACCTCCGGTAAGGCGCGGACGTGGACAAGGTCCGTGAGGCCACCGAGCTGGTACGGGCCGAGGACCCGACCTCGCCGTCGAGGGCCCCCATCCAGTGACGACGCCGCCATCGACCGATCGGCCGCCAAGAAGGCCCCTGGACTCGCTCGTGGCCCGGGCGGGCCAACGTCTTCATCTTGCCCGGACCTGTCCAGCGGCAGCATCGGCTACAAAAGCGGTCCAGCGCTCCTCGGGCACCATCGCCATCGGCCCGGTCGCTTCAGGGTCTCAACAAGCCGGTCAACGACCTCTCGCGCGCGCCCTGGTGGAGACATCATCAACACCGTCGCCATCACCGCCGTCCAGGCCCAGGGCTGAGCCCTTCAGCGGCGTGGACAGGCACCGGTCCCACGCCGCTGAGGCTCACCAGGACCCTCATCAGTCATCCAGTCATCCCGCGTTCATCCCCGACCGTTCTTGAAAAGGCCCCGTGACTCAGCGCACCGTCCTCGTTATCAACTCGGCCTCCTCCATCAAGTACCAGCTGGTCGGGCCCGACTCGGGCGCCTCGCTCGCCTCCGGCCTGGTGGAGCGCATCGGCGAGGAGACCGGCGCCATCACCACAAGCACGGCGAGGCGCGTCGAGATCACCGAGCCGGTCCCCGACCACGGCTTCGGCCTGTCCGAGGTGCTGCGCCTGCGTTCGAGGCAGGGCCCTCGCTGCCGACGCCCACATCGTGGCCGTGGGCCACCCGGTCGTCAAGGGACGCTACTTCTCCGGCCCGGCCCTCATCGACGACGACGTCGTGGCCCGTATCGAGCAGCTCGTGCCGCTGGGCCCGCTACTGCAACCCGCCCACCTGAAGGGCATCGAGGTGGGCGCCGGCTCCTGTCCGATGTGCCGCGCACGTAGCGTCTTCGACACCGCCTTCTTCCAGGACCTCCCTGAGAGGCCGCCCGCTACGCCCTGGATCGCGAGGTCGCCGACACCTACTCCATCCGCCGCCGCTACGGGGCTCACGGCACCAGCCACCAGTTCGTCTCCGGGGCGGTCTCCGAGCTCCTGGGGCGCGACGACCCTCAAGCAGGTCGTCCTGCACCTGAGGCAACAGGGCCTCGGCCTCGGCGGTCGTGGCCGGAGCACGCCGTGGACACCTCCATGGGCCTGACCCCGCTGGAGGGCCTGGTCATGGGTGGGCGCACCGGTGACATCGACCCGGCCGCCGTCTTCCACCTGGCGCGGGTGGCCCGGCATGTCGATCGACGAGATCGACCACCTGTTCAACCGCGGCTCGGGCATGAAGGGCCTGGCCGGGGACAACGACATGCGCGAGGTGTGGAAGCGCATCGGCGCCGGTGAGCAGGAGGCCCGCGAGGCCATGGACATCTACCTGCGCCGCCTCGTGAAGGTACGTGGGCGCCTGCACCGCCGTCATGGGCGGCCTGGACGCCCTGACCTTCACCGCCGGTATCGGCGAGAACGACGCAGAACCTGCGCCGCGAGCTCGGCGAGCGCCTGGGCTTCATGGGCGTCACGATCGACCAGGAGGTCAACAAGACCCGCTCCGACGAGCCGCGGGTCATCTCCACCGCCCGGACTCGAAGGTCACCCGTGCTCGTGGTGCCCACCAACGAGGGCTCGCTATCGCCCGACAGGCACTCACCCTCATCTGAGCCGCTCCTGGGACAGCGCAAGAATCTGACGCCCGAGCACTGCCGAGGCCAGGACATCACGCGGTGCCAGCCGCCCCACCAGGGAAGGCTGCGCTGCGTCGTCCCCAGGGGTGACAAACAGGCCGACGGCGGTGCGCTGCTCCTCGGAGGCTTCCATGAGTCATGAGCAACGCACCTGTCACCGCACCGATCATCAACCGCACGCCGACCCCTGCCCTCCAACAGTACCCTCCCCCGGACCGCGGCCATGAACGGGAGCACGCCGGCCCCCGCACCGGCTCCCAATCCGGCGCCCTTCATTCCGGCCCCGCTGTCCCAGCACCCGGCGTGCCCAGCCGCCTCCTCCCCTCCGAGGGACTCGTGGTATCACCGAGGACTGACCCGCACCTCAGCAGCGTCAACGCCGTCGAGCAGCTTGAACCTGTCCGTGCCCGCCGGCGGCATCTACGGCTTCCTGGGCTCCCAACGGAGCCGGCAAGTCCCCACGATGAAGCTCCTGCTAGGACTGACCCGGCCGACGTCGGGCCGCATGAGTGTCCTGGGACGCCCGGTCAGCCAGCGCCACCCCTGTCGCCGGGAACCATCGGCTCCTCATCGAGGTCCCTCCTACTACCCGAGCCTGACCGGCAAGGAGAACCTGGCCATGGTGGCCTCCTACCTGGGGCTGGCCTCCAACCGCGTCCAGCACGCCCTGGCCACCGTCAACCTCGTCGGCCAGGAGAACAAGCAGGTCAAGCACTACTCCATGAGGGCATGAAGCAGCGCCTGGGACTGGCCATGGCGCTGCTGTCGAACCCGGCCCTCATGCTCCTGGACGGCCGACCAGCAGTCTCGGCCCCGCCAGGGGTGGCCGAGATCCGCCAGCTGATCGTCACCCTGGCCCGTCAGGAGGGCGTGACGATCATCGTCTCCTCCCACATCCTGTCCGAGATCGAGCGGATGGCCGACACCGTCGGCATCATCTGCTGCCGGACGCCCTGCTACAGGGCACCCTGGCCGGACTGCGCGACGACGGGGTCATCGAGCTACTCGTCTCCGAGCCCAGCCGTCGCCGCGCTCCTGACCTCCCTGGGGCGTGACCCACGAGGTGCGGGACGATGCCGTACGCACCCCATGATGCCCGGCGACGTCGTCGGCGAGCTCATCACCCGCATCGTCTCCTCGGAACTGACCGTCTACCGGGTCCAGACCGTACGCAAGACCCTCGAGCAGGCCTTCCTGGAGCTGACCGAGCCGGTCCTGGCCCCCAGCCGCCCCTCGCCTCTCAGGAGGTCAACCGATGAGCACCCCAGTGAGGCACAGTGGGCCCGGCGACCACCGTGGCCGCGCAGCCGGCACCACCGACACAGCACCTGACACAGCCCCCGACGCAACCAGCAGCACCGCTCGAGCTCCCCGTCTCTGCGCTCCGCAGCGCGCGGACCACCTTGGCCCTCGAGCTGGGCAAGCTGCGCCGCAAGCGCTACTGGCTCATCGCCGCCAGCGCCACCGCCGTGTGCCTGGCATGGAGCAGCCTGCTCATCATCCCATCGGGCGAGCGGCCCGGCTGAGGCACGCCACGCCACTCTCGCCCTGAATGAATTCATCCAGATCATCGCCTTCCTCATGCCCATCATCACCGCGGTCCTGGCCTCGCGCATCGTCACCGTGGACACCGAGGAGCGCATGGGGCAGCTGATGACGGCGCTGGGGCAGAGCCCCCTGACCCGCTACCGGGGCAAGCTGGTCATCGTGATCCTCACGATCCTGTGCATGGAGCGAGCATCTTCGCGCTGCTCAGCGTGCTGGCCCGGCTCGATCGGGCTGACCGTCACCGACTCCTACTGGACGCACTGCCTCCCGCCCTTGTGGTGGTGGCGTGCTCACGCTGAGCCATCTCCGCGGTCCAGCTGACGCTGTCCACCTGCTTCGACAAGCAGGGCATCAGCCTGGGGTGGCGGCCATCGGCGGCCTCATCGCCGAGACCTGCCCTACGCCTACCTCAGGAAAGTTCTCATGGCTGCTGCCCTGGGGCATCGTTCCGGCCGCCACCCCATTGACACGGTCGCCTCCTACAAGTCCATGCGGGAAGGCGGCGACATGACCTCGTGTCCCAGCCGTGGACCCTGGCGGCGCTCGCCGCGCTGGTCGCGGTCGGGTGGACCGTCGCCGCACCTCGTTATCGTCCACCAGGAGAATCACCGATGAGCACCACCGCACCAGTCACACGCCCCATGCAGGCCGGCCCTCCGGCCGCTCAGTACCCGTCAGCGCTCCCCGGTCTCTCCGGCCCGTCACGACGCCGCAGCCGACCGGCTGGAGCCGGACTGACTCCGCCCAGTTCCCCCAGTCCCGCCCGTCGGTGCGAGGCCGCCTGGTACTGGGAGAACCGCAAGTCCCCCAACCGGTGGTACTGGGTCGCCGTCACACAGTCCTGTGCTCCTGGGCTCCCTGTCCGGCTACCTGCAGTACCGCACCTACCGCAGCCAGTTCGAGGCCCAGGGCGTCACCTGGGAGATCACGTGGGTCCCAGTCCACGCTCCTGCTCTCAATGGTGTTCCTGCCGCTCGCGCTGGGTGCCTTCGCGGCGCAGATCGCCAGCAATGAGCACCAGGGAAGGAACTGGCAGCGGATGAGCGCCACCGGCCTGGAGACCACCATGGTTGCGGGAAAACTGCTGCACGGGCTCCAGGTCGCGGCCCTGACCACCGCGGTCCTGGTCCTGACCACCGCGGTGACGGGCCTCGCCTCGGGCTTCAGCCTGGTGGGCCTGGTCGCCTACCTGCCGCGCTTCGCCGTCGTCGCGTTGGGAATGTGGGTCGTCCTCACCTTTGTCACCTGGTTGGGCGCGGTCATGACGTCCTTCGCCACCACGATGTCCACGGTGCTGCTGAGCATCATTGCGGGGATGGCGATGCTTCTCGTGGCTCGACCGCTGGGCGTCCTCAACCCGCAGCCTCACTGGCCCGAGCCACGTCGGCTGCAGGGCCCGGGCTACGTGACCTCACTGGGCGCCGCAGCATTCGAGGCGTCATCTGCCTGGTGTGGGTGGTCCTGCTGGCCCTGGCTCTGCGCCGAGCAGATGAGGCGCCAGTCGCGAGCCACATGTTCCCGCAGCGCCTCACTCGGAAGACGTCTCCCGGGTCCCGCGGACCCTCCTGGACCAGGTGGCTCAGTGGTGGCGCTCCAGCACCCCCTGACCCTGTGGGCGGTGGCCGGGGGCCGCGGGCCTCTTCCAGCTGATGGTGCTGAACGTGGCCTCGTACACCTACCCGCACCTGCCTCTGCGAGGCTGGGTCATCGCCTCCCTGCTGCTCGCCGGATCGCTGCTGGCCCGACGGCGCTGGCCCCTGGCCGTCGTCACCGCCACGAGCCTGGCCTCGGCCGCCGTCGACCTGTGGGGGCCGCGCGGTGGACTCAACCTGCTATCCATGCTGGCTCTCTCGCCCTGCTCAGTCACCGCCCCCAGCCGTGACCGGCTCATCGGCTTCAGCATCTGCGCGCTGTGCCCTCCTCCCCACGGCACGTTGGCCAAGTGGCCGCAGGTGAGCGCGTTGAGCCCTGGGATCTTCATCGTCCTGGTCGCTCGTGCTCGCGGTGGCCTCGATCTCCCGCTCACGCCGGGATGCCCTGGAGCACGGGGACGCCCAGCTCGCGGCGCAGTCCGCCGAGCAGCGGCTGGTCGCTCAACGTGACGCCGCCCGCCACCCAGGCTCGGGTGGCGGCCAGGCTCCACGACTCCGTGGGCCACGCCCTCACCGCGATCATCGCCCTGTCCGAGGGGATGCAGGGGCCGGCGGCAGCCTGAGACCGACGAGGCCATCGACATGATGAACGCCCTGGCCCGCGAGGCCTGGCGGACACCAGACGTGCCGTCGCCTCGCTCCAGACGGCACCGGGCCCCTTCCCCGACGACGCCGGTACCGACGCCGCCGTGGACCCGGCCGGCCTGGGCACGGAGCACAGGCAGACCGGGGGCGCACCCGGATGGGACCGGCTCCCCGGCCTGCTGACCACGGTGAGAGCCACCGGTATCAGTGCGGCCCTCAGCGAGACCGGGCAGCGTCCCCGCGGCACCCCGCGCAGTCAGGCCCTCGGGGAGGTCGTCTATGTCGTCATCCGGGAGGCCCTGACCAACGTCATGCGCCACGCCGAGGGCGCCACGCGCGTCGTCATCTCCCTGGACCACGACCAGGCCTCCACACGGATCACCGTGTCCGACGACGGTCACGGCGCTCAGACCGGCCCAGGAGACGACGGTCCCGGCTCAACGCAGGCGTCGCCCGCGGCCGGGCACGGACTGGCCAACCTGGCAGCCGTGGTCGGTGAGCACGGTGGCACGATGTCCGCCGGCCCCGCGGCCGATCAGGGCGCATCCGGCTGGGTGCTGCACGCCCTCGTCCCCTTCCCGGAAGGCACGTCGCGATGAGCCGATCACCCGCCAATCACCTCCTCCCCCGCCGCCTCCGGGTCAGGCCCCGCAGCTCATCGAGACGGCTCACGCCGATCACGGTGATGATCGTCGATGACCAGCGAAGCCACGCGCATGGGTCTGTCCCTCATCATCAACCGGGCCGACGACCTGCGGGTCACGGCCCAGGCCACCCCACGGTCAGGACGCCCTCGACCGGCTCGCCACCCTGCTTCAGGAGCGCAGGCCACTTCCCGACGTCGTCCTCGCGGACGTGCGCATGCCCGTGCTCAACGGGATCGATGCCACGGCACGCATCTCCCAGCTCTACCCTCGATCCGAGGTCCTGGTGCTGACCACCTACGACCAGGACAGAGTTCGCCTTCAGGGGCCCTGTCGGCCAGCGCCTCCGGCTTCCTGCTCAAGGACACCCGCACGGCCGACCTCCACCAGGCGCTGCGGGCGGTCAGCTCCGGAGACGCGATCCTCACTCCCGCGCATTACCCGCGAGCTGCTCAGCCGGCACTGCTCAGCCCCGTCACCTCACCCCGGCAACGCGCGGCACGACAGCGCCTCGACGATCTCAGCCCCCGTGAGCGCGAGGTGGCCGACCTGGTGGCCCAGGGGGCTGACGAACGCGGAGATCGCTCAGCGACTCGTCCTGGCCCCGGACTCGGTCAGAAGAACGTCACCGGATCCTGACAATAGCTGGACCTGCGCGACCGGGTCCAGCTCGTCATCCTCATGCGCGACGCGCGGTCGCTGAACCGCCGCGCCCGCCCTCTCGAGGCTGCGGTGGTCAGGGGCCGGCGCCCAGGGACGGGCTGCTGCGCCGGGGCCCGGTAGACGAGGCGGGACTGGGCCAGGTGGTTGACGACGAAGAGCGTGGAGTCGACGAGCACCTTGGCCAGCCACAGGGGCGCGCCGGCGCTGGTGAGGACCGCGATGCCGGCGTAGGACGTCGCCGCGACCCCGCCCTGGACCGCCGCGTAGCCGCCGGCCGAGCGCCAGAAGCTCTCGGGGAGGCCCCGACAGGCGTCGGTTGAGCAGGAAGCCCAGAGTGCAGGAGACGATCCTGGCTCACGACGACGGCATAGAGGACCGAGTCGGTCAGCGAGTTGAGGATGAGGGACCAGCGTAGTCGACGCTCCAGCCGGTGAAGGACACAGCGGCAAAAAGGACGACCGTGGGAACTCGACGGCGCAGGCGGGCCAGGAGGTTCAGGATCGCCGGGCGGGATGCGGGGAGGGCGGGGCTCGTTGTCGTCATGGCTACAAGCCTCGCCGGAGGCCTTATGCCACGTGTTTGACGGACCTGTGCCGTTTCTGTGAGAGGAGGTCACCGGGGTCCTGCGGACGCTGCGCCCCGATCCTCGGCCTCAGAACAGGGCGTCGGTCTGCGGCGCGGCGGGGGTGCTCGACGACGCCGCACTCGGCGCCTGCGCCGTCCTCCGGTTCCCCGGTGCCCGGCCGCCATGGGTCCATCCCGGGCCTGCGGGCACCGGGCGACCCTGCTGGAATGCTGTGGCGGCGCCGCGGGCCAGAGTCAGCGGCCTCGTTCATGCGGGTGGCCGACGTGCCCGCACCCACTCGAAGCGCACGGTGCGACCCGCGAGCGCGGCATCGAGGTCCTTGACGAGGTCGGCGTTGAGGACCGGCTTGCCGTCGGCCTTGCGCCAGCCGCGCTTCTTCCAGCCGTGGCGCCACTTCGTCAGAGAGTTGATGACGTACTGGGAGTCGCACTGGATGAGGAGCTCCTCGCCGGCGAGGCCGGCGGCCTCGGTTGCCCGCAGGAGCTCGAGGACGGCGGTGAGCTCGCCGCGGTTGTTGGTCGAGCTCTCCCAGCCTCCGGCGCCCGCAGTCGTCGTCCACGTACCAGGCCCAGCCGGCCGGTCCCAGGTTGCCAGGGAGGAGCCGTCGGCAGCAGCAGTCAGTGTCATGAAGGGCACTCTCCCAGCCTCCCCGGTGCATCCCGGACAAGTTCGGCCTCCCGTGCCGTGATCGGTGCCGTGCTAACCTGCCGCACAGCAAGAATGATCTTGCCATCTGACACATATCCACTGAGAGGTACACCGATGTCCTCCACGCTGAGCGCTTTATCAGCCTCGTCAGCGGCTTCCGGCACACTCATTGCCGCACGCTGGTACGACTACATCCCCATCGCGATCTACTTCGCCTTCGTCATCGGCGTCGGGCTCATCGCCCGGTCCAAGGCTGCCACGGCGGACGGCTTCCTCACCTCTGGCCGTTCCCTGCCGGCCTGGGTGACCGGTATTGCCTTCGTCTCGGCGAACCTCAGCGCCGTCGAGATCATGGGAATGTCCGCCAACGGCGCCGAGTACGGCATGCCGACCTTCACTACTTCTGGATCGGTGCGGTCCCGGCCATGATCTTCCTGGGTCTGGTCATGATGCCCTTCTACTACGGCTCCAAGGTGCGCTCGGTCCCAGAGTTCATGCTCAAGCGCTACGGCACCGGCGCACACCTGGTCAACGCGCTCAGCTTCGCCCTGGCCCAGCTGCTCATCGCCGGCATCAACCTGTACCTGCTGGGCAAGATCATGAACTGGCTGCTGGGGTGGCCCCTGTGGGTGGGGCTCATCGTGGCCGCCGTCATCGTCTTCTCCTACATCACCATGCGGTGGGCTCTCGCTGCGATCTAGCAACGGGTCGCTGAGTTCTTCGTCATTGTGGCGGCCCCTGCCCTGACCCTCATCGGCCTGCACCGCGTGGGCGCTGGCGACCTGACCAGCAAGATCACTGAAGCCGCCACGGCCGCCGGTACTGATCCGGCCCAGCAGCTGCACTCGTGGCCCGGCAGCTCGATCTCGGCTTCGACTCAACCTGCTGTCCGTCGTCGGCCTGGTCTTCGGCCTGGGCTTCGTGCTGTCGCTTCGGCTACTGGACGACGAACTTCGTCGAGTGCAGCGGGCCATGGCCTCGGACTCGATCTCCTCGGCCCAGTCGACCCCGATCATCAGCACCTTCGTCAAGATGTTCGTGCCCTTCCTCGTCATCGTCCGGGCAGGTCGCCGGCGTCATGGTCTCCGAGGTCCAGCAGCTCAAGTCTGGGGCCACCAAGACCTACCAGTTCAATGACGCAATCCTCTACCTCATGCGACCTGCTGCCCAACGGTCTGCTGGGGCTGGCGATCACGGGTCTGCTGGCATCCTTCATGCGCGGGTATGGCGGCGAACATCTCCGCCTTCAGCACCGTGTGGGGCGTGGACATCTACCAGCACTACATCAAGAAGAACGCCGACGACGCCCACTACCTCATGGTCGGCAAGCTCTCGACCTGACGGCCTCCGTGGTCGCGATCCTCACCGCGATCATCGCGTCGACTACTCAACCTCATGGACTACCTTCAGACGCTGTTCTCGATGTTCAACGCGCCGCTGTTCGCGACCTTCATCATCAGGATGTTCTGGGAGCGGCCACCCGCATACCGGTTGGATCGGCCTCATCAGCGGAACCCTGGGCGCCCTGGTGGTCAACATCCTCATCTGGACCGAGCACCTGGTCATGCCGGGGCAGGGCGGAGCCTTCCTCGCGGCGGGCGTGGCCTTCACGGTCGACGTCGTCATCACGGTGCTGGTCTCCCTGGCCACGACAGCGAAGCCCGACTCCGAGCTCACGGGCTTCGTCTACGCCCTGACCCCCAAGAGCGAGCGCACCGACCCGCACCTGCACGAGCTGCCCTGGTACCGTCGTCCGATCCCGCTGGGGATCATCGCCGGGGCCCCTGGTCATCACGCTCAGCAGCATCTTCCACTAGACCCGCTCGGACACACGAAGGAGAACACTCGCAGGCAATCGTTCCTCACGGACATCCGGGCGGTCATCACCGGCGCTCTGGGACTCATCGGCCTCTACCTGGTGGTGTGCGCGGTCCTGTTCAACAGCACTGAGGAGATGAGCAAGACCGGCGGCATCAACGCCAACCTGTGGGCGGGTCTGGGTCTGCTGGCCATCGCAGCGGGCATGGGCCTGTGGTGGTGGATCAAGCCGAACCCCTCCGGGGGCGAGCAGGACTGAGACCGGCGGGGCCGCACTGGGCCCGCACCAGTGAGGGCCGCCTCCACATCACGGCCGATCGGATCGACGGCGTCGCCGCAGCCTCCCGTTGCGACGGCGCCGTCGTCGTGTCCGCGCGCGGACCCTCCGCCCTCACGCGGTCTGAGAAGATCCGCCTCCCGAGCGCCGGCTACCGTGAGGGGGACGCGCCGGTGTCCATGCCGGTCGCCAGGCCCATGAGGACCAGGCCGACGACGGCCGCCACCACGCCCGCGGCCACCACCGTGCGTTCCCGGCCGGTGCGTTCCTCCCCCAGGATGGTCAGGCCGCCGAGGGTGGCCAGGACGAAGCCGAGCTGGGAGAGGTGAAGCCGAGGCCACGCCCACGGCCGCCGTCGAGCGCAGCATGAGGCGTTACCGACCGCCCACAGGCCCCCGGCGAGCGCAGCCGGAACGATCCGCAGGGCCCCGTGAGAGCGCGCGCCGCAGGATGAGGGGCGCACAGGCCGGCACCGGCCAGCGGTCCCCAGCCCCATGGGTCCGACGGCGTGGGCCGAGGGCACCTCCACGGCGCGCAGCAGCGAGGGTAGGAGCCGTGAGGGACGGCTGAGGCGGCGGTGGCCCAGTAGGCCGTCGCGTCGCTGCGCAGCCGTGGGACCGGGGCGGTGCGCTCCTGCCAGGAGCAGGCGGCGGCACCGAGGCATGATGAGCGCCACGCATTCCCAGGATCAGGGCCCCAGGGCACGCCACTCACCGAAGAGGCTCACGCCCGGGGTGGCGTTGAGCAGGAGCTGGAGGCCGTGGTCAGCGGCATGGTGCGGCTGACGCCCCAGGCGCGGAAGGCCCGGGACGAGACCTGCCCGCCGGTCCACATGGTCCGCAGGCCACGCCCACGGTGGCGCTCAGGGACCAGGGCGAGCCGAGCATGGCGGCGCATCCGAGCGAGACGGCTCCGGCTCCCACCATGACCGCGGTGTTCTGGCGGCGGATGTCGGTGGGGAAGGCTCCGAGAAGAGGACAGTGCCCCGAACAGCAGGGAGGCACGAGGGCGACAACGATGCTCATGGCGGGTCCGCGGCGCTCTTCGGCTCGGGTGCTTGCCAGCGTCCCCAACGCGGACGGGGCGCGCCCCGCAGTGAGCGCGCCCCGTCGGTTGAACCTGTTCTCAGGCGTCCAGGTCGGTCTCAGGAGGGCCTAGGGGTCCTCGAGGCTGCGTCTGCGCCGTCGGCGTCGGAGGCCAGGGTGACGACGTCACCGAAGCCGGCACAGGGTCATCACACCGAGGATGGAGGAGGCGTCAACCGCGGCGCCGCCTCGCCGCGATGGTGACCGGGACGCCCTTCTCGGCGACAGCGCTTGACGAAGGTGGCGGCAGGGGCGGGCGTGCGAGACCGACATGGAAGCGATGGTGGCGGTGACCTGGGCCATGTGAAGCTCCTTGCGACATGTGGGGGCTAGCGGTGCGGGAACCGGATCATGCCCCCGCACCGGTCTGAGCAGCGCAGTGGCTGCCGTCGGCTGAGACTACCCGAGATCACGGCTCTGTTGCCTGTTCCACCTTCAAAAACGAGGGTTTGTCGTGGCGGCACTCGCTCAAAGAACCGGTGGAGCCGGTGTGAGGAGCCAGGACGATCTCGACCCGCTGGAGCTCCTTGACGTCCGCATATCCGGTGGTTGCCAGAGTGCGGCGCAGGGCTCCCCATGATGTTGAGCGTGCCGTCGGCGCGGTCGGAGAGACCGTTGAGGATCTCGGCCATGGTGCCGACCATGCCCACATGGCTGCGGAAGCCCCGCGGCAGGCGCTCATGTCGGGCCTCGGCGCCCCAGTGGTAGCCGCCACCGGGAGCCTCCTCGGCGGGCAGGGGCGGCCCCGAGCATGACGGCGTCCGCGCCGCAGGCAGTAGCATGACGACGTCGCGGGTTGCCCACCGAGCCGTCGGCGATGACGTGGACGTAGCGGCCCCTGACTCGTCGAGGTGGTCGCGCGGGCCCCGGCGACGTCGGCCCGGCGGTGGCCATGGGCATGTGCGGTCCCAGGACCTGACGCACCGGACGAGATGCGCCACCGCCCTGCCCACGGGACCCCGGCCGCACCGGTGCACCCTATGGGGTGGAGGGCAGCGGTGTGGGGTGGTCACCCGCCGACCGCCACGGGCACGTCGAGCTCGTAGATGAAGCGCTTGAGGTTGAGGTTCGACGGATCCGGAGACGTGCTCGGCCGACACGAAGGATCCGCGGATGACCATGAGGGTCACGCCCGCCTCGACCACGGTGCGCCAGTGGCGCTGCGTCTGGGCGGGGCTGAGTCGCCCGGCGACGACGACGCCGGAGGCACGGATCTGGGTGAGCCGTTCGGTGATGAGCTCGGGTCTGACCGGAGCGCGGTAGACCTCCTGCAGGACGCTGGTGGCCCGGGAGGGTCGGCCTGGCGGATGCGCTCGAGGGCCCCGGTGGGGTCCTCGTAGCGGGTCCTAACCCTCAGGTCAGCACGCCGATCCCGCCCAGCGCCCCACCATGATGGCGGTCTCAGGACTCATCACCGAGTCCATGGGGAGGCCGCGACCGGCAGAGTCCCACGTGGTGAGGCGTCGATCTGCCAGCCACGCGCACCTCGGAGGTGTCTCGGTACGGCGTGCCGGCACCAGGGCGATGTCGTCGAAGGAGTAGGCGCGCAGGGCACGCTTGGGCGATCCGATCTCGACCTCTGTGCTCGTGACCCGATCCTGAGGGCCCATCCCTTCTCCACCGGACCGACCGGCGGGGCGGCCACGCGCAGGGGCACCGGACGCCGGCCGAGCGCACTGGTGCTGGCGCATTGATGTCGTAGCCCGGTGGCATGCTGGGGGCCAGGCACCCTGCACTCCTCCTCCATGATCGACGACACGCACCGTCCCTTCAGCCTGGCCCTTCGGTCCCCTGCTCGCTTCGACACCGAGACCACCAGGTGGATCCCTCCGGGGACCGCCTGGTCAGCGGCGCTCGTCTGGCAGGCGGAGCCTCAGGCCGATGGGTCAGCCGCAGTCCGTGAGCACGTGGCTCGCCGATCCCGGCGTGGGGTCCCCGAGGCCGCCTCGGCGGTCACGGCGTGACCACCGAGCGAGCCCGAGCCGAGGACGGCCGGTGACCGAGGTGCTGACAGAGGTCGGTGACCACCTGGTGGCAGCCGCTGACGGCCGTACCCCGGTCATCGCCTTCAACGCCTCCTACGATCGCACTCATGGAGCCGAGCTCGCTCGCCACGGACTTCCACGATGCGCTCGCGCGCGCCGCGAGCTGGGGACTATCGCCGACCCGCTGGTCCTGGACCGGGCCGTGGATCGCTACGCCGGGGCTGGCGCCTGGGTGACCTCTGCGAGGGTCTACGGCGTGCACGTCAATGAGGCCCTGCACACTGCGGAGGTGGACGTGGCCGCCCGCTCGATGCTCGAGGCCCTGGCCGCGGCCCACCCGCAGGTCTCGAGCTCGGCCCTGATGAGCTCGTAACCTTCCGAGCCAGGCCCACCGCACCTGGGCGGAGTCGCTTCAACGAATGGCTGGCACAGAATCCCTCACGCGCACGGGCCCCAGACCGCATGGCCCCTGCCGGACTCCCCATGTGCTGGGCGCTTCGAGATCACCCGCCGTACAACCGACGAAAGGGACGCCCAGCGCGAGGCCGGCCGGATCACTCGGCCCGGCCCCCAGCACTGCAATGTGTTCTGAATCTGTCAGGACAGCTGGGAGCTGCCGGCACCTCAGACCCCGTCTCGCCCGGTGTAGTTGGGCGCCTCGACGGTCATCTTGACGTCGTGGGGTGGGACTCCTTGAGGCCAGCGCTCGTGATCCGCACGAGTGCCCGCGCTCCCTCGAGCTCGGGGATCGTGCGCGCGCCCACGTAGAACATGGACTGGTGCAGCCCGCCCCGCAGGCTGGTGAACGACGTCACCCAGTGCTCGGGTAGAGGACCTGCCCTCGATGCCCTCGAGGGACGATCTTGGAGTCGGAGGAGACGTCGGCCTGGAAGTAGCGGTCGCTTGGGTAGGGAACTGCGTCCACGCGAGCTCATAACGCAGCGACCCCATGCCGCGGTAGCGCGTCCACTGCTGCCGTTGACGAAGACGGGGTCGCCGGGCGACTCCGTGCAGCCTGCCAGCAGGGAGCCGAGCATGACCGTCTCCGCGCGCGGCCGCAGAGCATGGCGATGTCACCGGAGTGCTGCAGGCCGCCGTCGGCGATGAGAGGACCCCGGCGGAATTGCAGGCGCAGGGCGGCCTCGTAGATGGCTGATCACCTGGGGTACCCCCACGCCGGCGACGACGCGCGTGGTGCAGATGGGCCAGCCCTACCCGACGCCGCCGCGTCGACCTCGGCGTCGATGAGCGCCTGGGCTCCCTCACGGGTGGCGACGTTGCCGCCGATGACCTCGATGCCACCGAGGCGGAATCGGACTTCGAGCGGAGATCATCTCCAGCGCCAGCTTGGCGCCGCCGTTGGCGGTATCGACGATGAGACGTCCCGCCGGCCTCGGCCCGGGGCCCAGCACGCTCCCGTGTCTCCCCAGTAGCCGACGGCGGCACCCCACCACCAGGCGCCCTCGGCGTCGCGGTGGCGTGGGGGTACTGCTCGATCTTGACGAGAGTCGCTCGGCAGTGATGAGACCGGTGAGGCGTCCCTCAGCGTCGACGAGCAGCTCTCGATACGGTGCTCAGCCAGGGAGCGCCTTGGCATCCTCCGGGAGATGCCAGTCGCGCCGAGTGATGAGAGCGATCACGCGGCGTCATGCACTCGCGCACGGTCAGACTCGCCCAGCGCTCCGGTGGGACGAAGCGCAGATCGCGGTTGGTATGATCCCTGAAGGTTTGCCTCCCGCATCAACGACCGGCGGGCCGGAGACCTTGTAGTGACCGCAGAGCTCGTCGAGCTGAGCGATGGTGGCGTCCGGTCCGACGGTCACCGGATCGGTGACCATGCCGGACTCCGAGCGCGCGCGCCGCACCTGCTGGGCCTGGTCCTCGATGGACGGGTTGCGGTGGAGGATGCCGATACCGCCCTGACGCGCCATGGCGTAGCCATGTCCGACTCGATGACAGTGTCCATCGCGGCTGAGAGCAGCGGGGTGGCCAGGCTGATCCTCGGGGTCAGCCTGGAGGTCGATATCGACATCGGAGGAATGACGTCGGTCAGCCTGGGCAGCAGGGCACGTCGTCGTAAGTGAGTCAGTGGGGCAAAAGACGTCGGGGCTGGTGATCAGAGTCGCTCACGCGGGGACATCGTAGGGACGACTGACCACCCTGTGCATATCCCGCCGGTATCGGCCTGTCATCGCGCCACCGGCCACCCGCACCATCGAGCCGCCCCGGCAGCAGGCGCCCCAGGCGACGGGCCGAGCACTCGACCCTACAGCCGCTCCGACAGTCGGAACCACCGCACTGGGGTGACGAGCGTCCCAAAAGTAAAGCGACAATGAATGCGGAACGTTTCAGAAAAAGATGACTCCTCAGACACATCATTCACAAAACGTTTCTGCTATTCGAGCGCCGCATTCTGGCGCACGTTTTCAGACAGCCAGAACGCTAAGCACTCAGCAAATCTGGAGAAAATTTCATTGTGAGATAGAATGATTCTTCTTGATCAACGCCCGTGCGATCTTATCGTTAGAGTATAGCGCATCAAGTTCGGTGTGCTCGACCGCCATATCAAAGGAGGAGGAGGACGATGCACGACTCATCGCGTCTGCGGTCCGATCTCCACCCTCTGGGAGTGGCGGTATCGGGGGTCCTGCCTCGGCATGGACTCCTCGGTTTTCTTCACCCCGAAGGAGAGAGGCGGTTCCCGTCGACGACAGGACGAAGACGAGCAAAAGGCCATTTGTCGGGACTGCCCCGTCCTGGAGAGTGCCGGGACCGCCCTGAGCACTCGCGAGCCCTATGGCGTCTGGGGAGGCATGGTGAGGAGGAACGGCGCGCTTACTGCGAGGCAGCAGCAGCGCCGCTTCGCAACGAACCGAGCTGATGCTCCGCCCTGTTTCAGGGAATCGACGGTACTGGACGTTTCCCAGCTCAGCATCCAGACAATCGTCCGGACGGCGCAGCCGTGCGGTAGGGCACTGTGCGCGCACACTGAAAGAGGCACCCCAAGGTGCCTCCCTTTCAGATTCAATGTGCCGTGGCGCCGGGCAGCTTCACGAGCTCAGCAGGGTCACGGGTGACGACCGCCAGGACGTCGCGCGCCGACAGGATGGTGGTCCTCACCGGCGTGCTGACACTCAGTGCCCCGTACTTGGGTAGATGACGACGTCACCCTCGGCGACGTCGACGAGGCTGCGCTTGCCAGGGTCGTCGACGCGGCCGGGGCCCCACGGCACGACCTTGCCCTCCTGGGAGCTTCTCCTTGGCAGTGTCGGGGATGACCAGGCCGGATGCGGTGGTCTGCTCAGCCTCAGCAGTCTGGACGACGATGCGGTCCTCAGAGCGGCGAGTGGAGATCGACATTGGAGACCTCCTCCTTCTCTTCAACGTGCAGTAGAACGGCTTGTTCGCCCTCCCCGAGGCGTGCCCGACCGCCGTCGCGGGATCGGTCCGGCACGATGCGGGAGCGCGAGTCGCAGAAGGTGCCAGCCTGTGTCCCAGGACCGGGCGGGCACCCGCTGCGCCTGACGGAGAATCTACGACGGCGTTGGCACTCAGTCAGCGAGGTGCCAAACGTGGCGGCGGTTTCGCCGTGGGCGTCAGCCCTCGTCAGCGTCGGTGCTCCCGGGTCAGACGATGGCCTCCGCGACGCTCGTCTGTCGGCGTCCCAGGGTCGGGTCCCGCCGGGCGACGACATCGATGACGGCCTTGATCGCCGCCGGGCGCTCGCGCATCCGCTGACCATCACCCGATGCGGTCGCTGCGGGCCGCGAGTCGCCGACACCGTCGACGTCGACGCCGACCGAGCGACAGATGGCGACGGCGCGGCTCGCTAAATCCTGTAGTCACGAGCGAGGCCCGCTCGATCCCGGGGACGGCGCGCCCGCACTCAGGTGTCGTAGGTGTCGAAGCCCGCGTGGTCACGGCGACCGCCTGATCAGGATCTGAGGTACCTGCGCTGACAGTGGGCTCATCGTAACCAGCGCGCCGGTTGTCCCCGGAGACCAGGATCGCCTCGACGCGGCCGCTGGTGTGAGGTCGGCGAGCGACATCGAGGCGATGGGCCAGCCAGGGCGAGGCTGACCGTCAGCGTGAACGGCCGCCCCAGGACGATCGCCACCGGCGCTCTGACCGCCTCACCGTCGCCGCTGTCCTCACCGGCGACCTCGATATCTCCAGCACTGGCGGTCACATGAATACTGGCCCGGCCGCCGGAGAGTCACCACCCATGGCTGCCAGCGAGACCGCAGCAGTCGCCGCAGCACCGGGTCGGCCCGCAGTGTCAGGCCCTGTGGTGAGTTCACCTCGTCGTCCTTGGCTCCGCGGCGTTGCCCGCATGAGGGACTGCAGTCGCGGCTCCTCCTCAGTCATCAGTCGCCCGCCCGCCTTCCCGTCCTGCCGTCCGGCCCCAACGGCGTGCGGAACCTCGGTCCCTCAGCCTACTCACCCGTCTGCCCGGCAGAATTCCCCAGCTCCCTCGGTCTCCTCGCTCGGGCCTTCCCGCTCCACCCAGTGAACATCACGCCCACTGTGGGTTCTCCGTCGGGAATGATCGGGGTGATGGCTGAGAACCACGTTGCGCTCCTTCTGGCCCCGAGGGTTGGGAGCTTCTGTCCTCCCTGCCCCTACGACCCGTCCGAGGCCCTGTCCCTGGGACGATCCTGCGCGAGGCCACTCTGGTGGCAGCCGCGCTGACGCAGCAGCGCCTGCGCGAGCAGGCCACGGCGAGTTCGGGCCCTTCGCCCAGCAGATGCTCTTCACCGCCGACGGCCTGGAGCAGGCCACCCGGCTGGTGGTCTCGGCTCACCATGCGGCCCGTGCGCGGCCGCGGGCGTGTCGAGGTCGCAGACCTGGGCTGCAGGATCGGTGGCGACGCCGTCGCCTGGCCGAGCTCGACCTGCCGGTGCTCGCCGTCGACCGCGATGAGGCCGCGGCCGCCACTAGCCACCATCAACCTCATGCCCTTCCCCCACGCGACCGTCGAGTGCGCCGACGCTCTGGAGATCGACTATGGTCGAGCGTGGGGTCGACGCCGTCTTCGCCGACCCCTGCCCGCCGCGCCGACGGCGGCGGCGCATCACCGACCCGGAGCAGTGGTCGCCGGCCCTGTCGCAGGTGCTCGCGCTGCGCGAGTCCGTGCCCGCCCTCGGCGTCAAGGTCGCTCCCGGCATCGACCACGCCGCACTGCCGCGGGATGCCCGCACTCAGTGGGTGAGCGTGGACGGCGACGTCGTCGAGGCTGCCATCTGGTGCGGACCGTTGGCACCGGAGGGTCCCTGGGCGCTCACATGATCCTGCGCCCAGGGGGCGGATGGTGCGAGCGTCACACGTTGGTCGATCCCAGCACCACCGACCCTCTCAGCCGCCGATCCGGTCGACCCGATCAGCTCGCCCGACGACCTGGGCAGCATCATCCACGTTCCCGACGGCGCCGCCGTCGCGCCGGGCTCGTCGCCCACCTCTGCGAGGCCCTGGACGCCCCGGCCGGTGGGGCCCCGGATCAGCTACCTCACGGGAGGCGGCTCCCCGATGAGGGCGACCACCCCCTTTGTGCGCTCCTTCCGGCTCACCGAGGTCTTGCCGCTACGGCTCAAGGCCCTGCGTGCCCGTGTCCGCGAGGCTCGGTATCGGGCGCTTGGAGATCCTCAAGCGCGAGGTCGACGTCTCCCCGACGACCTGCGTCTCGCTGAGGCTCAGCGGTCGAGTCGGAGACCTGGATCCTGACCCGGGTGGGAGACAAGGCGAGGCGCCGTTCTCGTCGTCGAACCGATCACCGGCGTCTCATCGGCTCACCGCCGATGTGACAGCCTTTCCCGCGACGAGACCACTCACCCCTGCCAGCGCCCGCGAGGGACCCTGAAGAACCCGAGGAGACCAGGACATGCAGGGACGACTGACACGACGAGCCCGAGCGCCGCGTCCGCCGACGCTCAGCTGCCACCGGCTCGCCGTCCCCAGTCCCTTCACTTCGCCAGCTCGGCCCGCTCACGCTGGGGTCGAGTGGGAGCAGCGCTCATCGACCGAGACAGCTCTGACCTGCGCCAGTGCGCCGAGGAGATCCTCCAGAAGGTGGGCCCGGACCCGCATCGCACGGTGAGATGATGCTCAACACCATCGAGCTGGTCTCCGGGCACGCAGGACCGTAGCCGAGTGCATGGAGGACATCGCATTCGCCTTCGACAGCGTTCTCCCCGTCACCGATCGCCTGCGCGTGGACCTCGCCTCGGCCGGGACCCACCCTTCGCCGACCCATTGGTGCAGAAGGTAACCAACGCCGAGCGCTACGCATCGTCGTGGACCGCACCCGGCTGTGGGGCCAGCAGATGCTCATCTTCGGCACCCACGTCCATGTCGGTGTCGAGGACCGGGCCAAGGCCCTACCGATCCTCAAGGCCCTGCTCACGCACCGCCCACCTGCAGTGCCTGGCGCCTCCTCCCCTTCTGGGCCGGTGCGGACACGGGATACGCGGACAACCGCGCCATGATGTTCAGCAGCTGCCCACCGCCAGCGCGCCTGAGCAGTTCAGTACCTGGGAGCAGCTGGAGAGCTACACCGGGGACCTGGTCCACACTGGTGTCATCGAGGACTTCACCGAGATCCGTTGGGACGTGCGTCCCTCTCCGCGCCTGGGGACCATCGAGGTGCGGGCCTGCGATGCCGCGACGAACCTCACCGAGTTGGCCGGGATGGCGGCGCTGAGCCCAGTGCCTCGTGGAGTCCTTCTCCCGCACCCTGGACCGGGGCGAGGAGCTCGATGTGCTGCCCGACTGGTATGTCGCCGAGAACAAGTGGCGCTCGGCCCGCTACGGCATGGACGCGATCCTCATCGTCAATTCCGCGGGTGAGGAGGGCTGGTGGGAGACACGGTCGAGCGGATGCTCACCGATCTCGCCCCGGTCGCCGAGGATCTCGGTTGCGCCGCCGAGCTGGACTCCGTGCGCGCCACCTGGAGTCAGGGGGCCTCCTACCAGCGCCAGATCGCCGCTGTCAGAGCCCTATGGAGGGCGGCGGGAGGCGGCCGTCAGGCTGCTGCTGGCCGAGGCACGTGCAGGCAGGCCTCTGCGCCCACCGAGGTGCTCTCACTGGCGGGCAAGTCCTGAGCCACACCTCCTCGCTGCCTCCTCTAGACGAGGGACCAACCGCGCCCGGGTGCGCTGCTCCCAGAAGCTGCGGTAGGACCCCTCGACGGACACGAGTTCATCGTGGCGCCCCTGCTGGGTCGACGCGTCCGGCGTCGTCGAGGACAACGACCTGGTCGGCGGCAGCGATCGTCTCGAGCTTGTGGGCGATGACGATGAGCGTCGAGGTTCTCCGCAGCTCCTGCATGGCGGCCACAATGTTGGCCTCGTTCTCAGCATCCAGGGCGCTGGTGGCCTCATCGAGCAGCACGATCGGCGCGCGTTTGAGCAGTGCCCGTGCGATGGAGACGCGCTGTCGCTCACCCCCGGACAGGGCGCGCCCGCCCTCTCCCACACGGGTGTCCCAGCCGTGTGGCAGCCGCTCGACGATCTCAGTGACGCCGGCCAAGTCCGCGGCCCAGCGAACCTGCTCGTCGTCAGCCGCAGGGTTGCCGATGCGGATGTTGGCGGCCAGGGTGTCATCGAAGAGGTAGACGTCCTGGAAAACCATGGAGAGCTGCTCCATGAGCTGAGCGGTCGGCATGTCGCGCACGTCAGTGCCGCCCACCCGTACCGTTCCCGAGTCGACGTCCCAGAAGCGGGCCAAGAGCCGCGCGATAGTCGTCTTGCCGCTGCCGGAGGGCCCCACGATCGCGCACATGCTGCGCGCCGGGACGTCCAGTGATACCCCGTCCAGCACAGGCTCGTCGGCCCGGTAGCCGAAGACGACGTCGTCAAGTCCGACAGTGCCGGGGACGGGCAGGTCGCTGCGATTCTCGGGCTCAGCCATGAGCTCGGCATCCATGACGGCATCGAGATGGTTCATCATCTGGCGACGTTCCTCCATACCCATGACGTTGGAGCCGATCTCATCAATCATGGTGGTGAAGCGCAGGCACATACCGATGATGGCCACGGCCATGAACGGTTCCATGGTGCCACCAACGGCGCGCGAGGCCGTCAGGGTGATCAAGGCGACGATGATGACCTGACTGAGAACACCATTGACGATATTGCCCGCGGTCTCCCACCACAGGGCGCGCCCGGAGGCCCGGGCACCGTCGTCGAAGGCCGCGGTCAGGCGACTGTAGCCGGTGGCGGCCCGGCATGAGCGCAGGGCGCCCTGGCAGCGGGCGATCTCGACCACCCGGGTGGCGAGCTCGCGCTCGGCAGGGCTCGGAGATCGACTTGCCGTGGTCCAGCAGACGGCGCGCGGTGCGGACGAAGCCGGCGAGCAGCGGCGCGGCGACCGTCAGCAGGAGGCCCAGTCGCCAGTCCCACGCCCACGAGCCTACCCAGACGACGGCGCAGGCCGCGGTCGTGGAGGTGAGCCGGTACATGAAGTGGGCGGCGGACTCCCCCAGCGACACCATCTCCTGACTGACGGCCCGGGACAGGGTTCCGGCGGAGTCGGAGGTGAACCAGCGCAGCGGGAGGCGAGCGATCTGGTCGCCGACCGCGTGGTGGACGTCGTGCATGAAGCCGAGTGCCCCGGACATGCCCTTGCGCTGTCCTTGGAACTCCAGCGCGGCCGCCCCGATGCCGAGGACGACCAGGACGAGGAGCCAGCTCCCGAAGGACAGGCCCCAGCGGGGCGCACCGGAGCCCAGGGCAACCGTTGCGGGCAGGAGTACCAGAAGCGCCAGTCCCACCGTCATCCCGTTGGCCGCCGCCAGGATGAGGCAGCTGCGTGTCTGCCGCCAGGAGGACTCGACCATGAGCCGGTGGAAGCGGGCCAGCAGCGAGCGCGTGCTGAGCGGGGAACCCGTACCAGCGGCCCGGGTCGCATTGACGTCATCCCCCTCGTCCTCAGCACGAGCCGAGCCGGTCGAGTCGGCACTGAGAGCCGGCGAGCTCGTGGAGCTCCTGGCGGTCTTGTCGGCGGCCGGGGTCTCGACATCGTCGAGCTCACCGGTCTGCCGCAGAAGGGCACGGTAGTGGGGCTCATCCAGCAGATCGTCGTGGCTGCCGCAGGCTGCAGATGCGGCCACGGTCCATGACGGCGATGCGGTGGGCGCCGCGCACTGCGGCCGGACGGTGGGCGATGACCAGGACGGTGCGATCCTCCACCAGGGCGCTCAGAGCCTCCTGGATCTCAGCCTCGGACTCGGGGTCGGCCATGGCGGTGGCCTCGTCGAGCAGGATGACGGGGGTGTCCAGCAGGATGGCGCGGGCGATGGCGATGCGCTGCTCCTGCCCGCCGGACAGACCCGTGTCCTGTCCCAGGACGGTGTCGTAGCCGTCCGGCGAGAGCCATGATCTCCTCGTCGACGCGGGCGACTCGGGCGGCGGCGCGCACCTGCTCCAGGTCGGCGTCGGGACGCCCGAGCAGGATGTTCTCCCGCACTGTGGTGCCCAGCAGCTGGGCGTCCTGAAGGACGAAGGAGACGGTGGAGTACAGCGTGTCCTCATCCATGTCACGCAGGTCCACCCCACCGATGCGCACGGCTCCCGCGTCGGGGTCGGCGAAGCGGGCGATGAGGGTGGCCAGCGTCGACTTGCCCGAGCCGGAGGGGCCCAGCAGGGCTGTGACGGTTCCCGGCTCCAGGGTCAGCGAGGCGTCGTCGACGGCGAGGGTGTCCCCTGTAGGAGAAGGAGACGTGCTCGATCTCCACCCGCGCCGACCGGGGCCGCTCCGGGGAGTCCGATGTGGGCAGCATGGGGGTGTCGAGGACCTCGCACAGGCGCAGCGCCGCCGCTCCGGCCAGCTGGTAGGACCAGGAGATCGACGCGATGGTGGTGAGAGCGCCGGGAAGGACCAGGGCGATGAGGGTGGTGGTCAGGACCTGGGGCAGGGTGACCACCCCGGCATGCATGAGCAGCGCCCCTCCTCCGAGATTGACCAGGAGCAGCACAGGGATCGACACCCAGGTGAAGGACAGACAGGCGACGGTCACCAGGGGCATCGCCCAGGCCCGGTAGAAGGAGGAGAACTCGTCGGCCGCAGTGAGGTGAGGCCGAGTGGGCGCGCCGACGCGACCGAAGGCCTTGACCACGCCGATACCGGAGACGAACTCGACCATGCTGGAGGAGACCGCGGCCAGCTTGCGGTCCATCTCGACGGTCTTCTCATTCATGCCCCGTAGAGACACGGAGTAGGTCAGCACGTAGAGGATGAGCGTGGACAGGGCCAGCAAGGCCAGGCGCCAGTCGATCCAGAAGGCGCAGGTGAGCAGCGCCAGGGGGGTGACGACGGCGTTGAGGCGCTCGACGGGGCCGTGGGCGATGACCGTGTGCACGGTGGTTGTGTCATCCTGGACGGCCTTGCGGATGCGGCCGGAAGTGGAGTCGGTGAACCAGGCCAGTGGGGCGTGGGAGATGCGCTCGACGATGTCGCGGCGCAGCCGGTCCCGAAGGAGAGGTCGGCCAGGTGGGTGATGAGCAGCGCCATGAAGTACAGGAACAGTCGCGCGGAGTACGCGCTCACGAGCATCATGACGGCGCTGTGCACTCGCTGCGAGTCGGGACTCACGCCTGCCCGGTAGGCATCCAGGAGAATGTCACCGAGCTGGACCAGCGCGATATAGGGCGCAACTGCGAGAACCGCGGAGAGAAGGACGAGAACCTGCCCGATCCGCAGCCTGACACGGATGGGGGCGCCCAGGCGGGCGATGGCGGTCTGTCCCTCACGGGAGCGCTGGGCATTGTCTCCTGCACCCGCCTGTGCGGTCGCTTCCGGACCGCCGGAGCCGGCAGGGCAGGGATTCGGCGGCGCACTCGGCCGTAGGGGTCGACTCGGCGAGCAGTGGCTGGGACGTTACGGGCTGAGATGTCGTCGGCAGGGCCGACGGCGTTGTCTGCTTGCTCATCAGGAGCCTCCATCCAGTGCCAGATCTAATACTGAAAGTCCTTCAGTTCTGGTTAAGGTGCACCTTACTCTCTGTGCTGAACCACGGGCAAGCATTCTGCGAACGCATTACGGTTGGACCATGGCACGACTGGGCAAGCCCACGGGCCCACGGCCCGGGTTCACTCGCGACGACGTGGTCGAGGCTGCACTTGGGCTCGGCATCGCGGAGTTCACGCTCACCGCCGTGGCCGAGCGCATGGGCGTGGCGGTCTCCGGGCTGTACCGGACGATCTCCTCACGCGAAGACCTTCTGGCCGCCTGCCTGGAGCGGATCGCCGCGCAGGTCGAGATCCCCTCTCCCAGGGCGAGCTGGCCCGATACGGTCCGAGTACATGCTGAGGCCATCTGGGCGATGCTGGAGCGCCACCCCGGCCTGGCCGGCGTCATCATGGGGGTGCCCTGGGCGCATCAGCTCTTCGCCGGACCTGTGTCCGAGGCGTGTCAGGTCCTGGTCGACGGAGGACTGAGCACCGAGGAGGCCGGAGTGGTTCTGGACTTCGTCGGCGATACCGTTATCTCCACGCACGCACAGATCGAGATCATGCGCTCCCCCGTCGGACGCTCCGGGATGCCCGCACCGACGTCAGGGCAGGAACCGGCACCGAGCACCTTCTCCCCCGGCCGGGACAACTCCACGGGACTGCAAGAGGCGAGCCGGCTTGCGGCTACCACACAGGCGCCGGGTCTGCCGGAGGCACTGACTCCGAACGAGACCTGGCTGGAGCGGGGTGGCCTGGACCGCAAGATCGAGATCATCATCCGGGGAGTGGCCGCTGGCCGGGCCCTGAGCGCAACGGATGCTGGAGAGCAGCCGGTTTCAGTGGGCGATGCTGACGTCCAACGGCATCCCTGAGTCCGGGGCGAAGTCCATGGGACTAGAGGGCGATACCGGCTCGCACCGCCGCTGACCCCTGGGGCGGCGATCTGTGCACCATTATCGGTGCAGAAGCGCAGCGGCGGCAGACGCAGGCGATTCCGGCCTCGCAGCGCTCGGCGGCCAGGGGACCGCAGGCGGGAGTTGGCCGAGTAGCCGCCCCCGACGACGAGCGTGTCACAGCCGGTGTCCAGGCAGGGCCTGGACCGCCTTGGCCGTCAGGGGTCGTTGACGGCCTCCGAGAAAGGCTGCGCAGACGTCGGCACCGGGTACCTCCTGGCCCGGCGTCCTCAAGGGACTCGACGTAGCGGGGCCACGGCGGTCTTAAAGGCCGGAGAAGGAGAAGTCGTAGCGGTGGCGCTCCTTGTCCCTGCCTGCGAGCCAGACCTCGGGGAAGCGGATGGCACTGCGGTCGCCCTCCTGGGAGAGCCGGTCCACGTGCGGGCCACCCGGGGTAGGGGCAGGCCCAGGAGCCAGCCGACCTTGTCGAAGGCCTCGCCGGCGGCGTCGTCGAGAGTGCCACCGAGCTCGACGACGTCGGTGGCGATGTCCCAGATGCACAGAAGATTCAGTGGCCGCCGGAGACGATGAGTCCGACGAAGCGCTCCGGCAGAGGACCGTCGACCAGCTCGTCGACTGCCAGGTGCCGATGACGTGGTTGACGCCGTGAGACCGGTCGGTTCAGGCTCGCAGCCAGCGCCTTGGCGGCGGAGATACCGACGGTCAGGGAGCCGACGAGCCCGGGACCGGCACACGGCGACGGCGTCCCACCTCGCTGAGGTCGACACCGGACTTCTCCAGCGCGGCGTCGAGGGTCGGCAGGAAGGACTCCAGGTGGGCGCGTGAGGCGATCTCGGGGATGATGCCGCCGAAGCGCGCGTACTGGTCCATGGAGGTGGCGGTGACGTCGGCGAGGAGCTCGCGGCCGCGCACGAGGGCCACGCCGGTCTCGTCGCAGGTGGACTCGATACCGAGAATGAGGGGGTCGCTCACAGGTCCACAGCCTATCGCTTGCCGACGCAGGCGACGGACAAGGCCTGGGTGAGGCGGGCACGGACCACGAGGCCGCCGTCACCGCTACCGTTGGGACAGAGTCGACCGGGATGCGATATTGGCCGGACGACTCTCACGCATCACCGACGAGGAGGCACTCGTGACGGAGCCCGACAACCCGGACCTGGTAGTGGGTGACGATGGCCTGGCCCGGCCGGCCTGGGCCGCCGCCGACCCGTTGCTGCGCGAGTACTACGATACCGAGTGGGGCATGCCGGTGCGCGATGAGCGGGGCGTGTTCGAGCGTCTGAGCCTGGAGGCCTTCCAGTCAGGCCTGTCCTGGGCGACGATCCTGCGCAAGCGGCCGGCCTTCCGTGAGACCTTCGCCGGATTCGTCCCGGAGGCGGTGGCCGGCTTCGGGGAGGAGGACGTGGACCGGTTGCTGGGAGACGCGCGGATCGTGCGCAACCGGGCCAAGATCCTGGCCACCATCACCAACGCCCGCGCAGCCTTGCGTCTGAGACAGGCCGATGACGTCGACGGCGGCTTGGCGGGCCTCGTGTGGTCTACCAGCCGGAGACGACCCACGACCGCACCGACTCGGACATCCCCACCCAGTCACCGCAGTCGGCGGCCCTGTCCCGCGAGCTCAAGCGCCGCGGTTTCCGCTTCGTCGGTCCGACGACGATGTACGCCCTCATGGAGGCGATCGGGATCGTTGACACCCACCTGGTCGGCTCCCACCGTCGCGGCACCTCCGGGGTGTGGGGCAGCCCAGCCTGGCTGTCTCCTTCGTTGATATCCTGAATCACCTCGTGTCCGCGTTTCCGCACCCTTCCGTCGGCTTCGTCTCAGGAGGCACCGTGTCCGTTCAACTGTTGTCGTCATCGGGCGGCTCCACTGATGAGCCGGTGCCTCTGGCCCGGGCCGAGGCGGTCCTGTGCGACATGGACGGCACGCTCGTGGACTCCTCGGCGGTCGTGGAGTCGATGTGGAGCTCCTTCGCCCGCGATTACGGCATGAGTGAGCGCTTCGACGAGATCATGGCCTACTCCCCCGGCCGTACCGGCCTCGACACGATCCGCCGGTTCCTGCCGACCCTGGCGGCGGAGGAGCGCGACGCCATCTACGAGCGCTTCGCCCGGGAGGAGATCGTGCGCACGGCGGGGAGGATGGCGGAGATCCCCGGCGCTGCGGCTCTGGTGACCGCACTCATCGAGGTCGGTGTTCCTCTGGCCCTGGTGACCTCTGCTCCGATTGAGCTCATGCGGGTGCGCATGGAGGAGGCCGGGGTCCCCATTCCCTCCGTCGTCGTCTCCGCTGACGACGTCGAGCGCGGTAAGCCGGACCCCGACGCCTACCTCATGGCCGCCGAGCTCCTGGGGATGCCGATCGCCTCCTGCCTGGTGCTGGAGGATGCCGCCTCGGTTGCATCGCCGCCCAGCGCGCCGGCGCCCAGATCCTCCTCGTGGGCGACGGCGTCCCCGAGGCCGATCCGAGTACTCCCCGGATCCCCGACTTCACCGGGGTCAGTGTCACCATCGACGGCTAGCGCCCAACGTCGATCCGAGCATTCTTCGCGTAGCCCTACAGAATTTCTGTTGGGGTACGCGAAGAATGCCCGGCTCGGTGTATGAGGCAGGTCAGAGGTCAGTGGGCGTGCTGGCCCTTCCACAGGGCATGACCGAGGTCCCGGTTGAGGCGTGAGATGACCTCGAGCGGCACCGACTTGGGGCACACGGCCGCGCACTCACCGATGTTCGTGCAGCCGCCGAAGCCCTCGGCGTCGTGCTGGTTGAGCATGCTCACCACGCGAGCGAGGCGCTCGGGCTGGCCCTGCGGCAGCAGGCCCAGGTGCGAGATCTTCGCACCGGTGAACAGCATGGCCGAGGCGTTGGGGCAGGCCGCCACGCAGGCGCCGCAGCCGATGCAGGCGGCCGCCTCGAAGGCGGCGTCGGCCTTCTCCTTCTGTACGGGCACCGAGTGGGCCTCCGGGCCCCACCGGTGTTGACGGATGTAGCCACCGGCCTGGACGATGCGGTCCAGGGCGGGCGGTCCACGATGAGTCACGCAGCACCGGGAAGCCGGTGGAGCGCCAGGGGCTCGATCGTGATGGTGGAGCCGTCCCTGAGGAGGGTCCTCCGCCAGGTGGCGCATGTGCAGCTGGCGGGTGGTCGAGCGGATGGGCCGTGGGCCTGCCCGTTGATGACCACACCGCACTGACCGCAGATGCCCTCGCGGCAGTCGGGTCGAGGCCACCGGCTCCTTGCCCTCGGCGAAGAGCTGCTCATTGAGCGGGTCGAGGACCTCGAGGAAGCTCATGTGCTCCTCGATCCCGCTCATGGCGTACTCCTCGAAGTGGCCCTTCGAGTCCTTGTTCTTCTGGCGCCAGATCTTGAGCTTGATGTTCACTTGTAACTCCGCTGCTTGAGCTCGATGTCGCATGTAGACGAGGTCCTCTGTGGAGGATCGGCGGCTGGTTCTCCCCGCCCCACTCCCAGGCGGCGACGTAGAGGAACGTCATCGTGCCGCAGGGCCTCACCCTCGGGAGTCTGAGACTCCGCCCGGAAGTGGCCACCGCAGACTCACGCCGGTGCAGGGCGTCGATGCACATGAGCTCGGCCAGCTCGAAGAAGTCCAGCAGTCGGCCCGGCCTTCTCAGGGGCCTGGTTGAGCTCGTCGGCCTGGCCCGTGATGCGGGCGTCGCGCCAGAACTCCTCCTTGAGGGCCCGGATCTGCTCGATGGCGTCGCGCAGTCCGGCATCACGCCGTTCCATTCCGCAGTACTCCCACATGATGCGGCCCAGGGCCATGTGGAAGTCGTCCGCTGCGGGTGCCGCGCAGGGCCATGAGGCGGGCGACGCGCTCCCTCGACGGGCGTTGGGCCTCGGCGATCTCCGGGGCGTTGGGGTCGACCTTGCCCCAGGCGCAGCATGTCCGCCAGGTGAGTCGTTCATGGTGTCGGGCAGGACGAGTAGCCGTCGGCCAGCCCCTGCATGAGGGCGGAGGCGCCCAGGCGGTTGGCGCCGTGGTCGGAGAAGTTGGCCTCTCCGGCGATGTAGAGGCCCGGGACGTTGGACTCCAGGTCGTAGTCCACCCACAGGCCGCCCATCGTGTAGTGCACGGCGGGGTAGATGCGCATGGGGACCTCGTAGGGTCGTCCCCGGTGATGCGCTGGTACATCTCGAACAGGTTGCCGTAGCGGGCGGAGACGGCGTCCTGCCCAGGCGGTCGATAGCCTCGGAAGTCCAGGTAGACGCCGCGACGCATCATCCGCTCGTTGCCGTTGGCGTCGCGCTCCCTTGATGGCCGGTCCCACGCCGCGGCCCTCGTCGCACATGTTCTGGCCTGACGGGAGGCGATGTCACGCGCACGAGGTTCCCAAAGGCCGGGTAGATGCGCTCGAGGTAGATGAGTGCGCGCCTCCTCGAGGGATGTCACGAGGTCCTTGTCGCAGTCCTCGGCCTTCTTGGGGCACCCAGATGCGCCCGTCGTTGCGCAGCGACTCACTCATGAGGTGAGCTTGGACTGAAGTCACCGGACTGCGGGATGCAGGGTGGGGTGGATCTCGCGTGTAGCAGGGGTTGGCAAGTAGGCGCCCTTGCGGTGCGCGCGCACACGGCGGTGGCGTTGCATCCCATCGCGTTGGTGGACAGGAAGAACACGTTGCCGTAGCCGCCGCTGGCCAGCACGACGGCGTCGGCCGGGTGGGTCTCGATCTTCCCGGAGACCATGTCGCGGGTGACGATGCCTGGGCACGGCCGTCGACGATGATGAGCTCGACCATCTCGTGGCGACGGAACTCCTTGACCGTGCCGGCGTGCTGACGCTCAAGGGGCCTGGTAGGCGCCGATGAGGAACTGCTGGCGCGGTCTGTCCGCGGGCGTGAAGGTGCGGAGACCCTGCACGCCACCGAAGGAGCGGTTGTCCAGCAGGCCGCCGTACTCACGGGCGAAGGGGACGCCCCTGGGCCACGCACTGGTCGATGATGTTGGGCGAGACCTCCGCCAGGCGGTAGACGTTGTCCTCACGGGCGCGGTAGTCGCCGCCCTTGACCGTGTCGTAGAAGAGCCGGTGAGGTGGAGTCTCCGTCGTTGCGGTAGTTCTTCGCGGCGTTGATACCGCCCTGGGCGGCGATGGAGTGCGCCCGGCGAGCCAGGTCCTGGTGAAAGAACACCTTGACGTTGTAGCCCTGCTCTCCAGGGGAGGCGGCGCGGCGCCGCCGAGCCGGAGCCGACGACAATGATGTCCAGCTTGCGGCGGTTGGCAGGGTTGACCGAGCTTGGCCTCGAACTTGCGCTGCTCCCAGCGCCTGTCGATCAGGGACGGAGTGGGGGGCCTTGGTGTCGGCGATCTTCTCGCCCTCGTAGTACAGGCCGTCGATGAGTTCAGTCATCAGTCGTTCACTCTCAGTGGGTCGCCGCATCTGCTCGGCGAAGTGCTCGGCGGAGGGCCGATTGCGTCACAGAACTGCGGGTAGTAGTCGGCGGTGGCCATGGGGGCATCGACATAGCCGAAGAGGATCGCCGTCGGAACAGCCATGAACGCGGCGAACAGAGCGAAGGCCAGCACGAAGGCGATCAGTCGGATGAAGGGGATGGTGTCCTCGCACCGCACCCAGTGTCTGCAGGGCGGACCACACGCCGTGCCACACGTGCAGGCACAGGGCGGCCAGCGCGACCGCGTAGATGAGCCACACCCACCACAGCTGGAAGCCGTAGTACATGTTGAGGTAGGCCCGTCCGTGCACGTACTTCCCTTCCGGGGTGAACAGCAGCAGCGTGAACTGCGGGATGTGAACCACAAGAATGAACAGCAGCAGGATGACACCGCCCCAACGCATGGTGCGCATGGCGTAGCGGGAGGCGAAGTACTCGGCGCCGGGCTTCGTGACGGCGTACTTGTCGTTGCCGCGGGCCCGCTTGTTGCGCGCCCACAGATGGAAGGCGCTGCCGGCGTGAGCCAGGAGGCAGGCCATGAGAGCAAGGCGGAGGATCCACAGGACACCGCCGTAAGGCATGATCGGCACCAGCAGCGCTCGCAGGAACACGGCATAGTGGTCGTAAGCAACCTCACCCTCGAAGTAGTGGAGGTTGCCGTAGGCGTGGAAGAGTACGAAGAACAGGAACACCAGTCCCGAGATCGCCATCATGCGCTTCATGAAGACGGTCGTGGAGAAGGCGGTCCGCCTCTTCAGGGAAGGAGCAGATGTTTTGGCCACGGCAGAAGGTTAGCCGGGCACGCGGTCCCGTTGGTCCCATCTGGGCCCTACCAGCACAGTTAGCGCTGCGATCCGCAGAATCACGGAATCTCATCGAATCTCGGTTCATCATTCAACACCGCGAAATATGCTGAGACCGCCACCTGAAGCCACCTTTTCGTCACGGGGCGTCGAGACAAATCTGTGAAGTCGCCGACGCGCCGCCACCTCTCCGAGGACCGTGTTTATTTCCGATTACTACGGCACCCATCTGCTTCTTCGGTCCCAGCGCAATCCAGCCAGTCGGACACAACGGGCCTGGTCCTGAGAGGCTGCTCATCAGGCTCATCCTCAGGCTCAGATCGGTTCGACTCACCGGCCTCGGCCCCCACCGGTCCTGGGCGCGGGCGCAGTGTCAACCGCATGACCACGGCGTCCTCAGGCGGCGCCTGGTAATAGCGACGGCGCCGGCCGATGGGGACGAACCCGTGCCTGGCGTAGAGCCGCTGGGCTGCTCCGTTGGACTGACGCACCTCCAGCGAGGACATCGGGACAGCCCACCTCTCGGGCAGGTGGAGACGAGACTCGATGAGCATGACAGAGGCGATCCCTCGTCCGCGCGCGGACGGGATGGTGGCGATGGTCAGCAGGTCCGCGCCGGACAGGCCGCCGGCGTGGTAGAGACCGGCGTAGCCCAGGAGCCGCGGCCCGTCCAGTCCGACCCCGCCGTCACGATCCGCAGCGTGATCGGCAGCGTGATCGGCAGCATCGGACTCGACGACGACGTAGCGGCGGTCCGCCGAGGGCCCGTGGGAGGCCTTCAGCTCGGCGGCCAGCAGGTCACGGCTCCAGGCCTCGGCCCCAGAACAGCTCACCGAGGCGGGCGACGGCCTCTGGTGCTCCGCCGCCATCTCCCGCACCCGGGAGCCCGCCCAGTCCCGTCACCTCGGGCATCTCAGTGACGCTTCTGGGTCCTGGGATCAGCGTGCACGCGCTTGCGCGGCCGGCATCTGCACGTCGGCGTGACGCAGGTAGCAGCTGCGTACTCAGCTCCTCGCCGCGCTCGAGGCGGGCCAGGGCGATGCGCACCTGGGTGAGGGCGTCACCGGAGCAGCTAGGGCCTCGTGGCGGGAGACCGTCTCCGCCAGCTCGGGGTAGAGGGCGGCTCGGAACCAGCCACGACGTCGATGGTGTCAACTCCGCCCTGCCGCGGCGCCTGCTCGGAACAATGCGCTCGACGACCTGAGCCGGGGAGCAGACGCAGATCTCGGTCGGGCGGGTGACGTCATCGGGACCGTTGGCGCGGAAGAGCGCCGCATAGACCTCGCGCCTGCGGGCGTCCGTGGCGACCAGGACGACGGGGTCCTTCCGCCTCTCGTGGGCTTCGAGGCCGTCGAGGGCGCGGCGGGCGACGGCGTCGAGGCTGGAGACGCCGTGGACGGGGACGCCCCGGGTGCGCCGATGACCCCGGCCGTCACTCAGTCCGGCCCTGCAGCCCGGTGAAGGGGCTGGACCGGTGGCGGCGACCACGGCGTCCAGCGGGCGCTCGGCCACCTCGGGAGCCGACAGGGCCTGAGAGAGCATCTGGCCCAGGGACTCGGCGTGACGGCGGGTATCGGCCTGCTCGTCCTGGCTCAGCACCTGCAGAGCGAATGAGCCGTCAGTCGTGGGAGCGGTGTCGACGACCGCGAGCTGTGTCCCGCAGGAGGAGTCGATGGAGGATTCGCACCGGGCCAGCCCTATGCCCTCGGGTCTCGCGGCGAGTTGACGCGGCTCTCGGGATCGTGTCCCCAGGGTCTCACCGGCATGGTATCAGCGTCGCCTCAGCTCCGTCCCCGAGGAGGGACAGGTCAATGGCGGCGCGAGGGATGCCCGCCGTACCGCGGCACTCATGGTTGTCGGCCCCATCCCGCTGAGCCGGTCGGCGCGCTCGGCGCGTCGGCGCGGTTGCGGGCCTGGCGCAGTGGGGGCGGTCACCTTGCGCTCATGACGGACCGTGATGACGACGGTGACGAGCCCGACGACAACGACCGCCAGGACCGGGCCCCAGATCGTCCAGCCCCCGTGGTGGGCGCTCCTCATCTGACCGGCGGAGGTCTTGGGCTTGAGCCGGCGCGCTCACGCAGGACCTCTCCCGTAGTCGCGCAGCTCGATGGGGCCGGCCAGGCGCCGGGTGGCAACCTCCCCAGCCGTCACCGTGGTACCGCTCAGCGAGTACCAGGCGTTGGCGTTGCGGTCGTGGACGAGGTGGGCCTCGCCCATCTGGTCGACGTCGGTGGCCAGGTCGTCGTCGATCACGGGGTGCAGGGTGGTGTGCCCTTGTCATGGACCACCTCAGAAGACCGACCGGCTTGCCGCCGGAGGAGACGGTCGCGGCCCAGTCACCGGTGTCGACGGGTTGTGCGGAGGCTGGGAGCCGATCGGGAAGCCGGACGCCCAGGTGTAGACGCTCCGCAGGGTCACCCACCGTGATCTCGCCCTGCTCGCCGGTGCTCTGACGCACCTGCGCGACGCAGTCGCTCTCCATGAGTGCCTTTGGCCTCGTCACGCGATTCGGTATCGGTCGGCACCCCATGACGCCACCGACGGACGTGATCGGCGCGACCCGAGGGCTGGTGTCGGCAACGGCCCGGGCCTCTCCCAGGGGCAGGAGGCAGAGACACAGGAGCGTCGCCGCCAGAGCAGGTCGGATCAGGTGTCCGGAGCCCTGGAGGCGTCGGGTGGGTCGGATGGGGATGGCGTCGCGGACCGGCGCCACGGTGGTGGGAGTGTTCTGCAGCGGTGCTCCAGGCTGGGAGGAGGCGTCTGCGGCCGCGAGGCTCAGGTCGACGTCGGCCCACGCGCGGACCGACGGCGCGCACGATGATCGTCCGGTTGCCGTCGTCGACCTCACCGAGGTCCACGACCGGCTCCCCGTCACCGAGCCGGCGGCGTGCTCGACCCCGGCGGGGACGTCGTCGGCCTGCGGGTGCCCGGCGCGGACGGCTCCGTGGGGGCGGAGCACCTGGATCTCCAGGCGGTTGGGGCTCAGGGCCTCCACCTTCTCCTCGCCCCACTCGACCAGGGTGACCGCGCGGTCCAGGGAGGAGTCCAGGTCGAGGGCGTCGATCTCCTCCAGGGAGGTGATCCGATAGAGCGTCGACGTGAATGAGGTCGGGGCCGTCGGACAGGGCGGGGTGCACGCGGGCGATGATGAAGGTCGGCGAAGAGACCAGCACGCTACCGCAGGCAGCACCGATACCCTGAGCGAGCGTGGTCTCGCCGGGCCCCAGCCCGCCGGAGAGCATCACGAGGTCGCCGCGCGCAGCAGGCGGGTCAGGCGAGCTCGAGTGCCGGGTCTCATCGGCGTTGCCGGTGGCAACGGTGATCCCGGGGCGGTCTCAGGTGTGTGCGGAGCTGCAGCTCATGTGCCCTCCTCATCCGGGCGTGGATCCGATGGTGGCGCCGGTCGGTCCGGTGGGGACCGGCGATATCCGACGTCTGCTGTTGTCCAGGTCGAGGTAGTCGCCCGTGCCGTGATCCCCGACGTAGCAGCGCGGGACACGAGCCCCCAACCGGGTCACGATCTCGTAGTTGATGGTGCCGCAGACCCGCGCCCACCGTCCGCGGTGGGACGGGTCCTCCGGGCTGAGACGCCGCCGTGCCAGCGCCCCAGCACGGCGGCGTCTCTCGACCCGGGCCGGCGCTGGCAGGGCGCGCCGGTCTCGTCCACGGCCGGGCCGAGGTCGACGACCAACTGGTCCATGCCACCCGCCCCACGATGGAGGTCATGATGCCGCCGACTCCACCGGACCGGCGGAGCTGGCGGCGCAGGGGGATGCCGTCGAGTACCCCAGGGGCACGAGCCCCACCCAGCGGTCGGTGGGGCGCTCCAGGTTCCCCTGTAGGAGACGGCCTGTCCGGCCTCGATGCGCTTGACCTGCACCAGAGGACTCCCAGGCGCATGGCGGGCCGCAGCCCGAGCTCGGCGCCGGTGGCCACGGACGGGTCGGGGCTCAGCCCGCACAGACCGATCCCCACGCACCAGGTCCATGCGGCCTGCGGCACTACAGGAGCCCTCCGGTGGCTGCGCGAGGTGGCGAATGGGCGAGGTTGAGGCCGGCGGCTCGGACGACATGCTCGGCCTGCCGGTAACGCTCCAGGTGCTCTCGGTGAGCCGCTGGCCGGTTCGTCGGCGCGCGACAGGTGGGACCACGGGCCGACAACGTCGACCGTCCCTCATCCACGGCCCGCCTCAGCGCGACAGCCAGGGCGGGCAGCTCCTCGGGAGCGGCGCCGCCGCGCGACATGCCGGTGTCGACCCTGAGGTGGAGACGCGCTGCCCTCCCCTGCGCCCGGGCCGCCGCAGACAGGGGCCTCGAGCTGGGGCAGGGTGGAGACCGACAGGTCTAGGGTCGGCTGCCAGGGCGGCGCGCAGGGGCGAGTCCTCGGCGGCCCGCCCGGGCCGGCTCCATGACGGGCAGGGAGCCAGGTGAGGACCCGGGAGCCTGGGCGGGAGGGCTCCCCGCCGGGCGGCTCACACCGGCCTGCGTCCAGAAGGGAGCGCAGGGTCAGGGCCTCGGCGAGCTGGGCCACCCCAGCCAGCGAGGCTCCCGCCGAGCAGGGCCGTCAGAGCGACCGGCCCAGCCCGTGACCGTAGGCGCTCGGCTGACCACGGCCATCCACGGCACGCCGCCACCTGCGCCAGACGCCGCCCGTTACGGGCCACGGCCTCCAGATCGATGACGGCCCGCGAGGTGGCGGCCGCCGACGGCGCGACCGGACGGTCGCGGATCGCGGAGCGGTGGACGGGTCGTTGCGGATGAGTCCATGGAGGTGGTCACGGCGCGATTGTCGACTGGGTGGCGGGCACCGCCGCTGCTTTCCTGGCGCACGCCTCCGGCCGAAAGGTCTGATGAACGCCACGTGGCTGACCCGTCTCAGTGGTGGAGGGCACTCGCCTGGAGCCAGTTGAGCTCGAGGCGGGCGGGCCAAGAGCCGCGGCGATGTCGAGTGCGGCGACCGGGTGCCCCTCCGGCCCCCATGCGGCGCCCTGCGGGATCGCAGCGGCGTAAGGGCCCCCGCGAGCGCGTGCAGCCTGACTCGGCGGGCCACTGAGTCGACCAGGGCGTCCAAGACCGGACCTGAGGCCGCGGACGCTGTCCCCTGCTCCCAGCGGGTGCTGCGGCACCGGCCAGGACTGCTCCGAGGACCCCGGCGAGACGTCCCGCTTCCTGCGGTCGCCATCCAGCGGGTCCGCCGTCCACGCTGACCACGGGGCGCTGCGGTACGGCGATGAGCGTGGTGGCTCGCGTGAGCAGGACGGTGGCGCCGGTGGTGCGACAGATCTCGCGGGCGGCGAGCCGGTGGCCCTCGACGCGGTCACGACTCCATCCGTGGGCGGTCTCGCCGGCGTCTTCTTGTCCTCCAGCGCGGTCAGCAGCGCGGCGGCCTCTCCGGCGTGCGGGGTCAGCACGTGCAGCGGTGCAGCTAGAGCCCCTCGGTGAGGAGCTCGGCCAGGATGCTCAGGGCGCCGGCGTCGACGACGGTGGGGACCCGGTGAGTTCTGCCGGCCTCCGTCGGAGGGGGCGAGGGTGGAGCGCAGGACGGTCCGCACCTCATCGGCCCTGGTGGTGTCGGCGGGGTCGATGCCCGGCCCAGGACGAGCGCCTGAGCACGTCCTGCCGGTGGGGACGACCTCGGGTCTGGCCGCCAGGGACGAGGTCCTCCACGCGCCTGGGGCAGCCAGGCGCACCATGCCGGCACCGGCTCGCACCGCGCCGCTGGCGCGTCAGACGGCGGCGCCCGGATAAGACCTCGCTGCCGGCCCACAGGCCGACCACGCCACGGGTGTACTTTGAGGTCGTCGAGCCCGGCTCGGGAACGGCTCGCGTCAGGTAGTCGCCCAGCGCGCCGTCGACGGGGCGGCGGGCGAGGGCCGGCTGGTGGGCACGGGCAGCCCGGGGAACGACCTCGACGACGCCGCACAGGTGCCGGGCCGGGGAGGCACCCGGCATCCCTTGAGGCAGGTGAAGGCTGACGCGGTCGGCGGCCAGACCGATCGATCACCGTGCCGTCGTCGGACACCGGTTCCGCTGGGCAGGTCGACGGCGATGACGCCGCAGCGGACGCGCCCCAGTTCTCCGGCGGCGATGAGCGCTGAGGGCGGCGGCGTCGGGTCGCAGTGGTCCGGGCGCTGATGCCGGTGAGTCCGTCCAGGACGAGCCCACCGTGGACGAGGAATGCCTCGACGGCGGCGTGGCCTCAACGGAGGTCCCGGTCGGTTCCGTCGGCGTTGCGGTAGCCGGCTCCGTAGACGGTGACGCCATGGCTGCGGGCCTCCTCAGGCGACGGGATGCGGGTGCTCGGTGACAGGCACGGCACTGACCGCGCAGCCGCTGTGAGAGCAGACCTCCGCCAGGAGGGTGTCGGCTCCGTTGCGGCCGCCGCCGACCAGGAGGAGTACCGGCGCCCTGAGATCCATCCGGGGCCCGCGTGCGCTCTCGTCCCATCGCC
>BNJU01004227.1_pt1 | contig 37958 bp, 46 predicted proteins | sample 8539281 | NCBI WGS metagenome assembly BNJU01 (sample SAMD00202456, study PRJDB9452) | human saliva metagenome | isolation source: human saliva | place: Japan
TCAGTTACGTATTGCTGGTCCGCCACCGCCCGGTATGCCGCCGTGGCCTGGTCGGCGGGCACGATCGCGTCCTCGCGGCCCCGCAGCAGCAGGAGCGGCGCGGATGGCGTCGATGCGGGTGATGGGCGAGCGCTGGCCAGCAGTGGGTCTCTCCGTCGCCTGCGCCCCACCAGCGTCTGGATGTAGCGGGACCGAACTCTGTGGGTGGTGCGCGCAGCCGGGCCAGGTCCGCCACGCGCCGAAGCAGGAGGTGGCTGCCGAGAAGACGTCGGAGCGCACCAGCGCCGACAGCACCGCAGCCGCCCGCCGAGGACCCGCGCACCGCCATCCGCCTGGCGTCGACCCTCCCGGAGCGCGCCAGGTGAGCGCGCCGCTGATCACGCCGTCGGCGCGTAAGACCCCTGAGCGGCCGCTGAGCGTCGCGGTAGGCTACGGAGTGGCCTGTCGAGCCCCGGGTAGTTGACGTCCAGGTATGGCGGCCGCGGCTCGTCCAGTACCGCACGCCCAGGTTGTAGCCCGCGCGCGCCGCCGTCGGACCGCCGTGGACGTTGACGATGAGCGGCAGCTCGTCGTCCGGCCCGTGCGCACGGCCGAGGCCGCGTGGGTAGAAGATAGCCGTGCGCCGTGGCGCCGTCGCTCGACTCCCAGCTCACGGTCGGGTCAGGGACACCCGCACGGCCTCCGCTTGAACTCCCTGAGCCGCGCAGCACTCCACGCCGCCGCCGCGCACCTCCACGATCGCCGGCAGGTCCAGCTCGCTGCCCGCCAGCATGACCACGTCACCGCCGGCGGCCACGTTCCCGATCGGCTGCCAGCCGACGTTCCACCTCCATCTCCCCTGTTGGCCAGCCTGATCGCGCCCAGTCTGCGCGCCCGCGCGCCCAGGAGGCGGACGAGTGCCCTCGTCCAGCACGTCGAAGCGGTGGCGCAGCTGCCAGGCCGCGTCCGGAGAAGGTCGCCCGCGCCGGGTGCAGGGGGCGGGTGCAGGCCGCCGGTCCAGTCCTCCCGGGTTCTGTGCCCCCGGCGGGAAGCCTCGGTGCGGTGGACAGGTTCCAGAAGCCCGAGGCGTTCGACACGCGCACCAGCTCGCACCTCGGTCCACCGCGCTCGCCCACCGAGTGCCCGTCGCCGCCGTCGACGGCCGCCTGCTCGCCGATCGTGCCGGTCGGCCAGCAGGTCGCCCACGTGCAGCACCGCCTCGTCCCACGGCATGCCCGCGGTCCCAGGTGATCCACGCCAGGTGCTCCCTGTCGGGCGACAGGGACCGGGAGGTGACGAAGTCCGGTGCCTCGCACGAGCGTGCGCACTGGGGCGTCGTCGCGGCGGCTCGAGCCGTCCAGGGGGATGGCCACGAGCGTGTTGACCGGTCTCGCCCCCTGCCCCGGTGGTCCTCCTCACCGCGTAGACCAGGCCCCGCCCGGTGTCGATCTCCAGGTCGCCGTGGCGCACGTCCCCGTGATCGTCAGGGCACCAGACCGCGCAGCCGGTGGCTGACGTCGTGGCGGTAGTGCGCCGTCCCCGGCGTGGGAGACCACCACGATCCCCGAGTCCACCGCGGTCAGGGCCTCAGCCGTACCGTGCACGCGCGTGCGCACGTCCACCAGCCGTCCGACGGCGTCAGCGCGTGATCGCCGATCTGCCCGTCGCCGCCGCGGCGCAGCAGCACATTGCGGCCCGCCTGGGAGGCGCGCTGCTCCACCCAGTAGGTGTCGGGGTTGTCGACGCGCACCTGGGACAGGTGCACCGTGCGGGTCGGGATCGTGCCGGGGTGATGGGGAGGCCAGGCCGTAGGGGCGGTGGTGCTCACGGGTGCTCGTGCCCGGGGCGCCCTGGCCGCCGGAGGCGCGCTGCAGGACCACCTTACTGGGTCCTGCGCGGCGCGGCCGATGGTCGCCCTGGGTCCGGCCCTCGCGGCGCCGGACCGGCTGCGAGCGCTCTATGCTGGAGTGACCGCCTGCGACCGGCGTCATGTCGGCGGCAGTTGCGCCGCGCGCGAGCAGGCGGAAGGACACAGGAGGACGACGGCGATGTCATGAGCGGACTCGGACGCTGGTCGAGCATCGCGACGATCCCGGCGAGGCGCCCGGGCGGGAGCCGGCGGCGCGCTCGCACGGGAGCCTGGCGGCCCTGCAGACCCCCGACCTGCTCGCGACAATTCTGCTGTCGGCCATCCGCCGCCTGCCGACCTGGGCGCCTGGACCAGGCGAGGACCTGGTCGCGCCTGCGGCGGAGATACGCTGTACCTGGTGGCCGCCGTCTCGCGCACCGGCGGTCACCCGGGCCCCAACCTGCGCGTGGTGGAGCTCGACCATCGCCCCACCGGGTCTTCTGCTCCCCGCGCGACGCCATCGTCTTCGACACCGGCCACCAGGCCTACGTCCACAGCTTTCTCACCGGGCGCCAGGATTTCGCCTGCGCGAGCGCGCGCGTGGGTGTCCGGCTACCCGGCCAGGTCCGAGTCCGTGCACGACGTGGTGGAACCCCACGCCCGACGTCTGTCCTGGGCGGACGGTATCGCCCGCCAACCGCTCCAGGGGCCTGGCGACCGCCACGCGGTGGCGGTGATCGGGCGACGGGCGCTGACGCATGGCCCGGGAGGCTGGACACACGCCGACCCGCCGACAAGCACCTGGTCATCGTGGTCGTAACGCACAACGGCCGCCCTACGCCCGCACCATCGGCGGGCTGGCCCCACCACCTCGACGCCCCTGCGCACCAACCGGGCCACGAGCGCATGCTGCCGACGGTCAAGCGCGGGCGCGTCCCAGGGGGCCCCGGGTTGGCTGCCTCGACGCCCTCCACGGCCTGGCAACGCGGGCTGACGTCCCGGTGCCTCGGCCTCTTCGAGGACCCGCATCATGCACCGGCCCGGTCGACGGGCACGACGAGACCGCCCTGAAAGTTCGCCCTGACCGCGGCGAGACGCCGACCCCGGTCATCGTCCCAGCCGTCACCACAGAAGGCCGCGGCTCACACCTCGGCGGGAGAATCGCGTGGGCCGACCGCTTTCCACGCCGTGGGGGGCATCCACCGCGGGACGGGGCTGCCGGTGGTCCCCGAGCGCCGTGACCGCCGTGTTCGCCGAGGAGATCGTGCGGCGCGCGCCGACGAGCGATCGCAGCCATCACCGCGGCCATGCAGCAGCCGGTGGGGCTCCAGCCCCTGGCCGACGCCATGCCGAGCGTCATCGACGTGGGCATCGCCGAGCAGCACGCCCTGACCGCGGCGGCGGCGACGGCTCACGCGGGCCTGCACCCGGTGGTGGGCTCCCACGTCATTACGTTCCTCAACCGGCCTTCGACCAGGTGCTCTGCGGACGGGGCCCACGGGCGGCGTGACCATCGTGCTGGACCGCGTGCTGACGGCACCGACGCGAGCCACAACGGCATGTGGACATGGCCCTTGTTCCTGCCCGGTGCGGCTGGCGGCGCCCCGCGACGAGCGGACCCCGCGCGAGCTCTGCGCGCACCGCGGTGGGCGGGACGACGGGCCGACGATCGTGCGCCACCCCATGGGGGAGGCGCCCGGGCCCCGCCCGCGGTGGCGCACGGTCGGGGACGACGGCGACGAGGGCCTCGCTGCTCGACGTCCTCCTGAGGCCGCGGGAGGGACCTGGCGGGCTGCCGCTGGTGGGCGTGGGCGCTATGGTCCCGGCGACCCTGGAGGCGGGCGGGCGCTGGTCGCCCGGGGCGAGGCCGTCACGGTGGCGTGCCTCGCTGGTGGAGCCTGCGCCGCGCGCGCTGGTCGATCTGGCGGCCCGGCGCGCGGCGCCGCCGCCGCCGAGGACGGGCTGGTCGAGGGCGGGTGGCTCGCGGCTGCGCACGCCTGGTGAGACGCGCGCGCACGGCGGGCCCGCCCGGTAGCCTCGGGTGGGTGCCGCGCCGCTCGTCGCCACCGCCGACCGGTCCCAGCTGCCGGCGGATCTCGGCATGGACGCCGCGGGCATTGAGCGCACGGTCCTGGGACCGGACGCCGGTCCCGAACTCCGGACGGCAGTGCACGGCGGTGGAGGGGCCGTCGAGGCGCACTGCGGCGCTGGAAGCCGATTGGCTCCCTGGCGAACCCGAGTGAGGGACCTTTAGTCCCCGGTCGAATACCCATGTTGCGCTTAGGAGTGATCCCACCGGGCACCGCCCGTGATCGTCCCACGGGCCGATGCGCTCGGCCTACCCTGAGGCGATCGGCGCGACGATCGTACCGCCACGCCCCACAAGGGTGGACAACCGTGGCCTCCGGTCACCCACTACAGGAGGCACGGATGACCACCGAGGTCAGCAGCATCTCGCCACGGCGGAGGACACCACCAGCCGCGACGCGTGGAGGGATTCGTCAGCCTGTGGGCCGAGACATCGACGCGCGACTCTCATCCAGCGCAACCATACACTTCTCATGACGGCGACGCTCGCGTTCCCCTGGCCGGCGCCACCGACAAGACCCTGCGCCTGTGGGACACCCTGGAGGAGAAGTACGGCCGAGGAGCGCAAGGTCCGCATCCCGACGTCGACACCCACACCCTCGCGACATCGACGCCTCGCCCCCGGACATCTCCGACGACGACGACGTCGTAGTCGGCCTCGCAGACCGACTCGCCCAAGCGCGCCGCGATGCCCAACGGCGGTGGCGCATGGTCGCCCAGGCGATCGGCGAGGCTGGCAAGGAGGTCGACCCGAGGTCCAGAAGATCTTCACCCGCTACCGCAAGACCCACAACGACGCCGTCTTCGACATCTACACCTCGCATCTCCGCGCCGCGCGCTCGAGCCACATCATCACCGGCTCTGCCTGACGCCCACGGCCGCGGCCGCATCATCGGCGACTACCGCCGCGTGGCCCTGTACGGCGTCGACCGGCTCATCGAGCTCGAAGCAGAGGCCAAGCGACGCCGTCGCCGACGCAGCCCTTCTCCGAGCACTGGGCCCGCTACCGCGAGGAGCACGCTGAGCAGATCAAGGCGCTCAAGAAGCTCGCTGTCATGGCCGCCTCGGCTACGGCTTTCGACATCTCCGTGGCCCGCCAGGACGCCCGGCGAGGCCGTCCAGTGGACCTACTTTTCGCCCACCCGCCTCGTCAAGAGCCAGGACGGCGCCGCCATGAGCATCGGGCGCCCGTCGGCCTTTCCTCGACATCTACTCGAGCGCGACCTGAGGCCGTCATCGACGAGATCCGATGCCCAGGAGCTGATCGACAACATCGTCATGAAGCTGCGCATCACCCGCTTCCTGCGCACCACCGACTACGACCAGATCTTCCGGCGACCCCTACTGCCACCTGGTCTGACGCCGGCTTCGGCGAGACGGCCTGCTGCCGTCACCAAGACCCTCTTCCGCCTGCTCCAGACGCTGCGCAACCTCGGCCCCGGCCCCCGGAGCCCAACATCACGATCTTCTGGAACGAGGACCTCGCCGAAGGGCTACAAGGACTCTGCGCCCCTGATCTCGATCACGACCTCCTCCATCCAGCACGAGGCCGACGAGCAGATCCGCGAGCACTGGGCGACGACGCCGCCATCGCTCGCTGCGTGTCGCCCATGCGCGGGCGCAGATGCAGTTCTTCGGCGCCCGCGTCAACGCCGCCAAGGGCCTCGCTCACGCCATCAACGGCGGGCGCGACGAGATGACCGGCAGGCGGGTCGCGGACGGCCTGCCCGGCATTGAGGGCGACGGCCCGCTGGACTTCGACGAGGTGTGGGACAAGCACGAGAAGATGCTCGACTGTCGTGGCCACCCACGTCGAGGCCCCTCAACATCCACCACTGCCACGACCGCTACGCCTCACGAGGCCATCGAGATGGCGCTGCACGACTCGAGATCGTGCGCACCACGGGCTGCGGCATCGCTGGCTGTCCATCGTCGCCGACCCCTGAGCGCCACTCGGGCACGCCAGGGTCACCTCGGTGCGCGACGAGACCGGCCTGCGTGGTCGACTACGTCAATCGAGGGCGACTTCCCCATCTACGGCAACGACGACGACCGCGCCGACGACATCGCCGCCACCGTGGTCCACACGATCATGTCCAAGATCAAGGAGCAGTCCCTTCTACCGCGACGCTATCCCGACCCAGTCGGTGCTCACCATCACCTCAACGTCGTCTACGGCAAGGCCACCGGCTCCTTCCTCCGGCCACGCCAAGGGCACGCCCTTCTCGCCCGGGGCGCCAACCCGGAGAACGGCATGGACACCCACGGCATGGTCGCCCATGCTGATGCGTGGGCAAGCTCGACTACAACGACGCCCCTCGACGGCATCTCGCTGACCAACACCATCATCTCGCAGGGCCTGGGCTGCACGCTCGACGAGCGCGTGGCCAACCTCGTCGGGCATCCTCGACGCCGGCTTTCGTGCCCGACGACTGCGCTGAGGTCTGAGGCCGGCCTCCCCTCGACCTCTGTCGAGATCACATCTCCACACAGAAAGGGGCCGAACATGGCCATGCACGAAGAGCGCCTCGCCTCCATCGAAGGCGCAGCGCGAGGACAACGGCGGGCTCAGGGCCTGTACCACGCCAACATCAACGTCCTGGACCGCAACACCCTCGAGGACGCCATGGAGCACCCGGAGAACTACCCGAACCTGACGGTGCGCGTCTCCGGCTACGCCGTCAACTTCGTCAAGCTCACGCGCGAGCAGCAGCTCGACGTCCTCAACCGCACCTTTCCACGCCGGCGCGCCTGAGCCGGCGGCGGTGCTGGACTCGATGACTGAGACCATCGCCTGCTGGACAGCCGGGCGGCTGGGACCAGGACTTCCTGGCTCCCGGCCGCCCGGGTTTGCCGCGGGCCGGGATCGGCGGGCTGGAGGAGCTCACGGACCTCCAGCGCTCCGAGCGCCTGGCGCGCATGCGCGAGGGGACGCTGGGATCCATCCACCCTGGGAGCTGGTCACGGCGGTGGACGGCCCGGGCACGAGGACGACCGTCTTCCCCAACGGCTGCCCGCCGCGGCGCCTGTACTCGCCACAACCCCGGACACCTTCCCTCATGCGGGACGGCGAGGCGGTGACCGCGGACGAGCTGCTGCGGCGCATGAGCGCGCTACCGCGGCGTGTTCCGCGCCTCCGCGGCGGCATCACCCGTCCGGGGCGAGGTGCTCATAGCCGGGCCCTTCGCGTCCGGCTGCTGGCCGGCGCCAGAAGATGGGCATCCACACCTGCATCGACACCTCCGGCTACCTGGGCGCCAACTGCACGACGAGATGCTCGACGACATCGACCGTGCTCCTGGACGTCAAGAGCGGCGACGAGCAGACCTACAAGAGGTCACCGGCGCCCCCTGGCGCCGACCATCGCCTCGGCGACCGGCTCGCGCCCGGGCATCGAGACGTGGGTGCGCTTCGTCCTCGTGCCGGGCCTGACCGACTGACCCGCCAACGTCGAACGTCGCCCGCATCGTCGAGCGCGCTGGCGCCCGGTGGTCGCCGGCCGATGGTCCTGCCCTTCCACCAGATGGGGGCCGACAAGTGGAGGGCGCTGGAACCTGGGCATAAGCTCGCGACACGCGCCCGGCCTTGACCCCGAGTCTTGCTCGGCGAGTCCACCCGCGAGATCTTCTCGCGCACGGCCTCACCGCGCACGGACTTTCTGGCGCGCCGCCGGCAGCCCGGCGATCAGGCCAGGGGCGTCGGACAGGTCCGGGCCGCCTGCTCCACCTGCCGAGGGCGGCCGAGCTCGGTCGAACGGCGGGCTGCCAGCGCCCCTGACGGACACGTCCGGCGCGCCGCCGTCGGCTCCCTCGCCCACGGCCCAGGCCAGGCGGCGCTGGACGCCGGGGGACCAGCAGCCCTGCACCCGGATGCGCTGGCGCGCGCGCACGGCGCGCGCGCACCTCCTCCAGGGGCCGTGGCCTCGGGATGGCGGCGGGACCACGAGCGGCTGGGCAGCTCGCCGCGCCAGGGGCGGGTGGACGGGCGGGCCTCGGCAGCGCCAGGGCCTGCTCGATCGCCCGCCACCACAGCCTGCGGTGCGGGCCCTGCGCGGAGGAGAGTCACAGGACTCCATCTTGCGCCGCGAGGAGGGGCGCCAGGGCCGCGGCGACCAGGGCGCTGTGCGACAGGACCTTCGAGGGGCACAGGTCCAGCTCGCGGCCAGCTCCTCGCGGGTCGTCCCGCAGCTCGCGCAGCACGGCCAGCGACCTGGGAGCGCACGGCCCGCCCGGCGCGCGGGATCCTCCGCCACGGGTCGGTCTTTGGCCGGGCGCGGGGGCGGGTCCGCTCGTACTGAACTCCTGGGCTGCCCAGTCGGCCTTGCGGCCGCGGCGAGCTCGTCGGCCAGGGCGGCGCGCAGCTCGATGAGGGCTTCGACGTCGAGGGCCGCGTACACAGCCAGGTCTCCGGCAGGGGGCGGGTCGACCAGTCGGCGGCTCGCGTGGTCCCGCCAGCGCGCCCGGAGGGTCTCCTCGAGCACCGCTGCGAGCCCCATGCGCCGGCGGCCCAGGAGGCGGGCGGCGAGCTCCCGGTGTCGAACAGGCTGGGCGAGCCGAGGCCGCTGGGCACGGCAGGTCCTGGTCGGCGGCGTGCAGGATCGACTCCGGGCCGTCCAGCGCAGCGCCTCCAGCGGGCCCGGGCGCCGACCGGTCGACGAGGAAGGTCCCAGCGCCCGCGCGCCGCAGCTGACTGGTGGGCGTCCGTCCGTAGCGGAAGCCTGAGCGCTCGCGGCGTCGACGGCCACGGGCCTGCTCCCCGGCGGCCAGCGCCCCGACGGCGCTCCAGCGCCGCGGGGCGTCGGTCTAGGCGGCAGCCTCCCGGGACGGGGGTAGGCAGGACGCTCGTCGGATCCGATCGGGTGGTCCGTCGTCCCGGGGTGCCGCCGGCGGGTGGCGTCGCTCACCGAGCGACTCCCCGCCAGGGCCGGGGACGGCCAGGTGCTGTTGCCCGCCGCCACGTCGCAGCAGCTTCGTACCAGGCGACCAGGTGCGGCGTCAGGTCGTGGTGGGCGACCAGGAGGCGCGGATCCCGCGCGCGCGCGCACGAGTCGGTGAGCCGGAGCCCGCCGAAATGTCCTCGGACAGCACGCGGGTGACCGTGCCCACGAGCGCCCGGTAGCTCCGGCGTTGATCGAGCGCCCTCGATCAGCCAGGACCGGGCCGCGGAGCCCAGGAGGGATCAGCCCTGACCTCGTCGTCGAGGCGCGAGCGCGTCGCGGCGACTGCGCAGGTCCCCGTGTCCAGGCGTCCGGCCCGCGGGTCGTGGAGCACGACGAAGCGACCCGTGCGATCGGCACACCCCTCCGTCTGAACGGTCTCGGCCGTCAGGGCGGCTGCGTAGCCAGACGGCGGGCGCAGGGACTTCGCGTCGAGGACCAGGCCGGGGTTCGCGCGTGGCGCATGCTGAGCAGCGCTCCTCGAATCGTTGGGAGCACCTCGCTCTCCCGCGTCCTCGGCGAGGCCGTCCTCAGAGTTGTCGGTCACCCGGCCAGGGCTACCGGCGCGCTACCCATTCCGGGTTCCCACGCCCGTGAGGAGCGCGACGGTGCCACATGCGGCGCAGGGGCGGTCAGCCCGGCGGGTCTGGCGCGGGCGGGCCGTCAACACCGCCGACTCGGCCTGCGTCCGCGAGCACGCAGGTTCCAGACCCGCGAACTCCCGCGAGCGCGCAGGTTTCCGTCGAACGCGCGTCTCGCGCGCGCGTTCGGACTGGAAAACCCTGCGCGCTCGCGGACACGGCAGCCGACGGCCCGCCCCATGGCGACGGCGAACCGGGGAGGCGTCGGCGGATCTGGCTGACGCCCTCGGTGGGGTTCGGGCTCAGACCGAGGCGGGGGTCCCGCGCCTCGTCGGTCTCCCGGCGCCGGCGGGGCGCGGTCTCGGGCTCGGCCGGGGCGGCGTCGGCGGGACCTGAACGGCCTGTGCGGCGGCCCGGCGCGTCACCGGATCCTGCGGCCGGGGCGGCGGGGCGTCGGCCTCGACTCATCGGCGGAACAGTCCCGGCCCGCCGGCGGAGCGTCGGCTCGGACCGTCGGTCAGTCCTCGACCGACGATCGGCCTCGGGCGCGACCGCTCCGGCCTCCGGGGCGGGCCTCGAGCGACGTCGCGGTCCGGGAACGGCTCGGGCGCGACGGCGTCGGCTCCGTCGGCCCCTGGGCTCGGCTGGGCGTCGGGCGGCGGCCTCGGCCTCGGGTGCGACGTCGGCGCCTCGGACTATCGGCCTCGGCCTCGACCGACGGCTGGGCCTCGGCGGCGGGCGCGGTCGCGGGCTTGTCGGGCGTCGGCGGTCTCGGCCCGCTTCGGCCCCGCTCGCCTCCCGGGCGGCCCGGAGCCGCGTGGCCGCCTCGCTCGCCTCCTCCGGGCGGCCCGGAGCCGCGTGGCCGCCTCGCTCACGGTCCTGGCGGCCCGGGCGGCCTGGGCCGTCTCCCTCGTCCTCGGCGATGAGGAACAGCATCGAGGGCCTCGACGCCGACGACCCCGTTCGCGTCGTGGCGGGAGCGGGCCGCGTCCGGCGGCGGTGCGTCGTCGAGGGCGACCTTCAGCCGGGGCGTAGTCCTCGCCCGGCAGCGTGAAGTCGATGTCTCGCCGGAGTGCTTGATGAGGACGAGGAAGGAGTCGTCGACCACCTGCCGGCCGTACTCATCGGGCTCGGCGATGGCGTCCCCGTTGAGGTAGACCGTCGCGGCCCGGGCGTACCACGGTCCAGTCCTGGTCGGTCATGGAGCTCGCCCGAGGCCGCAGCCACTGATCTCCCAGCGCTCGGACTCCCCGCCGCGCCCGGCCCTGCTGGTGAAGAAGCGGCGGCGCCGCAGGACGCAGTGGTCGCGGCGCAGCCCCACCATCTTGGAGGTGAATCTCGAGCAGCTTGCGCCCTGCTCGCCCAGGTCCCAGTCGATCCAGGTGATCTCGCTGTCCTGGCAGTAGGCTGTTGTTGCCCCTGGTGCGGCCCAGCTCGTCGCCGTGGCAGATCATGGGCACGCCCTGGCTGAAGAGCACCGTGGCCAGGAAGTTGCTGGATCTGCGGCGGCGCGCAGGTCCAGGACGGCGTCGTCGGTCGCGGCCTCGGCCCTGCAGTTCCAGGAGCGGTTGTTGCCGTCGCCGTCGCGGTTGGTCCTCGCCGTTGGCGTCGTTGTGCTTTGCCGCCAGGACACCCGTCGCGCAGCGTGAAGCCGTCGGGCGGTGACGAAGTTGACGCTCGCCACGGGGTGCGGCCCGAGTACTGGCACAGGTCGGACGAGCCGGTGATGCGCGAGGCGAACGGCCCAGCGTGGAGGGCTCGCGCGCAGAAGTCCCGCACCGTGTCGCGGTACTTTCTGTGTCCACTTCGCTCCATCAGCGGCGGGAAGCCGCCGACGTTAGTAGCCGCCTCGCCCACGTCCGCGGCTCGGCGATGAGCTTGACGCGCGACAGGACCGGGTCCTGGTGATGATGTCGAAGAAGGCTGCTGAGTTTGTCGACCTCGTGGAACCGGGCGGGCCAGGGTCGAGGCCAGGTCGAAGCGAAGCCGTCCACGTGCATCTCGGTGACCCAGTAGCGCAGGGAGTCCATGATGAGCTGGAGGACGGCGGGCGAGCGCATGAGCGAGGGGAGTTGCCCGTGCCGGTGGTGTCGAAGTAGTGGGCCGGGTCGCCGTCGACCAGGCGGTAGTAGGAGGCGTTGTCGATCCTGCGGAAGGACAGGGTCGGGCCCGATGTGGTTGCCCTCGGCGGTGTGGTTAGAGAACCACGTCGAGGATGACCTCGATGCCCGCCGCGTGCATGGACTTGACCATGGACTTGAACCCTGGACCTCATGCCGTCCTGGCCGTGGGCGGCGTGAGGCGTTGTGCGGGGCGCATAGTCGATGGTGTTGTAGCCCCAGTAGTTCGACAGGCTCTCCTGCAGGTGGGTGTCGTTGACGAATCCGGTGGACGGGCATGAGCTCCAGCGCCGTGATCCCCAGCGGGTGAGGTGGTCGATGACGGCGGGCCAGGCTTAGCCCGGCGTGAGTGCCGCGCAGGTGCGCGGGGATCTTCTCGTTGAGCCGGGTCACGCCCCTTGACGTGCGCCTGTAGATGACCGTCTCGGATAGCGGGCGGCTGCCGGTCAGCTCTAGTCGAAGTAGGGCGTCGTGACCACTGAGCGCATGGTGACGGGCGCCGAGTCGTCGGTGCTGCGCCTGCTCGGGCCGTCGAAGGTAGTAGGGAGCAGGCTCGCCGAGCGCACCTGCCCGGAGATCGCCTTGGCGTAGTCCAGGAGGGCTGGAGGCGTCGCAGCGCCGCCCGGAGGCCGGTCATGCCGTCGACGCGGCAGCCGTGCGCTGGCGGGACCGACGCGGCGAGGTAGGCGTGCCGAGACGTCGGCGTCCTTCTCGGTCTGGGCCTGCGCGGCGTTCGACTCGACCTCGTCGAACGGGCAGAGGAGTAGACGCGCTCCGCCGCGAGGAGAAGAGGGCGAAGTTCGTGCCGGGTGCTGTCGTAGGCGAGCGCTGCAGCGGGTAGGGGCTTGCGGGCCGCAGGGATGTCGAGGCGGCCTCGGCGTGCCGTTGTCCATGCCTCATACATTGCCACGGCGCGAGGCCGCGGCGCGGATGGTGAGGGGCCCGCTGAGGAAGACGGGTATACGTCACGCCGAGCCTTTGCGCTCGCGCCCATCACCTGCTACCTTACTTCCCGCATCGCCCGGACGGCGGTGCCGCAGCGCGGATGTGGCTCGGTTGCGGTGAGCATCACCCCGCCAAGGTGAGGTCGTGAGGTTCCGAGTCCCGTCATCCGCTCGGGCGATTGGCGCAAAGGGAGCGCGCTTCCCCGACACGGAAGAGGTCACTGGTCTCGATCCCAGTATCGCCCACCGGCCCAGGCCTCGGACGCTCGTCCGCCCTTTCGTCGTCGCGGCGCTGCCGCGAGCGAGTCCGACCCGCCCTCAGGAGGACCCCATGATCCGCTCCCGTGACCGCCGTCCGTCCAGGCCCGATCTCCTGCCCGTCGTCATCGGCGGGGACATCGGGGCCTACGCCCTGGCCCGCCAGCTCCACGACGCCACCGGGCAACGGGTCGCCCTGTCGCCCAGCCCATCGAGGCCATCGAGCTGTCGAGCTACATCGACGTGCACCACTACGAGGAGCACGACGAGGACATGATGCTCTCCCTCCTGCGCGGGCTCGCCGCCGGCCGGGGCCCGCGCAGCGCCGTCGTCATGGCCAACAGCGACGCCACGGCCCGCCTCCTGGCCGTCCGCCGCGCCGAGCTGAGCCGGTACGCCGTGCCCTTCCCCGACGTGGGGGCCATGGACGCCCCTGAGCGACAGGCGCTTTTCGCCGCCTGCGCCGCCCAGGGCCTCGCACGCCCCGCCAGACGGTCGTGGACTGCTCCGAGCTGGCCCACGGCGACCCGCATCGGCATCCCCTCCCTGGTGGGCTAAGGGCCGCCGTCGGATCGGACTGGGACGCCGCCGCTCCCTCGGGCAAGCGCAAGATCTACTTCCTGGACGGCCCCTGAGGACCCGCCTCGCTGTGTCGGACCCAGGGCGCCGGCTACGCCTCCACCTTCCTCATCCAGGAGCGGATCGGGCGAGGACGAGGCCATCAGCTCGGTGACCGCCGCTACGGCCTCCAACGGCGAGATGACGCATGATCGGCTCCGCCTGGGTGCTGCTGGAGGACCACGCCCCCACCCTCATCGGCAACCCGGTGGCGCAGATCACCGAGCCCCTTTCCCCGAGCTGTGGACGGGCGTGAGCGGCTGCTGCGGCCGGCTACCGAGTTCGCCAACTTCGACGTCAGAGTCGACCCGCGCACCGGCGAGTCGGTCTTCGAGCTCAACCCGCGCATCGGGCGCAACCTTCTACATGAGCGCCGCCGGTCAACCCCATGGTCCCCATGATCGCCGACCTGATCGACGGCCGGCCGGGGCCGCGGCGCCAGATGCGCCGCGAGGTCCTCACAGCCTGCGCGCTCGCCACCTGGTCCCTGACCAGGTCGACGACCCGAGCGCGGCGGCGCGGCGCGCCTGTTCCCCGGGCGTGGACCCCTCATCGACCCGGCCGAGCGCTCCGTGCGCCGCCGACTGCTGGTCACGGCGCTCAAGCTCAACCACGACCCAGATTCCCACCACCCACCCCAAGCGCGCCCGTGCGCCGCCGCCCGCGCGGGCGGCGCGCAGCCGCGGACGCGACCTAGATCATCCGGAAGAACAGACACAGCGGCCCCGCGCGTGGTTAGCTGGCGCGGACCCTGGACCCGATCCCCCTGGGTCGCTTTCCCACTGCACCGCAAGACAGGGAGCCCCTGATGGCCGACGAGCCCGCCCGCCCCAGCAGGAGGGTTCTGCGCGTGTCCGCGCGCGACATGCGACTGGCGATCGGGTGCACCCGGCGCCTGTCGAGCAGATCGGGAGGCCTGGGAGGCCTGAGAAGAGCCAGGGCAACACCTCTTCGGCCGCTACGTGCTTCGAGTGGTGACGGCAAGCCGACGGCGGTCCTGGCCCTGTACCCGCCACCGCATCGGCGGCCGCCCTTCCCAGCCAAGCACGGGCCCGTGTGGCTCAAGGAGTAGTCGCCCGCGCGCGAGGCCCGGCTGCGCTGATGCTCGTGCGCGAGGCGCCGGGCGCGAGCCGCGCACCGTCTTCATCAGGATGCACCGCAGCTACCGCGCCCGCGACACCCTGAGCTGCTGTCCACCATCACCCACGACCGCACCTACGTCATCGACCTGACCCCCGCGAGCCCAAGGCGATCGCCGGCGCCATGCGCGCGCCGGGCGCCGCGGCGTCCTGCGCGCCGAGCGCGTGGCCCGCGAGGCCGGGTGCACCATCGCCGAGGAGACCGGGCTGAGCCGCGAGGACTGAGTCTCTGCGCCGTCATGAGCGAGAACGCCCGGCGCGACGGCTTCCGGCCCCACCCGCAGCGACGTCTACTGGGACATGCTCACACGCTGCCCGAGCACGCCCGCCTCTTCGTCCTGCGGCGCGACGGCGAGCCGCACTGCTGGGACCTCGTGACCGTCTCGCGCAGCGGGCCGTGGCTACTACGGCCTCCTCCTCGCCCGCGCGGCTCTGCGGCGCCGAGGCCCCCTGACTGGTTCGTGGCCCGCACCATGGCCGCCGAGGGGGTGACGGACTGACCGCGGGCGCGACTCGCCCGCGTCCCCGAGCTCTACGGCGTGGGGCAGTACAAGCGCCGCTTCGCCCAGCACCCACGGAGGTCGACGGCGCCTGGGACTGCCCGTCCACCCGCTGATCTACGGGCGCTGCGCTGGGCCCGGCGGGCCCCGCCACTGTGCGCGACCGCCTGGCGTCTGAGGGGCGCGCCGGACTCGGCGGGGTAGTATCCGCAGGCGAGCGGACGCACCCGTGCAGCGTCCACCGCGCGATCATCGGAGGAGCCCGTGACGCAGCCCAGTATCGATATCGTCCTCGACGGCGCCGCGCAGCATCGAGGAGGGCACCACGGGGACCTCCTGTTCGCCTCCGAGCGCGACGTCGTGGCCATGAGGTCGACGGCGAGCCTGGGACCTGGAGCGGGCGTGCCCGCCGGCGCCGTCGTCGAGCCCATCGCCCTGTCCAGCCGGACGGGCTCAGCATCCTGCGCCACTCGACCACCACGTCATGGCCCAGGCCGTCCAGGAGATCTTCCCCGACGTCGACCTGCGCATCGGCCCCTTCATCGACGACGGCTTCTACTACGACTTCGGGGGCATCGACGCCGTCACCCCCGAGCTGCTGCGCGAGATCGAGCGGCGCATGAGGCGCATCGTCAAGGAGGGCCAGCGCTTCGTGCGCCGCGACATCACCGAGGCCCAGGGGCGCGCCGAGCTGGCCGACCAGCCCTACAAGCTCGAGGCTCATCACCACCAAGGGCGCGGGCGCCGAGGGCGCCGGCGTCGAGGTCGGCGGGGACGGGCCTGACCATGTACGACAACGTCCGGCGCGACGGCACCGTGGCCTGGAAGGACCTGTGCCGCGGCCCCCACCTGCCCACCACCCGGCTCATCGGGGCGGGCTTCGCCCTGACCAAGTCCTCGGCCGCCTACTGGAGGGGCGACCAGCACGGGGACTCCCTGCAGCGCATCTACGGCACCGCCTGGGCCTCCAAGGAGGACCTCAGGGCCCACCAGACCCGCCTGGCCGAGGCCGCCCGGCGCGACCACCGCAGGCTCGGCGCCGAGCTCGACCTGTTCTCCTTCCCCGAGGAGATCGGCCCGAGCCTGGTGGTCTTCCACCCAGGGCAGCATGCTGCGCCACATCATCGGAGAGCCACGTGATCGCGCGCCACGAGGAGGCCGCTCGACTCCGTCCACCCCGAGATCTCCAAGGGCGGGCTGTTCCACACCTCCGGGCACCTGCCCTACTACGCCGACACCATGTTCCCGCCCATGGTCGTCGACGAGGAGACCGGCGCCGACGGCGCCGTCGTGCGGGCCGGCCAGGAGTACTACCTCAAGGCCATGAACTGCCCCATGCACAACCCGTCTTCCGCTCCCCGCGGCCGCTCCTACACGCGAGCCGCCCATGCGCCCTGTTCGAGATGGGCCGCGACTACACTACGAGAGTCCGGCGTCGTCCACGGCCTGACCGCATGCGCGGCTTCACCCAGGACGACTCACACCTACTGCACTCGAGCAGGCGCCCGACGAGATCGGACGGCGATCGACTCTTCATCCGATCCTGTCCGACTTCGGGCCGACCGACTTCACGCTCGAGGCTGTCCACCCGCGACGAGGGCGCCGGAGGGACAAGTTCATCGGCTCGCGACGCCGACTGGGCCGCCGCCACGTCCATCCTCGAGCGGGCCTGCGCCTCCTCGGGCCTGGAGGTCGCCCGACGGGCGGGCCGCCTTCTACGGGCCCAGGTCTCCGTGCAGGTCAAGGACGCCATCGGCCGCACCTGGCAGATGTCGACCATCCAGTACGACTTCAACCAGCCCGAGCGCTTCGACCTGGAGTACACGGCCGCCGACGGCTCGCGCCGCCGGCCCATCATGCTGCACTCGGCCGCTGGGCAGCGTCAGAGCGCTTCATCGGGTGCTCACCGAGCACCACGCCGGCGCCTTCCCGGCCTGGCTGGCCCCGGTGCAGGCGCGCTCTGGTGCCGGTGGTCGAGGCCTCGACGACTCACGTGGCCGACGTCGCCGCCTCGGGCGCGCGCGCCTGCGGATCCGGGTCGAGACCGACCTGTCCGACGACCGCTTCGGCAAGAAGATCCGCAACGCCGCCAAGGACAAGATCCCTTCACCTCATCGTCGCGGCGGCGCCGACGCCGACGCCGCGGGCGGTCTCTTCCGCCTGCGCGACGGCGAGCAGGTCAACGGCGTGCCCGGACGAGGCCCTGGACCACATCGTCGCCGTCAATCGCCGGGCGCGTCAACGACCTGGCGGGGCGAGAGGCCTGCCCGTGACTGAGGCGAGCGGGGGCCCCGCGCCGACGACGGCGCCCGCTGCGACCCGGCAGGGCGTCGTCGTCGACGGCGTGCGCATCCAGGCCCCTTCCAGCACCCTGACGCCCCCTGACCCCTTCGGCCGCTGTGGACCCCACCGCATGGTCTACATCGGCGGCCAGGACAGCTCCGAGGACGCCTCCGCGCGCTGCCGCCCTTCTGCGCCGCGCCCGGCCTCGAGGACGCCGAGTCCCTCATCGTCCATCGCGGCGAGGCCGCCTACGTGCTCATGAACCTCTACTCCCTACAACACCGGCCACCTGCTCGTGCGTGCCCCTACCGGCACGTGGCGGACTGACCGGGGCCTCCGACGCCGAGCGCATCGAGATCGGCCGGCTGACGGCTCCGCGCCATGGAGGTCGCGCCACGTCGCCCGCCCCCACGGCTTCAACCTGGGGCTCAACCAGGGGCAGGTGCGGCGCCGCATCGCCGCCCACCTGCACCAGCACATCGTCCCCGCTGGATGGGGGACGCCACTCATGCCCATCATCGGCAAGACCAAGCCGGTCCCCCAGCTCCTGGGCGACCAGCGCCCATGCTCGCCCGGGCCTGGTCGCACCTGCCCACCACCGTCGACGGCGTGCGGTAGGCTGCCCGAACCGCACGACCACCCCGTTGTGAGGAAGACGATGCCTGATAGCACGGACGCGGCCTGACCAGGGCGCTGTTCACCCTGACCCGCCCTGGCCCTGGCCAGGATCGGCGTCACCCCAACCCTGCTCACGCTCGCCGGGACGGCGCTGACCATCGGCGTCGCGGTCCTGACCCTGCCGCGGGGCACTTCGTCGTCGGCCCCATCGCCCTGGTCCTGACCATCGTCGCCGACTCTTCGACGGGATCCTCGCCCGGCCACTCGGGGGCTCGTCCGAGTTCGGCGCCTTCCTCGACTCGACCATGGACCGCCTGGCCGACGGCGCCGTCTTCGGCCCCTGACCGCCTGGGCGGGCCTGCGCCTGAAGCGACGGGCCCTGCGGACCCTGGACGCTGTGCCTGGGGATCGCCTGCGTCGTCCTGGCGGCCGTCGTGCCCCACGCCCAGGCCCGGGCCAAGTCCGTGGGCGCCACCGCCGCGGTCGCATCGCCGAGCGCACCGACCGCCTGTCGTCATCGGCGCCGCCGTCCCGGCTGTCGGGCCTGGGCGCCCTGACCTGGGTCGTCACGGCGGGCCTGGCCCTGGTGGCCCTGGGCAGCCTGGTCACCGTCGCCCAGCGGGTGCTCGTCGTGCGCCGCCAGCTGGTCGACGGCGCCCGGCCCCGCCCGCGCGGGCGGGCGGCGCGACGCAGCAGTGAACGCATGAGGACGCCCGGCGTCGAGAGCCTCTACCGCTCGCCTGGCGCCACGTGCGGCGCCTGCCGAGCGGACTGGGCTACGCCCTGTTCCACCTGGCCGGGGACGCGGCCTGGCTCGCCACCGCCTGCGCGCCGGCCGGGGCGGCGGGCCCGGCTGGAGCGCAACCTGTCCAGGCTCCTGCCGGACGCCGACCGGCGCGAGCTGTCGCCGCGCCACCAGGGCGGCCATGCGCTCACCATGCGCTACTTTTACGAGGCCTTCGGCCCTGCCCGGCCTGACCCCTCGACCAGCGCGCCGCCCGGGTCCGACCCGTCATGGGCCCCGGAGGTCCGCCGCGACGCGAGCCGGGGCTCCATCGTCGTCGCCCTGCCCCACATGGGCAACTGGGACATGGTGGGGCCTGGGCCTGCACCGAGCTGGCCCAGGTGCTCACGGTCGCCGAACGGCCTCGAGCCGCCGGACCTGTTCGAGCAGTCGTCGCCTCCGCCGAGGGCCTGGGCATGCGCATCATCGGCCAGGCCTGCGGGAGAGGGTCTTCGAGCCCCTCGTGGAGGCGGCGGGCAGGGGCTACGTCATCGCCTGCTGGCCGACCGCGACCTGTCCTCCTCCGGCGTCGAGGCGCCCCTGTGTGCAGGTGCGCGGCGCACGTGGCCGCTGGGCCGCCGCCGTCGCCGAGCGCCTCGACCGCCCTGTACGCCGCCACCGTCCACTACGAGCGCCTCACCGCCTGGCGCCGGGCCGCCCGGCGGGCCCTGGGCGTGGTCATCGCCCTGCACTGTCCCGCCCCCGGGCCTGACCGGACGGGAGGCGGTCGCCGAGCTGACCCGCGCCTGGGTCGAGCGGATCGGCCCCGAGCTGGCCGCCCACGCCGTCGACTGGCACATGCTCCAGGCCGTCTTCGACGACGACCTCGACCCCGAGCGCCTGGCCCGGTCCCGGGCCCGGGAGCAGGAGGGGCGGGCATGAGAGTCGGACTGGTCTGCCCTTCTCCCTGGACGCCCGGCGGCGTCCAGGCGCACGTCATGGAGCTGGCCGCCGAGCTCATGCGCCGCGGCCACGAGGTCCGGGTGCTGGCCCCCGCCTCGCAGACCCTGGCGCTGCCCCCCTGGGTCACCAGCTCCGGGGACTCCGTGCCCATCCCCTACAACGGCTCCGTCGCCCGCCTCAACTTCGGGGCCGTGGTGGCGCGCCGCGCGCGCCGCTGGCTCGAGGCCGGCGACTCGACCTGATCCGTCCACGAGGCCATCGCCCCCAACGTGGGCCTGTTGGTCCTCCAGGCGGCCACCGCCCGTCGTGGGCCACCTTCCACGCCGCCATGGACCGCTCCTGGCGCGCGAGCTGCTCGCCGGCGCCCGCCGCCCGCTCATGGAGCGCATCACGGCGCGCATCGCCGTGTCCGGAGGAGGCCCGGCGCACCTCGTGCACTTCCACGGCGGCGACGCCGTCGTCATCCCCAACGGCGTCGACGTCGCCGCCTCGCCTCGCGCCCCCGGGACGACCCGCGCTTCGCCGGGACCGCCCAGGCGCCCACGATCGGCTTCCTCGGCCGCCTGACGAGCCCCCGCAAGGGGCTGGCCGTCCCGGCTGACGCCGTGCCGCGCGTCCCGAAGGCTGTGCCGGGCGCGCTTCCTCATCGCCGGGCGCGGCCGGGCCGAGGAGGCGCGCGGGACCTGGCCCCCCACGGCGGGCGCGTCGTCTTCCTCGGGGGATCAGCGACGAGACAAGGCCGCCATGCTGGCCTCGGCGACCTGCTACGTCGCCCCGCAGACCGAGAGTCCTTCGGGATCGTGCTCGTCGAGGCCATGCAGCTGCGGGCACCGCATCATCGCCTCCGACCTGGCGGCCTTCTCCGACGTCCTGGGGCCGGGCGCTACGGCGCCCTGTTCCGCACCGGGGACGGGCGGACCGGCCCGCGTCGTGATCGACACCCTCACCGACGAGGCCGGCGCGCAGCGGCGCCGGAGGCCGCCGAGCGCCGTGGGCCGCCACGACTGGTCGGTGGTGGCCGACGAGATCCTCGACGTTCACGACATGGCGCTGTCCACCGCCCACACGCGTGAGCCCCGCCTGGTCCAGGCCCACCATCGTCGGGCGCCTGCGCGGGGTCCTGGAGGACCGCGACCGTGACTGAGATGCCCGCCCCGTCCTCGCCCCCGCGCCGGAAGCGCTGCTGCCGTGCGCTGCTGCAGTCGCCGGCCCTCGGCGGGCCCTCCGCCGCCTGGACGGGCCCGGTGATCGCCGCCGTCGCCGCGCCTCGTCCTGTGCCTGGCCGGGTGGGCGGCCTCCGCCCTGGCGGTGCGCGTCGACCGGCTCCACCGCCAGGTCCTGGGATCGCGGGCGACCCTGGGACCCAGCTGGTCCACCGCGCCCAGGCGGCCGTCGAGCTCGCCGCCTCCAGCCGCCTGCGACCCGGCCTCCCGGCCCTCCTGGTCTCCCGCGCCGCCCACGCGGGCCCTCGGGGCCGAGGGCCCGCTGGTCGACGACCGCCTCGACTCGGCCTCGCCGCGCCAGGAGCTGATGATGCGGGCGCTCGCGCGCCGCGATCGAGTCCGACCTCACCTGCGTGCTGCGCACGGTCCTGACCGGGCGCACGCGTGCCGAGCTCAGCGCCGACCCTGAGCGAGGCCGCCCTGGCGCGCCTGGACAAGGCCGCCTCCCGACTGGTCCTGGCGCGGCGCTCCACAACATTCCACGTCGCCGAGACCCGCCTGCTGCGCGCGACCTGGCCCGTCCGGGATGCTCCACCTGGCCGGGCGCGCCCTGCAGCCCGCCACCTTCGACGCGGACGACGACATCACCCCCTGAGCCGTCCGAGGAGGGAGACGCCGTGAGCAGCCCAGCCCATGGGCCCCGGGAGCCTGGGACCCCTGTCTACAGCACCCTCCTGCCGCCGATCTGCTGCGGTCCCGCCGCCGGTCCGGCCTCGCCGCGCGCCTCGGCTCGCCGACCGGGCCGATCCGGCTGCACGGCCCCAGTCCGGTCGACCGGTCGCTGCACCGGCCGCCCGAGCGCCCCAGCCGCCCCCGCGTGGGCCCAGCCGACCGCTCAGTGCGCCGCCGGCGCCGCGGCGACATCGCCAAGTCACGTGCTCACGGCGCTGGGCGCGCTGGGACTGGCGGGACTGCTGTGGCTGATCTCCGCCACCGCGGACGAGGGCGCCAGCCCTCACCGAGGCCGTGATCCTGGCCCCATCATCCCCTGCTCTCGGTGCTGCTGACGGTGTGGTGGATCGACCGCTGGGAGCCCGAGCCGCCCTCGGTGCTCCTGACCGCCTTCCTGTGGGGCGCCGGGTCTCCACCGTCGTCTCCCTCGTGGTCAACACGACGGCGAGCATCGCCGTGGCTAACGCGACCGGGCTGCGCGACTCCGGCGAGCTCGTCTCCACTCGTCGTCCGCCCCATCATCGAGGAGACGACCAGGCTGGGCGTCCTCATCATCTTCCTCGTGTGGCGCGCGCTTCAACGGCGCCGTCGACGGCATCGTCTACGCCGCCGTCGTCGCCGCCGGCTTCGCCTTCGCCGAGAACATCCTGTACTTCGTGCGCTACTTCGACGAGATCGTGCGGACCTTCGTCATGCGCGCCATCGCCTCGCCCTTCGCCCACGTCACCTTCACGGCCTGCACGGGCCTGGCCATCGGCGCCAGCGCGCGCAGGCGCTCGCGGTCGGCCTGGGTGTGGATGACGCCCATCAGACTGGCCGGGCCATCGCCCTGCACGCCTTCTGGAACGGCGTCCGGCCGCCGCCCCGGCCCTGTACTTCGTCGTCGCGATCCCCCTTCCTGGCCTCGCAGTCGGACTGGTCATCTGGCTGCGGTGGCGCGAGCGCATGACCATGCGCAGCCGCCTGGCCGACTACGCCCGCGCCGGCTGGCTCGATCCTGCCGAGGTCACCATGCGTCACCACCGGGTCGGGCGCTCCGCCGCGCGCCACTGGGCCAGGCCCGCGGCCCGGCGGCGGTGGAGCTATGCGGACCTGCTCCGCCGCCTCCTCGCTGGCCGCCCTGCGCCAGCAGGCCCTCGACGGCCACGCCGAGGCCGACCACGCCGCCCAGGGAGAGGGAGCTCCTGGAGACGGTGCGCCGCCCGCAGGGTCCTCGCGGGTGGTGAGGCCCGTGACGACGCCGGGCAGCGGCCGGAGCCCGCCGCCGACGTCGTCGGCCCGGCGCTCCGCCGGTCCGCCGTCGCTCACCCCTGACGCGCGACGGGCGCGATGCGAGCCGCGTGCCCGCCGACTGGGCCGAGCTGATCGACCCTCGACGAGTGGCGCCTCGACGACGAGGAGCCTGCCCGCCCGCCGCGCCGCCCGCGTCATCGCGCTGCGCCGCCGGCCCGTCCCCGCCATCCTGCTCGTGATCGGCCACGACTTCTCCGCCGCCGACCGCTCCCTGGGGCTTCACGCCCGGCGGCGGCGGCATCATGGCGGGGAGAGCCGCCGGAGGGCGCCGCGCGCGAGCTCGCCGAGGAGACGGGGATCACGGTGGACGCGGCCTCGCTCATCGGCCCGGTGGTCGACCGCAGCTCCCGCTTCTCCTTCAACCTGGTCACCTGCCGCCAGGACGAGCTGTTCTACCTGCTGCACTCGACGGCGACAGGGCCGGCGCCGACGACGGCCTGGACCGGTCGGGGTGGACCGAGCTGGAGCGCGAGTCCTCGACTCCCTGCGCTGGTGGCCCCTGGACGAGCTCGACGCCGCCGTGGGCCGCCGGGATGACCGTCTACCCGGCTGCGCCCGCCGGCCCTGGCCCGCGAGCTCCTGTCCGGCTGGGACGAGGGCATGCGCGTCCTGCGCGAGGAGGATTGAGGCGCGGCGGGCCCGCGGCGGCGCGGGGCGGGCCGGGCGGGCCCGCGGCGAGATCCTCGCCACGCCGTCGTGCGCCCCTGCGGATCGGTGCCCGCTGCGCCCCGGGCCGACGGCGTTAAGGGCTTGCCCAGGTTCGCGCGGGCCCGGGGCGCCGTCCCCGGCGGCCCGCGGACGATCTCCAGTCGCGCGCGGCCCTGCCGGCCGCGGCGTCGGACCCAACGACTCGAGGAGGACACTGTCCGGACCTCCAAGTGGGCGACCACGAAGCACAAGAAGGCCGCCATCGACGCCAAAGCGCGGCAAGCTGTTCGCCCGCCTCATCAAGAACATCGAGGTCGCGGCCCGCACCGGCGGCGGCGCACCCCGCCGCAACCCGACCCCTGTTCGACGCCATCCAGAAGGCGAAGAAGAACCCGTGCCCGCCGACAACATCACCCGCGCCGTCAAGCGCGGGTCCGGCGAGGAGGCGGCGGCGCCGACTGGCAGACCATCATGTACGAGGGCTACGGGCCCGCCGGGGTGGCCTTCCTCGTCGAGTGCCTCACCGACAACCGCAACCGCGCCGCCTCCGACGTGCGTGGCCTTCACCCGCACCGGCGGCAGCCTGGCCGACGGCTCCGTGGCCTACAACTTCTCCCGCAAGGGCGTGGTCGGGTCGCTAGGGTCGACGGCGTCGACGAGGACGCCATCCTCATGGCCGTGCCTCGACGCCGGGCGCCGAGGAGGTCGAGGAGGGGCGGGTCCTTCGAGATCATCTGCGACCCCGCCAACCTCATCGCCGTGCGCAACGCCGTGACCGAGGCCGGCATGGACTACGAGTCCGCCGGAGTCGCAGTTCGTGCCCGCCACCAGGATCGGGGTCGACCTGGAGGCGCCCGCAGGTCATGCGCCTGGTCGACGCCCTGGAGGACCGACGACGTCCCAGACGTCTACACCTCCGTGGACATCAGCGCCGGGTCGCCGCCGGACTCCGAGACCGACGAGGACTGAGCGGCCCCGCCCCGCCCGCCGTTCCGCCCCGCCCGCGCCGTGCCGCCTCCTCGCGCGCCGTCGCTCGCCCAGCAGCGGGTCCTCGGGATCGACCCCGGGCCTGACCCGCTGCGGGCTGGCCTGCGTGGACATCGACCCGCGCCGCCGCGCCCGGCTGGTGGAGGTCGGTGGTGCGCACGCCGCCGGGCCGCAGCCCCGAGCTGCGCCTGCTGGCCGTCGCCGGAGCCCTGGACGACTGGATCGCCCGGCTCGGGCCGACGGCCGTGTCCGTCGAGCGGGTCTTCGCCCAGGACAACCTGCGCTCGGTCATCGAGGGTGGCCCAGGTGATGGGCGTGGTCATGGTCGCCGGGCGCGGGCGGGCCTGAGTCGCCCAGCACACCCCCAGCGAGGCCAAGGCCGCCGTCACCGGCTCGGGCACGGCCGGCAAGGCCCAGGTCCAGGGCGATGGTCCAGCGGATCCTGGGTCTGGGCGCCCCGCCGCGGCCCGCCGACGCCGCCGACGCCCTGGCGCAGGCCATCTGCCACGGCTGGCGGGGCAGGGGCACGGGCAACGACGGGTCCACCGAGATGGTCTCCGCCGGCGGCTCGGTGCGCGCCGGCGCGCAGCCCCCGCCCAGCGGCGGTGGGCCGCCGCGCAGGCGGCGGCGCACGGACCGCGGTCGACCCGCGCCGCGCCCGGCACCGGGACGCCGCCCTCTGACACCGCGCCGCGGGTCCCGCGCGCCCGGCGCCGACGCCGCCCCTGGTACAGTTCTGCACAGACGTTCGACATTCCGAAGGAGGATCCGCATGATCGCCTCCTGCGCGGCACCGTGCTCGGACCTCGCTGACCGGGGCGGTCATCGAGGTCGGCGGCGTCGGCATGGCCTTCCAGGCGACCCCGGCGACCCTGGCGGGCCTGCGCGCGGGCGAGGAGGGCTTCGTGCGCACCGAGCTGGTGGTGCGCGAGGACGCCCTGACCCTCTACGGCTTCGCCGACGCCGACGAGCGCCACTGCTTCCGGGTCCTGCTGGGCGCCAGGGCGTGGGCGCCAAGCTGGCGCTGGCGATCCTGGCGGTCCACACCCCGACGCCCTGCGCCGGGCCGTCGCCGCCGACGACGTCGCCGCCCTCAGGCGGGTGCCGGGGCTGGGGCCCAGGGGCGCCCAGCGGGTCATGATCGACGTGGCCGACAAGCTCGGCCCGCCCTCCGGCGACGGCCCCGCCGCGGACGCCGGACGGCCCCGCCGGACGAGGGGCCGCCAACCCCGACGTCGTGGCCGCCCTGGTCCAGCTGGGGTGGAACGAGGCCGTGGCGACCCGGCCGTCGCCTCCGCCGAGGCCGCCCACCGCGACGAGGCGGGCGGGACGCCGTCCTGGCGGTCCCCGAGCTGCTGCGGGCCTCGCTGCGCCGGCTGGGGGCGGTCGCCGTGTCTGAGGGGCGCTTCGTCGGGTCGGGCGCCGACGAGACCGAGCGCGCCGCCGAGGCGGCCCTGCGCCCCAGGCGCCTGGAGGACTTCGTGGGCCAGGAGGTCGTGCGCGGCCAGCTCTCCGTCGTCCTGCGCGCCTCCCTGGCGCGGGGGACCTGCCCCGACCACGTGCTGCTGTCCGGCCCCCGGGCTGGGCAAGACGACCCTGGCCGCGATCATCGCCGCCGAGGTCGACGGCTCCCTGCGGCTGACCTCGGGCCCGGCGATCCAGCACGCCGGCGACCTGGCCGCCATCCTGTCCTCCCTGGAGGAGGGCGACGTGCTGTTCATCGACGAGATCCACCGCCTGGCCCGCACCGCCGAGGAGATGCTCTACCCGGCGATGGAGGACACCGGGTCGACGTCGTCGTCGGCTAGGGCCGGGGCGACTCCATCCCCTGTCCCTGCCGCCCTTCACCGTCGTGGGCGCCACGACCCGGCAGGGCTGCTGCCCGCGCCGCTGCGCGACCGCTTCGGCTTCACCGGGCACCTGGTACTACGGGCCGGGCGAGCTGTCGCGCATCCCTGGCCTCGCTCCGCCTGCCTGGGGTGAACCTGGAGGAGGAGGCGGCGGGGAGCTGGCCCGGCGCTCGCGCAGCACGCCCGCATCGCCAACCGCCTCCTGCGCCGCGTCCAGGACTGGGCGTGAGAGGTCCACGGCACGCCCGGGCGCCTGGACCGCGGTGGCCGCGCGCGGCCCTGGAGGTCTTCGAGGTCGACGCCTGGGCCTGGACCGCCTCGACCGGGCCGTGCTCCAGGCGCTGTGCACCCGCTGGCCGCGGGGCCCGTGAGCTGACCACGCTGGCGGTCAGCGTGGAGGGAGCCGGAGACGGTCGGGACGGTCGCCGAGCCCTACCCTCGTGCGCGAGGGCCTGGTGCTGCACGCCGCGCGGCCGGCGAGCCACGTCGGCCGCACGAGCACCTGGGGCTGGCCGCCGCCCGGCGGGCGCTCTTCGCGTGAGCCCGCGCGGGATCGGCCAGCGGCGTGACCCGTGACCGGCGTGATGCGGGCGGTCGCGTCTCACACCCGGCGCGCTTGACCGGTGGCCTAGACTCACAGGCCCCTGACCGGGGCGCTGACCCCGGAACGGAGAACACTCGATGCTGTGGATGGTCTGATCATGATCGCCGGCCTCATGCTCGTCTCGCGCTTCGCGAACAGGGCAGCAGCAGAAGATGCTCGGAGCAGAGCGCCGCACCGCCGAGGCCCTGGTGGTCGGGAACTGGGTCAAGACCGGGCGGCTACCACGGCACGGTCGTGGAGATCGACGGCGACGTCGTCACCCTGGCCACGCCGCTGGGGGACGAGTCCCTGTGGGAGACTGAGCGCCATCCTCGGCGCCGAGCCGCCCTTCGCCTCCACGGCGCAGGACGACGAGGCGCAGGACGCCCAGGACGACGTCGCCGGCCTCATCGCCGATGACGACGCCGCCCTCGGGACGACGGGTCCGACGCTCGGGTCAGGGCGCAGGACGGGCCAATGACGACGCCGACGCCGCTCCGGGGCGGATGACGCCGACGCCGTCGAGGGCGAGGCCGCCGCCCGAGCGCGCGCCTGACCGCCGCCACCGCCCGCCACCGAGAACCCTCCTGAGGAAGAGACCGCGTGTCCAGAAAGCAGACCAAGCACCGGGGCGCCGCCTCCTGACGCTGCTCCTCGCCGTCGTCGTGGGCTACTCCGCCCTGGCCTTCGGGACGGCGACGCACCGCACCACCATGACGCCGGGCCTCGCGCTCGACCTGGAGGGCGGCACCAGATCATCCTGACCCCCACGACCTCGGACGGGTCGGAGATCACCGACGAGAACGTCAACGAGGCCATCGAGGGTCATCCGCCAGCGCGTGGACGCCTCCGGCGTCTCCGAGGCGGATCTCCCGCCAGGGCGGGCAGAACATCGTCGTCTCGCTGCAGCACCCCCAGCCCCGAGACCCTGGAGCTGGTGCGCACCTCGGCCGTGCTCTACTTCCGCGGTCATCCGCGTCATCCAGGGGTCGGCCGCCGCTCGCCCAGGTGCGCAACCAGATCGCCCAGCGGCGGCCTCCGCCTGCGGCCAGCGCCCCGACCACGGCCCCCGCGCAGGCCACGCGCCCCGGGCCACGCCGCCGCCGAGCCACGGCGGACCAGGCGGGATCCGAGGGAGGCGCCGAGGCGCGGCGGGCGAGGCCACGGACCAGGCGGGCGCCGAGGGCGCCAGGGGCGCAGAGCGCGGCGCCGACGCCGCCCCGGGCCTGACGACCGTCACCCCGAGGAGGTCGCCACCTCCGCGGCCGACGTCAACGGCGACGGCGCCATCGGCCCGACCCGCTGCCAGCCACCTCGCAGGACGACTCCTCCGACAGCTGGATCACCGAGCGGCTCCTCTACGACGCCTACATGACCAGACTGCAAGGCGCCGGGGAACCTCACCGGCCAGGCGCAGGACCCGATCCGCGGCCGTCGTCTCCTGCGCCAAGGACGGCTCCGGGCGCCACCACGTCCTGGGCCCGCGCGGACATCGCCGGCAGCGGACATCGCCAACGCCAGCGCCGGGTTGGAGACCACCGACCAGGGGACGACGACGAACAACTGGGTCGTCTCCTGGAGATTCGACAAGGAGGGCACCGCCGCCTTCGCCGAGGTCTCCAAGCGGCTGCTCGCCTACCGCGACAAGGCCGCCGCCGCCGGCTCCAACCAGAAGAACGGCGTCCAGGCACCGACTCGCAGAAGCGCAGTTCGCCATCGTCCTGGACGGCCTGACCATCATGGCCTCGGGCTTCAACCCCTCCGTCGTGTCGCCCATCACCGACGGGCGCGTGCAAATCACCGGCGGCTTCACCCAGGCGCAGGCCAAGACGCTGGCCAACCAGCTCTCCTTCGGCTCCCTGCCGCTGACCTTCTCGTCCGGTCCGAGCAGCAGATCTCCGCGACCCTGGGCACCGAGCAGCTGCGCAACGGGCTCATCGCCGGGCTCGTGGGCTTCCTGCTCATCATCGTCTACCTGCTGTGGCAGTACCGGGGCCTGGCGGTGGTCGCCGTCGCCTCCCTGATCGCGGCCGCCGCATCGACCTATCTGGTCATCGCCCTGCTGTCCTGGTCGATGGGCTACCGCTCTCCCTGGCAGGGCGTGGCCGGGCTCATCATCTCCATCGGCATCACCATGGACTCCCTTCATCATCTACGCTTCGAGAGGGTCCGCGACGAGGTCCGCCACGGCAGGACCCTGGTGGCCGCCGATCGACGAGGGGTGGACGCACGCCCGGCGCACCATCATCGTCTCCGACGCCGTCAACCTCGTGGCCGCCGTCGTGCTGTGCTCCTGGCCGTGGGCGGGTGCGAGGCTTCGCCTTCACCCTGGGCGTGACCACCGTCGTCGACCTGGCCATCTATCCTCTTCACCCACCCGATGATGGTGCAGATCCTGCGCATCCGCTTCTTCGGCGAGGGCCACCGCCTGTCCGGGCTGGACCCCGAGCACCTGGGCGCCCGGTCCCTGGCCGCCTACGGCGGGGCCGCCAGGCGGGACCGCCGACGCTGTCGTGGGCTCCCTGGCCCGGCGCAAGGCCCGGGCCGCCGGCAGCACCGCGGACTCGGGGCCGAGCGACCCCGGACCGCCCGAATCGACCGGGCCCGACGACGCCGACGCCGTCGAGGCGGCCACCAGCGGAAAGGACGGTGAGGGCGAAGTGAAGAGCCTCGCCACCCCTCGGCAACGAGCTCTACTCGGGCCGCACCTCCATCCCCTTCATCGCCAGGCGGCGCATCTGGTACACCATCGCCGCCGTCGTCATCGCCGTCTCCGCGATCCTCGTGGTCAAGCCCGGCCTCAACCGCATCGACTTCAAGGGGCGGCACCGAGGTGACCGTGACCGGCGTGCCCTCCCTCCGAGGCCCCGCCAACGACGTCCTGAGCGCTCAGGGGCCTGTCCGCCAGCTCCGCGGTGACGACCATGGGCTCGTCCTCGGTGCGCGTGCAGACCAATGAGCTGAGCAAAGGCCGCCTCCGACCTGAGCGCCGCCCTGGCCCAGGCCTACGGCGTGGACGGCCAACGTGTCCGCCCGACGATCGGCCCGACCTGGTCCTCGGACGTGACCGGCAAGGCCGTGCGCGGCCTGGTCATCTTCTTCCTGCTGGTCGGCGCCCTCATCTGGGCCTACTTCCGCACCTGGAAGATGGCGGCGGCGCTGCTGGCCCGACCCGACATCATCATCACCGTGGGCGTCTCGCCGCCTCCCGCTTCGAGGTCACCCCGCCACCATTATCGGCGTGCTCACCATCTCGGCTACTCCCTGTACGACACGGTCGTCGTCTTCGACAAGATCCGCGAGAACACCGAGGCCTTCGAGGCCCAGACCGCTCGACCTACGCCGAGCTGGCCAACCTGGCAGGTCGCCAGACCTTCATCCGGTCCATCAACACCTCCGTGGTCGGGGTCCTGCCCGTCGCCTCGCTGCTCGTCGTGGGCGCGCTTCATCCTGGGCGCGGGCACCCTGCGCGACATCGCCCTGACCCTGTTCATCGGCATGATCGCCGGGACCCTGTCCTCGGTCTTCCTGGCCACCCCCTGCTGGTGGACATGCGCAGCCGGGAGAGGGGCGTGCGCGAGCAGGCCGAGGCGGGTCGCCGTCGCCCGCGGCCGGCGCCTGGAGCAGGCCGCCGACGACGCCGGCGCAGGCCCTGGCCGCCGCCCGCCGCCTCGCGCCTCGTGCCCCAACCGCCACCTGGGCGTAGCGCGCCCAAGAACCTGGCCAGAAGGGAGGCGCTCATGACCCGCGCCCTGCCGCCGCCAGAGCTGACCGAGCTCGTCCTGGACAACCTGCGCGAGATCCCCGACTTCCCGAGCCCGGCGTCCTGTTCCGCGACATCACCCCGCTGCTGGCCAACGGCGAGGGCCTTCGCCACCCTCATCGACGGGCTGGCCGCCACTACCGCAACCGCATCGACGCCGTCGCCGGGCTGGAGTCGCGCGGCTTCATCCTGGCCGCGCCGCTGGCCGTGCACCTGGGCATCGGCATGCTCACCGTGCGCAGAGGCACGCTCCCCGGCCCGGTCGTGGGCGTCGACTACGACCTGGGTACGGCACGGCCCGCATGGAGCTGCGCCCGGGGACGGTCGTGCGGCCAGCAGGGTCCTGGTCATCGACGACGTCCTGGCCACCGGCGGCGCGCGCGACGGCCTCCATCGGCCTGCTCGAGGCGGGCCGGGGCGAGTCGTGGCCGTGTGCATGCTGCTGGAGCTGGCGGAGCCTGGGCGGGCGCGAGGCTGCCCGGCCGGAGCATCGACCATCCGTCGTCATCAGCGCCTGACCCCCGGCCCGCACAGCGCGGGCGAAAGCCCGGCGGCCTGACCGGCTGCCAGCCGCCCGCAGCGCGCGGCGCAGCCGACCTCGGCGAGCAGCGCCGCCCGGCGCGGCTGTATGATCCGGCCGCGGCGGAGCGAGACCATTCACGACGCCGGGCAGCAGACCGTCGTCCCGGGTTCGCGCGTCCGCAGCCGTCTGGCCTGGTTCCGGTTCCGCAGGCACTCGGCGCGGCGATCGAGCGCTCATGGCGCCCTGCGCGCCAACCACCGCGGCGGACACCCGCCTGATCGTGCGCGCGCCACGAGGTCGCCGAGAAGGCCCGCCGGGCAGCGCCGCAAGTCCGGCGGCCCCACATCACCCACTCCGGTGGCGGTGGCGACCATCCTCGCCGAGCTCGGCATGACCAGACGCTCGCCGCCGCCCTCCTGCACGACACCGTGGAGGACACCGACTTCCACCCTGGACCGCCTGCGGGCCGACTTCGCGACGAGATCGCCCTGCTGGTCGACAGCGTCACCAAGCTCGACAAGCTCCAGTACGGCCAGGCCGCCCAGGCCGAGACGGTGCGCAAAATGATCGTGGCCATGTCCAGGGACATCCGCGTCCTGCTCATCAAACTCGGCGACCGCCTCCACAACGCGCGCACCTGGAAGTACGTCTCGGCGGAGAACGCACTCCCGCAAGGCCAGAGAGCCCTGGAGATCTACGCTGGCCACCGCCTGGGCCTGAACGCCATCAAGTAGGAGCTGGAGGACGCTCGCTGAGGCCCTGTGCGGCGTCTACGAGGAGATCGAGCACATGATGACTGAGCGGGCGCCCGCCCGCGAGGAGTACCTGCGCCAGGTGCGCCTCCAGATCGAGGAGGACCTGCGGGTCAACCGGATCAAGGGCACGGTCACCGGCCGCCCCAAGCACTACTACTCGATCTAGCAGAAGATGATCGTGCGCGGCAAGGAGTTCGACGACATCACGACCTGGTGGCCGTCGCGCTCATCGTCGACACCGTGCAGGACTGCTACGCCGTCCTCGGCTCGCTGCACTCGCGCTGGACGCCCATGTCCGGGCGCTTCAAGGACTACATCGCCGTGCCCAAGTTCAACCTCTACCAGTCGCTGCACACCACCGTCATCGGGCCCCGACGGCAAGCCGGTGGGAGATCCAGATCCGCACCCACGAGATGCACCCGGATGGCTGAGTACGGGTACCGCCCACTGGAAGTACAGGAGGACCCAACGCCACGCAGCCCAGCCCCGGGCGCGCGGCGAGTCGTCGACGGCGGGGACATGGCCTGGCTGCGCCAGCTCGTGGACTGGGCAGAAGGAGACCCAGACCCGCCGAGTTCCTCGACTCACTGCGCTACGAGATGGCCGGCGCCCAGGTCTACGTCTTCACGCCCGAGGGGACGTCCTGACCCCGCGGGCGGGCGACGTCGGTGGACTTCGCCTACGCCGTGCACACCGAGGTGGGCTACCGCACCCGTCGGCGCCTGGGCGTCAACGGCCGTCTCGTGCCAGCGGACACGCGCCTGAGAACGGCGTCCCGTGAGGTCTTCACCTCCAAGGCGCAGGGGGCCAGGCCCAGCCGCGACTGGCTGACCTTCGTGGGCCTCGACCCGCGCGCAACAAGATCCGCTCCTGGTTCTCCAAGGAGAGGCGCGGAGGAGGCCATCGAGGAGGGCAAGGCCGCCATCGCCCGCGCCATGCGCAAGAAGAACCTGCCGATCCAGCGGCTCGCGAGCCACGACTCGCTGACCGACGTCGCCACGACCCTCGACAAGGGCGACGTGGACAGCCTGTACGCCGCCGTCGGCGAGGGGCACGTCTCCGCCCAGCACGTGGTGGACACGCTCGTGACCGCCCCTGGGCGGGGAGGCCGGGACGGAGGAGACCTCGCCGAGGGCGTGCTGCCCACCTGGGCGCCTCCTCGCACCAGCGCCTGCGGCCCACGGACGCCGGCGTCGTCGTCGAGGGCATGGACGCCGGCGACGTGTACGTCAAGCTCGCCCGCTGCTGCACGCCCACGCCGGGGAGACCCGATCGTGGGGATTCATCACCCGCAGCTCGGGCATCTCCCGTGCACCGGCGCGACTGCCAGAACGTCGAGCAGCTCCAGCGCGAGCCCGAGGCGGATCGTCCCGGTGAGCTGGGCCGCCAACGCGCACACCGCCTACCGGGTCCAGATCGACGTCGAGGCCTGGACCGCGGCGGCCTGCTGGCGGACATCACCGGGTCCTGGCCGACAACCACGTCAACCTCATGAGCGCGAACATCGGCACCAGCCGGGACCGGGTGGTCACCGGCCGCTTCGTCGTCGAGCTGGCGGCGGTGGCCACCTGGACGACACCTGGCCTCGCTGCGCCGCATCGACAGGGTCTTGAGGCCCACCGCACGACCTCCGGCTCGGCCGCCGCCAGGCCTGAGCGCGCGCCCCCGCGCGCCGGCATCAGGCCTCGGCCCGATGCCCACGGGCGCGCCGGGCGGCACCAGGGCGTCGATGATCCGCTGGGCCCGGGGCCGTCCGACGGCGCAGCCGCCCCGGCAGTGCTGGAGCGCCAGACGGGACTGGCGCGTCGCGCCGTGGGCCTGGGCCGTCAGGACCGCCTGGACGGCCCGGACGGGCGGGGCCGTGCAGGCCAGGTCGACGGCGGTGCGGTCCAGCTCGTGCAGCGCATCCCGGCGATGGTCACCACGTCCCAGCGCGGCAGGCGCCCGCGGCGCACCGCGACAGCGGGCGGGCCCCGACGCGGCCCGGCAGGTTGACGGTCAGGTGCTGCAGCGCCGGGCCGCCGGCGTGCACTGCACAGGGCGCCGTCGTCGGTGAGCACGGCGTAGGGGCGGCACGTAGTCCGCCAGCGCGGCCGCGCGTCCGCAGGGCGTGGCGACCAGGTCGAGGGCACGCCCGCCCATGACGCGTGACGAAGATCCTCTCGTCGAGCCTCGACCACCCGCAGCAGCGAGGCCTCCTCGTCGCCGAGGCGGCCCAGGATCGGCTGCGTGGGGCGGGGCGCAGCGCGGTGAGGACGGTCCGCGCTCACGGGCGGCGGGGCTGCGGCGGCGCCGGGCGCTGCGGCCGGGTCAGGCGAGGGCGGTTGCGGTGCGGCGGGCATGCGGCCATGGTCCCCGCCGTCGGGCATGACCAGGCCGGGCCCCGAACCTGTGGACAACTCGGCGCTCCTGCGACGGCGCCTCGGGGCCGCCCGCCCGATGCGGCGCGCGAGCCCCGCGCTCCGGCCCGGGCGGGTGTGAACGGCGAGCGGGCGAACGCGCGCCGGCCCCGCCGCCGGGTCGGGGCGGCGGGACCGGCGCGTCGAGATCGCGTCCTCAGACGCGGGCCGAGCGGCGCACCTGCTCCAGCCAGGCGCGCGCCGGGCGGTCAGCGCGGCCTCGGCCTCGGCGATCTTCTTGGCGTCGCCGGCGGAGCGGGCCGCGGCCAGGTCGGACTCGAGCTCCGCGATGGAGTCCGGAGCTGACCGGCCAGTCCCTCCGCGGGCCTTCGTCTCCGGGTCGGTGCGGCGCCACTCGGCGTTCTCCGCCTCGCGGATGGCGTCCTCGATGGCGCGCATGCGGCCCTCGAGACGGCGCACGGCGTTGCGGGGCACGCGGCCGGCCTCCTCCCAGGCGTCCTGGATCGGGCGCAGCGCCCTCTTGGCGGCCTTGACGTTCTTGACGGGCAGCAGGGCCTCCGCCTTGGCGAGGAGGGCCTCCTGACCTTGAGGTTCTCGGCGAACTCGGCGTCGACGGCCTCGTCCTTGGCGCGGCGGGCGTCGAAGAATACCTGCTGGGCGGCGCGGAACCGGGCCCACAGGGCGTCGTCCTCCTTGCGGGAGGCGCGGCCCGCCTTCTTCCACTCCTCCATGAGGGCGCGGTACTTGGCGGAGGTGCCGGCCCAGTCGGTCGACGAGGACATCTCCTGGGCGCGCTTGATGAGGCCTCTGGCGGCCTTGACCTGCGCCTGCTTGGCGTCGAGCTCGCTGAAGAACTGTCGGCGGTGGCGGTCGAAGGTCGTGCGCGCGTGGCGGAAGCGCTTCCACAGGCCGTCCTCGGTGGGCGGTCCAGGCGCGGGCCGCGCCGCTGGGCCCCCTTCCACTGCTCCAGCAGTCGCGCAGCTCGGCGCCCGAGACTTCCACTGGGTGCGCCCGGGTCCTGGGCGGCGATCGCCTCGGCGCGCTCGACGATCGCGGTGCGGTCCTTCAGGGCTCGCTCGCCTGGCTGCGCGCTCGGCGTTGATGGCCGCCCGGCGCTCGGCGGCGACGGCGCGCAGAGCCTCGAAGCGGGCCCGCAGACCGTCCAGGTCGCCGACGGCGGCCGGGGCGACGAGGGACTCCCCGAGCGACTTCACGGTGAGTCGATCTCGCGGATGGACAACTGGGGCAGACGCATGGTGAACAGGTCCACGGTCGCCTTGAGGTCCAGGAAGCGGCGCACGTAGAAGGCCATGGCCTCGGCGATGGGGGCGTCGGGGAACTGCCCGACCTCCCGCTCGGTGCCGCCGTCCTGGACGTAGACGCGGCCTCGCCGTCGACGCGGCCCCACTTGGCGGCGTCCGTGGCCTCCTCGGGTCGATCGTCGACTCGGCGGGCGCGGGGTGCTTGGGCGGGGCGGGGCCGTCCCGGGCTGCTCGGCGGGCTGGGGCGTCGGCTGCCAGGCGTGCACGGGTTCGGGCTGCTCGGCAGCTGGGGCGGCGGCCGCCTGCGTCTCGGACCCGGCCGAGTCGGCGGTTCCGGGTCGCGGACTCGGCCGGGCATCGGTTCCGGTGTCGGCGGTTCCGGCGGCGGGCTCGGTGGCGGGTTCGGCCGGGCGGCGCCCGTGTCGGCGCAGCTCGGCGCTCGCGGCGCGGCGGCGGGGATTCCTCCGCGGGCCCGGACTCCGCCTCATTGGCGAGTTCGGGGTGCTCGCGACCGCCTGGGACGACCTCCCGGGCGCGGTCGTCTCGGGCTCGGCCTGCGCGGCGACGGTGACTACGATCTGACGGTGTCGGCGGGTCGGCGGCGGCCCTCGGTCGCGTCCGCCTGCGTGCGGCGACCTCGTCGTCGGCCTTGGCGAGCCGCTCGGGCCGTCTCAGCGGGGGCCTCGGCAGGGGTCTGGGGATGGCAGGCGGACTCCGTCTCGGACGTGGCAGTGGGCTCGGCCCGGCGCTGGCTGCGTCTCGCTCGGTCACGGTGTGCTCCTTCACGGTTGACGGGGTGGAGCGGGGGAACGCCCGCTTCGTTCGCCTCGCCGGGGCCGGGTGACTCGGGTGCCGCCGCGGAAGAACGGCGGCACGCCGAGCCTACTCGGCCCGGGCCGGACGAAGAACCCGTTCCTTGCGCTGAGCGCGAGAGCATCCCGTCCGGAGTGATCGCACACACAACCGGATGCGCATCTGCGGGCGCGGGTCGGCGCCCGCGGCGTCAGTCCGTCCCCGGGCGCCGAGGCAGACCGATCATCGCCGGGCGACCCCTGGCAGCGCCCTGATCACCTCTGGCGGGGGCGTCGCAGCCGGTTCGTACCGGTCACCCGTCTGGCGATAACCACCGCACCCGCACCGTCACCGATGCCCCGGGAGCATGGTCGACTCCCCGCCCCGGGCCGTACTCCACCATCACCTGGCCGGGGCGCGAAGACGGCCGGTCACGCCGCTTCACCTCGCCACCGACATCAAGGTCCGCTTCGCCGATCCCACAGCCCCTGGCAGCGTCCCACCAACGAGAACACCAACGGCCTGGATCCGCGAGTATTTCCCCAAGGGCACCGACTCAACACCGTCACCGACGCTCCGCCGCCGTCCGGGGCCGGCTCAACCGCCCACGAGATCCGGGGTGCCTCATGTCAAGAGTGCCCGCGAAACTTCTTCGGTGCCTCACGTGGAACTGCCCGCGTAATCGGGGGCGGCCGGGGAGGCTCTCCTGACCCGGATGCCCTTGCGGACGTCGGGCAGGATGCTGGGGATCTGGGCGAGGTGGAGCTGGTCGGTCTTGTCCTTGGCCAGGCGGACGAGGACGTCCTGGAGCTCGATGATGCGGCGGGTGATGACGGCGGGGTTGAGCCGGTTGCGGTAGTCGATCAATTCCGTCCTTCTGGGCGTCGGTCAGGGGCGTCGGTGTCCAGCAGCCGGTCCAGGGTGTGCAGGGGCCGGTCGTACAGGCGCTTGCGCCTACCGCCCTGTCGGCGCCCCACCCGATGGGCTTGCGGGTGGGGTCAGGGAGAGTTGACTCCGGTGTCGGGCAGCTCCCACAGGCGGCCCTGAGCACCAGGTGCTCGGCGTCGGTGTCGTGGCGGTAGTAGAAGGCGTAGCGGCACCACGTGGTTGCTTCTCGGGATCTCGATGGTGGCCTGGTCGTTCTTCCCTGTGCGGGCGCGAGCGGGCGAAGTAGATGTCCGGGTTCCCGGCCCACCGCACCACGCCGTGGTTGATGATCCGACCCGTTGTCGAAGTCCATGCCCAGCACGGGGAACGGGATCGCGTCCACGGCGGCGCCGGGGCCGAGATGATGCGCTTGTCGGCGACGTTGCCGGATCGAGCGGGTGAAGGTCCACCCGTGAGCACATCGGTCGTGCTCACGGTCGGGCGAACTCCCCTTGAGCACCGGACCGCAGTGGGCGACGGTGACGGGCCTCGAAGAGGCCAGGCTCGGCTCCACCTCGCCCGCCGGCCCTGCGGATCTTGATGGAGCTGCGCAGCCGGGACCGGCCTTCGTCGTGGACCGGCCGCGCACGGCGGGCCCCGGCCGGGGCGAGATAGCGGTCGATGGTCGCCGCGCTCGGCCACCCAGCTCCGGCCCCTGACGGCCGGGTCGTGGCGGGCTCGCCGTCGAGCTCACCGGCCCCTCAGCAGGGTCCAGCAGCA
>BNJU01003783.1_pt1 | contig 37938 bp, 44 predicted proteins | sample 8539281 | NCBI WGS metagenome assembly BNJU01 (sample SAMD00202456, study PRJDB9452) | human saliva metagenome | isolation source: human saliva | place: Japan
TCGTGTTGGGCCTCGTCCAAGATGATGAAGGAGTCGTTAGGGTGCGTCGCGCATGTGAGCCAGGCGCGACCTCGATGGTGCTTACGACTGCGAGCTTAGGCAGGGGCCTCGGGTCGAGCATGTCGCCCAGGGCGTCGTAGAGGGGACGCAGGTAGGGGTCGATCTTGTCGGTGAGGGAGCCGGGCAGGAAGCCGCGGGTTTCCCCTGCCTCGACGGCGGGGCGGGTCAGGACGATGCGGCGGACCTCGCCGGAGAGGAGCCGACGCACGGCCTGGGCCATGGCGGGTAAGTCTTGCCCGTGCCCGCAGGGCCAGATGCGAAACAACGGTGGCGCGGTCGATGGCGTCGTGTGAGCCCTTCTGGCCGGGTCTTAGGGCGGATCGAGGCGTCCGCGCGCGAAGGATTTCCTCCGTGGGGGCCTCGCCCGAGGTGAGCGTCGAGTAGGCCGATGGCCTGTTCGACGGCGGTGGCATCCAGGGCGGTGCCGCGCCGGGCCATGCCGATGAGTTCTTCGAGGAGGCTGGCGGCCACGTCGATGTCCGCCTGGGAGCCCGCCAGGGAGATGTCGCGCCCGGTCACGAGGAAACGGACGTGCGGAACCCCGCTCGAGGGCGCGCAGGACCTGGTCTGCGATGCCGAGGACCGTGATCGGGTCCATGTCTGCGGGGATGGTGACGCGGCCCGTGGTGTGTGCGAGGGTGGCCGCCGACAGCGTCGGGGAAGTGTTCTCCGTAGTCATACTGCATCCTCGTGCGCTCGCCCCATCTTCCTCCACCCTCATTCAGCCTTCGTATTAGCTCGTGTGTATGAACAAACAGACCGTGCACGGAGAAGCTGTCAGCGAGGACCAGGTTGATGCGCGGGTCGCAGGGGCAGCAAGCTTAGGGTACGACGTTGAAATACTGCGAAATAACGGCAGCTCTACGCAATGAAAGCCCGTCAGCAGTATCACTCTCTTGTGGAAGAAAGGCCATGCCCACCCTCGAAGAACTCGTTTCACACCCGCCACAGCTGCCGGTGACGCGCGCGCTGGGCGATATCGCGGCGGCGGTGCGTCCGGGGGCATGCGCGGTGGTGACCGCTCCCCCTGGCACGGGTAAGACGACGTTACTGCCGCCCGCGGTCGCGTCGCGCTGGCGAAGCAGGGCACGAGCGGCCTGCTGCTCGTCAGCCCAGCCACGTCGCGTGGCCGCGCGCGCCGCGAGCCCGCCGGATCGCCCGCCTGCTGGGCGAGGAGGCCGGCGACCGAGGTCGGCGGTATTCGGTACGGTGATTCGCGGGTGGGCGAGCGGACGCGCGTGGAGATGGTGACGCCGGGCGTGGCGCTGCGCCGCCTGCACGCAGCGACCCAGAGCTGCCGGGCGTGTCCGCCCTGGTCATCGACGAGTTCCACGAGCGTGACCTGGACACGGATCTGGCGCTGGCATTCGCGTTGGATGCGCGCTCGGCGTTGCGCGATGACCTGTTCATCGCGTTGACGTCGGCGACGCTGGAAACTCGCGCACGGTGAGCTGGCTGGAGGATGCCACGGGCGAGGAGCCCGCTCTCGTTGATATTCCGGGCGATATCCATCCTCTGGAGCTGCGTTACGCTCCCCCGCCGCGCGGCGTGGAGGCCGTGGGGGCCATCGGGCATGAGCGCGTGGGCGTGCGCCGCGAATACCCTGTCACGTCGCCCGCATTGAGGAGACTCGCATCCACGAGCGGTTCGGTGCTGGTGTTCCTGCCGGGCGTGGGTGAGATCGAGACCGTCCGAGGCAACCTGCGCCTGGGGGATGTCCCGGTCCTGACGCTCCACGGTCAGCTCAGCGCCGCCGAGCAGGACCGCGCTCTGTCCCCCGCGAGCGCTCGTCGCGTCATCCTGTCGACGTCGATCGCGGAGTCGTCGTTGACCGTGCCGGGCGTGTCCGTCGTCGTGGATGCGGGCCTGGCGCGCGAGCCGCGCTTCGACGCCGGCCGTTCCCTGTCGTCGCTGGTCACGGTCCCCGCCTCGCTCGCGCGTCTCGAGCAGCGCGCTGGCCGCGCCGCGCGCACCGGGCCGGGCGTCGCCGTGCGCGTCATGGATCCCGTGGACGTCGCGCGCAGGCCCGCCCAGTCGGCGCCGGGGATCGCCACGCAGGATTTGACGGACGCGCGTCTCCAGGTCGCCGCGTGGGGCACGCCGGTGGAGGATCTTGCCTTGCTCGACGCTCCACCTGCCGGGCATGTGAAACCGCCGAGAGCGTTTGTCACTCCGTGGGTGCCATCGGCGAGGCCAGGGGCCGCGACCGCTCTTGGCCGCACACTGGCGTCCCTTCCCCGGATCACGCGCGCGGGGCGTTGCTCGCGGCGAGCATGCGTCATTAGAGGCGGTGAAGACGGCGCGTTTCGTCGCGGTGTTGTCTGAGGACGTTCGCGCCGCCGAGGAGCGGACTTGGGTGGGTTGGAGGCGGCTGCGGCCGCGGTGGATCCGGGCAGCTCGTCCGTTACCCGCGCACGAGGCGGCACGCGTCGAGGAGACTCAGGCGCCTGACGCGCCTCGCGTCCAGGCTGTCAGACGGGGGCTGGTGGGGGTCTGCTGCCGTTCGTGCCCCGACGCGGCGCGCGGCGCGAGGCGACTCCGGGGTGAGGGCGGCAGAGCGCGGCACCCTGCGAGGACGAGCTGGCCTGACGCGCTCTCCTACCCGCAGTGGATCGCGGGCGTCGCCCGGCCTCGTCCGCATACATCCTGGCGGGCGGCGTGGGGCAGAGCTGCGAGGGTCCTCCTCTGGCGGGCCAGGAGTGGTTGGCGGTGGCGTCGATCGACCGGGCGCCTGCCTCGCGCCACGCGCGCATCCTCGCGGCGGTGCCCCTGTCGGAGGAGGACGCGCTGGCGGCAGGTTCGGCGCTGCTCGCCGAGGACTGACGCGCGCCTCGAGCTGCGGCGTCCTGCGGGCGACCACGCGCTCGCTCGGGGCGATCCCCTGTCCTCCACCCACGGGAGGCGCTTGGACCTGAGGCGACCGCCCTGGTGGCGCAGCATCCTGGCCGCCCGGGGCTGGGCGACTCGGCTGGGTGAGGCCTCGTCGCCGAGGGGATCGTGCGCGCTCTCCACGAGGCGCTGGGCGATCCTGGCCGGACGTGGTGACGAGGCGGCGGGCAGCGCGGACCAGTGGCTGGCCCCGTGGGGGCGCCGCCTCGCGTCGGGTTCTCCCCTGTCGCAGGTGTCGATGCTGGAGGTGCTGCGCGCGTGCTGCCGTGGCCTCAGGCGGCGCGCCTGGATGAGCTGGCGCTCGAGCTGCACCGATTCCTTCCGGAGGACGCAGCCGATCGACTGAGCGAGCGCGCACCGGTGCTGACCCTGCGCTGCAGCAGGCGTTTGCGGTGGACGGACGCCGCGCTTGCTCGATGGACGCGTGCCTGGTGCTGCACCCTGTGACGGACCGACGGGGGCGCCCCTGCACGTCACCTCGGGCTGAGCGTCCGTTTTGGGCGCGGGACCCTATCCAGGCGTGCGCGCTTTAGCTTCGCCGGCACGTTACAACACCCGTGGCGAGGACCCGCTGAGCGCAGACCCGCGAACCGCGCTAGCGGCCGGGCTGGCGGAAAGTGCGCGCGGCATGCGGAGCCTCGCTCAGAGACACAAGCGGTCGGCACGGCGGCTCGACGATTCCGCTCTGCGCGCCGCGCGTCAGCGACCTACGTTTGTCGCCAGAGTGACGATGGCTTGGAAGTCGCGGCCCGAGTCGACGTGCGGCGGCCGTGCAGCGCGTCGAGGCTGCGCGGCTCCACGGGCAGGAGCCGCCCCGCCAGGTCGAACATCTCGGTGTCGAAGGTGGCAGTGCGGAAAAACTCCACAGAAGCTGGCGCACCTGGGAAGCATCCGCTCCCCGGCGCAAGCACGCGCGCATCAGTTCCGTACGCGACAGTTCACTGGTCCACAAGCCGCAGTCGGCGCGGTTGATGAACGTCTCGAGCGTCTCTGTCCCCTCCTCGGGAATGATGAGCTTGACCAGCGCCGACGTATCGAAGTAGAGCGCCATTAGTAGCGTTCTTCATCGCTGCAGTTGCTGGAGAACGCGGGCTGAGCGGTGGCCCTGTTGTCGGCTTCGGTCGACGCGCAGTACTCCTCAAAGGTCCGAGTGGCGGGGGTTATCAGCCCGCGCTCACGCAGGCGCTCGATCGACGAGTTCGCAAGGGGAATCATCTGCGCGACCGGGCGGCCGCGATCAGTGATGGTGATGACCTGGCTGGCGGCGACACCTGGCGACCACCTGGGAAGCGTTTTGACGCAGTTCGCGAATACCAACAGTCTCCATGTGCTACATGGTAGCACATGGAGCGTGGCGACAAACGTCGTCAGTCCTGCAGCTTGCCGACTATGCCCCGCCCGTCAGGGAGGTTTTTGGACGGCATGCGGTAAGCGTCGAGGTCCGCCATGGCGGGACGCTCGAGCCCCAAGTCGCGCAACTGCTGGTACGTCGACATGCGCACAGGACCAAGCTCGGCGACAGGCTGGCCTTCTTGTGTGAGCGTGACGACTTCCCCGGATGAGGCCCGCGCGAGCGCAGCACCTACATCCTCTTTGAAATCACCAATTTCTAGAGCCCTCATAGCTCTATTCAAAGCATGCCGGAGGCACTTTCAACGAACGGCAGGACCACACTATGACACACCGCTCCTATACAACAGCCAAACGGCTGATATCGAGCCGTATTCGCGTGAGAAGTGACACGCCCTGGGTGTTCACCCTGTGGAATAGTTCCAGCTCGCGCGCGTTTCATCAGTATCACCTCACCAAGACAAGGAGAACCATGTCCACGAACGAAATCGAGACCGTCGACCTGCTGGTTGTTGGCGGCGGCAAGGCCGGAAAGTCCCTGGCGATGGAGCGCGCGAAGGCCGGCTGGAAGGTGGCCATGGTCGAGCGCCAGCACATTGGCGGCGTGCATCAACGTGGCTTGCATCCCCACGAAGTCGCTGGTGAACTCGGCTCGTCGCCTCAGCGATGCGCGCACGGACGAGGCCTTCGGCATCGTCGGCACCGAGGGCGCACGCATGGACCTGCCTAAGCTCCGCGCCCACAAGGAGGGCATCGTCGGCGCCATGGTGGGCGCGCACGAGAAGATGTTCGCGGCCCCCGGTCTGGACTTCATTCGCGGCGAGGCTCGTTTCACGGGTGAGCGCACGGTGACCGTCGCCCTTGAGGACGGCGGCGAGCGCCAGATTCGCGGCGAGCGCGTCCTCATCAACCTGGGCTCGCGTCCGGCACGCGCGCGATCCCCGGCGCCCGTGGAGTCCGGGCGCGTGGACGAACGAGGAGATCCTGCGCCTCGAGGAGCTTCCCGCCTCCTGGCGATCATCAGCGCCAGCTACATCGGCGTGAGTTCGCCTCCGCAGATGGCGACCTCGGCGTGGAGGTCACGCTCATCTCGTCAGGCGATCACGTGCTGCCGCACGCGAGGACGAGGACGCGGCGCGCGTCGTCGAGGCTGGCCTGGAGGCCGCGGGCGTGCGGATCCTGCCGGGCGTGCGCGCCGAATCCGCGTCGCGCGAGGGTTCCCGACGACCCTGACCCTCTCCGACGGCTCGACGGTGTCCGCCGAGGCGGTCCTCGTGGCCGTGGGTCGCGTTCCCAACACGGATGGGATCGGCCTGGACGAGGCCGGGGTTGCCCTCACCGATCGCGGTTTCGTCGCGGTGGATGAGCACCTGCGCACCTCTGCCGAGGGCGTGTGGGCGGCTAAAGCGACTGCGCGGGCACGCCCATGTTCACGCACGCCTCCTGGTCGGACTTCCGCATCATCCGCGCCCAGCTGACAGGCGCGTCCCTGGAGGAGGCGACGACCACCACGAAGGGCCGTAAGATCCCCTACGCCGTGTTCGCCACCCCCGAGCTGGCCCGCATCGGCCTGTCCGAGACCGAGGCGCACGAGGCCGGCCTCGACATCCTGGTCGCCAAGGTCCCCACGGCCGCAATCCCGCGCGCCAAGACGCTGCGCTACGCCGGCGAGGGCTTCTGGAAGGCCGTCGTCGACGCGAACACGCACCAGATCCTGGGCGCGACCCTCCTGGGCCCGAACGTCTCCGAGGTCATCAGCGTCGTGCACGTCGCGATGGCCGGTGGCCTGACCTACGAGGAGCTGCGCTTCCTGCCGATCGCGCACCCGACCATGGGTGAGGGCCTGCAGGTTCTCTTAGATTCGCTCGGCTGAGGCCTCGGCGCGAGGCCCGGCCACGGCCTCGTCCCCCAAACGAATACGCGGGTGGGTCCGAATCTTCGTTCGGACCCCACGCCGCGAGTCCTCCCCAGCGCGAGGTCAGAGGACCATGGGAGCGGGCCCCGGCCTCGTCACTGGGCGCTTAGCGCACCAGCGCCCGAAGGAGTTGAAGGTGTACCAGGTGCCGTCGATCTGGACGCGGCCGGTCACCATCTGGCCGGACTCGTTCAGGTAGTACCAGGTGCCGCCGTAGTTGACCCAGCCGGTCGCCATGGCGCCCGACTCCTGCAGGTAGTACCAAGAGCCGGCGATCTTCGTCCAGCCCGTAGCCATCTTGCGGGAGTCAGCCAGGGGTAGAACCAGGAGCCGTTCACCTGGGTCCAGCCGGTCATCATCGCGCCCGAGTCACCCATGTAGTACCACGAGTCGGCGACCTTGGCCCAGCCCATCGCGATGCGGCCGGACGTGCCCGCCCAGTGCCACGCGCCGTCGTAGGACAGCCAACCGGTGCCCATGATGCCCTTCTCGTCGAAGTAGTAGGTGCCGTCGCCGATAACGAGCGGGCCGTTCGTGAGCGCTGGGTGTCGTCAGCGTAGCAGAACTTCCAGCTGAGCAGGGTCGTTGGTCCACGCGCCACCTCGTGCGCCGACGTCGAAAGTGGAAGTGGATCGAATCGGTGACGTCGTCATCCGCGCGGGTCCTTGTTGCGGCCCCTCGGCGCTGATGGTGACGGTGGAGAAGGGGTTCTCCCCGGCCAGGGTGGCCGTGTCGTAGGGGCCAGCGAGCAGGACAACCTGGTTGCCGGTGAAGTCGCCGGTGCCCTCAACCGTGACGGGCTCCTTGTCCACGACCTGCATGGTGGCCTTGGTGACGGGGCCGGAGACGGTCGCGCGCACGTAGATCGTACCGGCGACGTGAGCGTCGGCCAGGGGTCGCCAGTCGCTGCCGCCGTCGAAGGAGTACTCGACGCTGCCGAGGATCGGCTGGGGCTGGTCCTTCAGGACCGCGTCGAGGGGCGTTGACGGTAAAGCGCCACGGTATTCCTTGCCATCCTCGGGGGCAGCGAGGCGGTCGTAGGTGTAGCCGGCCTGCTTCTTCATGAGGGCGATGACCTGGTCAGCCGTGTAGTCGGGGTGGATCTGCTTGATCAGCGCGGCGACGCCCGCGGCGTGCGGGGAGGCCATGGAGGTGCCGGACAGGTAGCCGAACGGCGGGTCCTTCTCCCAGGTGGGCATGGTGGACCAGATGCGCTGGCCGGGGGCGGCCACGTCGACCGAGGTCGTGCCGTAGTTAGAGAATCCGGCGCGCTCAAGCTTCGCCGTGGCCGGGTCGGTGCCGGTCGGCAGCTTCAGCGCGGAGACGGACAGGACCGAATCGTTGAGCATGGCCGGGACGTCGATGCCGCCCGCGACGTTACGCTCAACGGCCGCACCCTCAACGTCGTTGGGGGAATCCTTGTCGATCGTCGGGTTGTCGTGGTCGTCGTTCGAGTTGCCCTCGGCGGCGAAGTTAACGACGCCGTGAAGCTTCGCGTAGCGCACCGCGCGCGTGGCCACCTCGAGGCCCGCGGCCTGGGAGGCCTCGTTGGGCATCCAGAAGGCGTAGGGGTCCATGTAGTAGCTGGAGTTCGAGATGTCGACGTCGTGCTCGGCCGCCCAGTCGAAGGCGCAGGTCACGTACTCGGGGTAGAACGAGCCGGCCTTGTTGGAGGTCTTGATGGCGATGAGCGTCGCGTCAGGGGCCCCGCCGTCCACGCCGAACTCATTGTGGGCGGCCGCGATCGTGCCGGCGACGTGGGTGCCGTGGTAGTGGTCATCCTTCCAGGCCGAAGGGTCCTGGTTAGGGATGCCGTTGACCTGGCAGCCGACCGAACGGGAGGCGTCGACGCGGTCCTTGAGGTCCGGGTGTTCGTAGTCGATGCCGGTGTCCATGACGGCGACAGTGACTGTCGCGCGGGGCACGTCGACCTGCTGGGCTTCGACGGCGCCGGTGGCGGACAGGCCCCAGGCGTTGGCGTCACCCGGATCGGGGGTGAAGTCGTTGAGCTGGGAGTCGGCGGACAGGCCGGTGTCGCGCACGGCGGCGGCCTCGTTGACGGCGGCCGCTTCGGCCTCGGTCTTCGTGGGCTGCTCGGTGCGGACCTCGTCACCGGTGACGGTCTTGTAGCGGGTGGGACCGATCGAGTCGTAGGAGATACCCGCGGCGACGAGGCTCTTGCCCAGGTCGGGCGCGTAGGCGGCCTTCACGGACTGGGCGAAGAAGGAGTTGAACTCGGGGTACTGGGCCAGGACGACGCCGCCTTCCGAGGCCTTGGAGACGGCCGCGTTGAAGTCGTAGCGCGAGGCCGTGGCGGGCAGGTTGACCGCGTAGTTCATGACCTCCTCCTGGGCGCGCGCCTCAGAGGTGATTCCCGCGACGCCTTCGGCGTGGGAAGGGGCCCCGAACGCGGTGAGTGTCAAGCCGACCGTGAGGGCAGCTCCTCCCGCGATGAGGGCCTTCCATGTGCGTTGATGCATCAGAGTTCCTCGTTTCTGTACTAATGGAGACGCGACCACCAGGTCAGCCTCAGAGCGCGCGCCATGTCACAATGATCCCGAGGTTGTTGACAAACGTTCCACGAGGGTTTCACATTTTAAGAAGTCTTGACCCATTTTCCAAGGCTTTCTCGTACTGCACACACCTTTCCCCGCAGATCAGAGACAGACCCAGCCAAATTGCCACACCAAGTCCAACAGCTAACTTGACACTTTTTCAGAATTCGAAATGTCACGCAGACTTTGCGTCGCGCCAGCGCTGCCCGGCAGACATTATCTCAAACTTCGGCAATTCAACAGACAACTTGACAGGTGACCATGTTTCCGGCGATCAAATGTGGTAGCGTCAGACGACAGTCACACGCGAGTGATGGGAGGCACCGATGCCAGCATCCGTCTACGTCAGCTTTGACGCCCCCGAGGGGGTGCCAGCGACGCCCAGACGGCTTCACGCCGCCCTGTCAGCAATTCTTGACCTCCCGCCAGGCATCAGCCCGGCGCGCGCTGCCCAGTTCCCGACGCTGGCGCACCGGCCCCCGCACGACGCGGGCGGCGTGAAGCCGTATTCGCTCGGGGAGCTATGCCACTCAGAGTCAACGTTCGGCGTGGAGGTGCGCTTCCTGGACGACCGGCTGGTGGACACGCTGGATGCGTGGCTGTCGTGGGAGTGGGGTGATGCGCCTCGGCGCTGGCACCGAGGATGACGCGGATGCTGATCGCCCGTGAGGGCAGGTTATCCTGCAGGAGTCGTGGAGGAGTTAGCGCAGCGCGACAAGGACACCGCGTGGGAGAGTGCGCCTGGTGGCACCGACAACATTCTCATCGAAGGGGAATCATGTGCCGAGCCTGTCGCCCGCGACGATTGCGACGAGCTTGCAGCAGCGCTGGTGGGCATGGAACAGAGGCTCGCTCCCCCGCGGATTGATCGCCATGCCATGGCGAGCGTAATTAACGACGCAGGATTTCACGCGCTCCTCCATGGTGTCGCTAGCAATGCCGCGCAACGCCGACCAGGGCCGCCCTGAGCTCCGGCGCATCCCAGCCCACGAGGGCCACCTGCGCATCAGCGGCATCGAAGGCGCCGAAGCGACCAGGTCTTCTCTGCGCCTCATGGCGCTGTCCGCATACACGAACGTCGGCTCACACACGAGCTTCGGCATGGGCGTCATAGACGCTGTGGCCGCATAAGAAGGTGTTTACTTTGCTAGATAAAGTTAAAAACTCTCCCCATTACATAGCGATTACATCGGCATGCATCATCATCACGGCAGCAATATTTTCTATGTTTTCTATGCAACGATTCCCGTCAACTGGTGGAGAGAACTCTGCGAAAAACTCATCTTTCCTGCCATTGCCGCAATATCCGGCGGACTCGCTGTGGTTTGGGCAGGTGAGTCGGCAATTAACAGGTGGATGGGCAACTACACTCAACGAACAGGTTATGGACTCACAGAGCGAAAGATCCTATTCCAGGGAAACGCACAGCAAATTAGCAGCATCCGAGAAGATCTCCACATTTCTGGCTTAATACATCCCCCACAACTACAATTCAGACATAATTCCATTCCATCAAGCAGACCTAATAATCCTCTGCCTCAAAGAGGAAGAGGGCATCGACGCCCATACAGAAATAAGCAAATTATATGCAACACTCGAAGCAAACCAGGCACTGGTCGTCTTCACAGACTACTGGTTTGACAATGATACAAAAGCACTTGTGGATAACCGGCCTTTTTCAGTGATCAACAATTGTCGCGGCAAAGTCATTAACGACATCCACTCGCTTCTAACAACACTGCCTCCACGAAACCTCAACTAGCAGGTAACGCACCATGTCCAAAACACTCGTTATGTTACAGACGAACAGCAATCAGCCCTTCATCTTTTCATCACCTCGCTTGCGTGAGCAGATCGGCGCATCCTTCGAGATCACTCTGCTGTCCCACTGGGTGAAGGAGGAAGCTGAAAAGCTCCTTAAGCCAAAGCCTCTTCCAGCCTCTTTCTGGGTCTCCGACTCGTCCGGCAAGGTGATCGTCCGATTCACTGACGATGAAGGCGGCCCAAAGGACTTGGCGAAGCAACTGATCCGAGAGGTCACGCTCCGAGCCCTCACCGACGCCCCAGGCCTCGACGTCACGGGTGTCTTCATCGAGGCAACATTCGACAAAGTAGATGCGCGAGACCTAAACAAGCTTGATCGTGTCTTTTTGGAGTACTCGTTGAACCGCCGTCCGGCAGCGGCACGCTTCCCGCAGTTCCCGTTCCTGGAGCGGGCCGACGAATCGGCGCTTCCAGCTGTCACGCCCTTGACAAATCCAGACACGAAAAGAATCTACGAGACTGCGCGTGCAGTCGGAGTCAAGGAGTCATACGAGGGGCGCGCAAAGCTCAAGGAACAGAAGAAGCAAGAAAACGCCGAGGGCTCACAGTCTACAGTTCTCATTGATTTCAATTCGTTCCTGTACACAGCTACGGAGGAAGACGCGAAACCCGAGTACAAGCTATCTCTTCCAGCACGCTCCAAGCGCGCGTGGGCGTTGCCTGCGCGTTTCAAGCAGCTCGACGACGTCTCTGGTCACTTGAAAACTTCCATGGCTGATCTTTATCGCGATCCAACCCGTTTGGAAGCAGCCTTTCAGGAGACAGCACTCGGCGAGCAGGAAATAATCCAAGAAGGCGACGCGTCCCAGGGATCAGATCTAGACCAGGACCCCACTCCTCCTCTTCTGTCCTCAGTTGGTGTGGTCCATGTTGACGGTAATGGCGTTGGCGCGATCATGCGCAACCTCGGTAAGTCATACGACACGGTTCAGTCCCAACTTGATTCCCTTAGATCCGCTGCATATAAGTGCAAAGATAACGCTGTAGAACGAGACAAGGACCCGTTTCAGTGGTTCATTATGGGTGAACTACCGTCTCGACGGTGTTGTCAAAGCTGCTGTAGCGCTGCTTGGAGGACGTGGAGGATTACGCGCGTGGACGCCAGGCTCCTCCGGTTGTCCCGGTGCTTGTCGGAGGCGACGACCTCACCGTCTATGTCGAAGGGAAGTTCGCGATTCCCTTCGCGGAGGCTTACATCCGCCATTACGAGGAGCTCACGGGGAAGGACGAGCTTCTCAAACAGCTCGCAGTCGTCGCTGGAGCGAAGACAGCCGGCCCGCTCACGGCCTCGGCGGGCGGGTGGCCATGTGAGCCGTAACTCCCGTTCCACATCGCCTACGACTTGGCGGAGGACTCGGTCTCGCGCGGGAAGAAGCTCGGCAAGAAGAAGGATGAGGCTCCCTGTTCGACGATCGACTTCCACGTCCTGCGCGACGCGACGGTGCTCAACCCGGAGGAGACGTTGGCCGAGTACAAGGGCCGCACGCAGCGTCCCTTCCTGGTCGGCCACTACGCGCCGGAGCGAATCGGGGAAGCCACCACGACCTCGTCCACTGCGAAGAGTCTGCAGACACGGGATCAGTGGAAAGAAATTCTCCGCACGGTCGCAGTCTTCGATGGCAAGAAACCAGACAACCCCACGCAGACCACCCGGCGACTCCCGTTCCCGCGTGCCCGCGCGAACCGCATCGTGAAGCTCCTCGCGGAAGGAGAGGGAGAGAAGGCTGCAACAGAGTGGGACTACGCGCTACAGAATGCCCCCAGTGCTGGACGCCTCGCCAAACAGTTGAAGCTACTCCCGCCTCATTCGTCGAGTTCCGATGAGGCTGGCGAGGCCCTCGAGCAGATCAAGTGGCTCCTGGACCTCATCGACCTGTCTGAGAACTTGCCTGACGGGTACCTCGCTTCTCGAATCGGCCAGGGGCACCGACGGCGCTGAGCTTCCAGGAAACAGCAGACGATTCCGCGAAGGAGGTGCCAAGTGACCACCGATTCACCTACCGCTTCTCCTACCGCGAGCGGCCACATGACTATCGTGTTCACGTCCGACTGGGGCGTCCACGGGCGTAGGCCACGCGGGACGCACACACTCAAAAATTGAGCGTTCCGGCGACAAACCGGTCGTGCGCGGCACGGTCATCACGGGTGTCCTGCGCGAGCAGGCGATGCTGGCGGCGAGGGCCCTCGATGGGGCGGAAGAGGAAGTGGACCGGCTTCGCCCTGTGGCTCTTCGGCCAGAACACCGACGGCAAGCAAGGCTCTGACCCCCACCCGCGCCACGTGATCTTCTCGGACGCGGCCCCGGCCTCGGCCTCGGCGATCCCGGTCCACGACACGGTATCCCTGTCCATCGACCCAACCACGGGGACGGCGCGTGACCAGTTCCTGCGCTTTACGGAGCGGGCGGCGCCCGGCGTCCTCACGGGCACGTTCACCCTCATCGACGAGGCCGGGGCCGAGATCTCCGATCCGGCGACGATCAAGGCCGCGCACTTCCTCCTGGGGGTCGCTGGCCTCATGGTCCGAGGCATCGGCTCGGGCCGCAGCGGAGGCGACGGAGAGTGCACGGTCACAGTCACTGCCGAGGACTATGTGACGTCTGGTCTGCGGGACGATAAGGCTACCGAGGCACTTGAACGAATCCGGGCGAACCAAGATAACGCCGTGGATAGCGCAACATATTCGTCGGAAGATGTGAAGACCGTCGCAGATCACCTGCGGAGCCGCGTTCGGGAGAGCTTGCAGAAGATCCCAGACCTGCCGAAGAAGCTTCCGAAGAACAACCCCCAAGACATCGCAATACCCGGCTCTCACCAGTCGCAGTCTGGACACACGACCTGGTACGAAACGACCCTCAACATCGTCCTTGAATCTCCGGTTGTTTCCTACGAGGTTCCCTTCTCGAACGAGGTCCGTTCGTTGGACTTCCTGCACGGAACCGTGTTGGTCCCGTGGCTGCACGGGCTGCTACGCAAAAAGCACCAGGGCAATGCCCTCGTGAACTCCGCTATCATCAGTGGCGACCTGCGCATCAGCGATGCGCTTCCGGTTTACAAGGATGTCGCCGGATTGCCCGTTCCTTTCGTTCTCGAGAAAGAGAAGGTTGACGAGGATAAAGAGGATAAAGAGAATAAACAAGACGATCAGGAACCCTGCCGCTATTCAACAGGTACATTCCAATCAACAAACAGAAATGTGGCAAGAACACGATCCCTGTACGTGGCCGCTATCTATTCGTCGAACCGATCAGTACTCCCGTCACGGGTTGGATCGGGAAGCCTTCACTGATCGGTCGACAGTCGACGGCGATCAATTCGGAAACCGGTGCCGCTAAAGACGGGCAGTTGTTCCTCGTGCGCGCCTTGCCCGCCGGTTTGACGCTGCACGCCTCGATTGTCGTGTCGAAACAGCTACTGAGCGAGCTTCGCGGCACCGATGCCACATCCGAAGCTTCACCTCTTACGCTCGACCTCGGCATTACTGAGCAGCCAGCTTTCTTCGGATCACGCAAGCTTACGGGTACCTTCGGACGTGCCCGCTGTACTGTGGGCAGCACCTTCACCCCAGTGGGAAGCACCCCGTCCCCGGTTGAGGGTCCTGGAACCGATGAGGAGACCAAGGCCTCGTCCTTTGATCCCACCGAGGTTGTATCTCTGTGGTTCACGTCCGACGTTCTCGCCCGTTCGAGCTCTCTGGGACCGGGCGGGAGCGTTGCGGATCTGGAGCTCGCATTCAGGCGAGCCAGTGTTCCGATCACGGTCATTCAGGAGTGCACTGATGACGGCGCTCCCCATCAGTGCCCGATCAAGGCTCAGACAGAAAAGAACCGCAAACGGATTTTGACTGCGATCCGACACCGGCGTGTGGACTCGTGGTCGCCGAGGATAACGCACCTCGTGCCACGAGGCTGGCGGTCCAAGCAGGTTCCGTGATCCGGGTGCGTATTGCCCCGGACGATCTGGGGGCACTCGAGACACTCGGGCATATCGGCGTCGGCGAGCTGACGCCCCAGGGATACGGTCGCTTCCTCGTGGACTCCCCCGTGCTGGCGGAAGCGACACTTCCCTTGTCCAAGACCAGCAGTAAAGAGCTTTAGCAGCACCGACGGAGGGTGTCTCATGACCATTTACCGCTACGACATGACGATCCCCGTGCGCGTCGTCTCCGCGCTGCACTCCGGCGGCGTCGATGAGGTACCTGAACGCCCCATAACCGACGAGGACGGCCGGACTGTGCAGCCGAACGCTTTCGTGCGCAATGGGCTGGGCGAGGCGATCCTACCGGGTCGCTCCATCAAGGGAGCCATTCGTGCCGCGCTCGAAGAACACATGAATGAGCTTTGCTTCAGCAAGGAAGACCTCAAGAGCCTGTGGGGCGGTGAGATGCGTCGGGAGGTCGGTACTCGCAAAAAGCAACATGAGGACGGAACCAACGAATCTCTCCCACTGCGAGCAAGCGCCCTCACCTTCCACCACGCCGTGGTGTGGGACCGCACTAGAGGCGATCTCCCCCACCGCATGAGCACAGCCATTGACCGCGCCACCGGCGGCGCCGCAGACGGTGCACTTTTCGCGTACGAGTACCTGCCCGTGGACACGACTTTCGAGATCCGTGTCAGTGCTGAGGCTCAGGAAAAGAAACAGGAACCGCGCAATGTAGGAGAAACTCAAGCGCCAGCGCCAACGACTGATGCCACGGCGGAAAGCTCACCCGCAGACTCAGAGCTGGTTGAGAAAGCCCCTTGAAGGAGATTGTAACTCTGATCGACAGCGAGCTCATTAGCCTCGGCGGTAGGACAGGATCAGGGTGGGGCCGTATCAAGTTGAACGGCACTGCGACGTACCGCGTTCAGTCTGTAGTTCAATCGAAGAAGGGCGGGCTAAAGAACACACTCGATCAGTTACTCGACCTATCCGAACCGAAAGAACTGACACCAGATAAACACTCAGGTTATCGCCCTTCACGTTCAACCATCGAAATTCAGTGGCAGGCTCCGTCGGGATTGTTCGTCGGAATGAACAAACCCGAGAGCATCGATTCCTTGGGAAAAGACACTGTCCCCGCTGCGCCGATGCGCAACTGGCACCTCAATGACGCGCATCGCGCCGATCACGGGGATGCTTCTTATCCGAAAGTCGCACATGAGGATAAGGCCTCGCTGCTGCTTCCGGGTACGTCGATCCGCGGTGCGTTGCGGTCTCACTGTTCTCGGATTGCTCGCAGCATCGTCAGCGACAGCGAAGGTTGCGACGAACTCACGATGCCGGAGGATGTACACAAGCAGCTCGCCGCAGATCCACTCCTCGTGCGTTACTTGTTCGGAACATCAGAGTATCGGGGAGCGGTCCGCGTCCACGATTGCGAGGGCCGGATACCGGAAGAAGCAGGACAGAATCAGCCTCTTAAACTCACACGCAACGCGATCGACCGAGTTACCGGGAGCGCCGCCCACGGTGCACTGTATTCGGAGCTGCTGTATCCGCACGCCGCATGGGATTCGATTCGGATCGACGTTGACCACGCCCAACTCTGCCGAAACATCCGGCAGGACCCCGGCAATTGCGAGCTTCCAAGTGCACCCTCATCAGACCAGGAATGCGAGCATCCGGCCATCAAAAAACGCCTGCGAGCAGCTATCCTTCTCCTGACCATGGCCGTCACTGACCTCTGCAAGGGTGCCCTCCCTCTTGGAGGAGGGACAGGCGGGGGTCTCGGCTTCATCGATGTCTCATGTGTGCGTGTCAATGGATTGCAAGACGATACATCACCTGTCGAGATTCTCTTCGAGGCACACGAGGCTCGTACGGACTTTGCACGAAACATTCTGACGAGCGTAATCTCTGCCTTCGGCGAGAAGTGCCCAGAGGAAACATCGGCAGAGCACACTGCAATCAATCTGATTCGGAAGTGGGTGGGCTCAGAATCCGATGGCGATCAAGAGAGCTCTGCAGCTCAACGTATTCGACCGACGCAAGTGCGGATCAGCTGGAACTCGCCAACAGGTGTGTTCGTACACGACCCTAAACAGAAGACTCCTGCAAACAAAGAGCAAACCAAGGAAGAGAACGGGGAAGATAGTAATGTCCTCCTCCCTCTACGCGTCAAGAGCTCAACCGATAACAGTAAGACTTTGTACAGATCCACTGTTGCTCCCAGGCACCTCAATTCGCGGCGCACTGCGCTCCAGGTGCTCGCGGATCGCTCGAACGGTGCTGTATGCCGAGAGTGGACCGCCTGCGGAAAAGAGTTTCGTTACAGCCGACGAAAAGGGAAATCACCGTCCAATCGACATCCGCGAGCAGCTTGCCCGCAGTCCTAATCTGGTGCGTTACATGTTCCGGCGACCGAGTACCGTGGCGCGATCAGGGTCCGAGACTGCACCACGCGGGTGCTGAACGAACCGTCGACGATTCCGCACAACGCGATCGACCGTTGGACTGGTGGGGCGGTCAAAGGGGCATTGTTCTTCGAGTTCGTCTACCCGCACGCAACGTGGAACGACATCGTGATTGAGGTTGACACCGCACGTCTTCTTCAGAATGTGAAGACCGAGTCGGGTATCGAGGGCCTATCACTCGATGAGTGTTTACCCTTCGCCCGAGCGTCCTGGTGTCTCCTGTGTATTGCCCTAGCGGAACTCAGCGCGGGCACACTTCCGCTCGGAGGCAAGACAACCCGAGGCCACGGCCAAGTTGAGGTAACGAGCCTCAGCGTGTCTGGCGCTGATGGTCAGGTCGTAAATGCTCCAGCAGAAGCGATTTTGTGGAAACGCAACGATAGCGGTGAAGACGATGCGCGCGGAGGCGCAACAGCACTTCTGGCTTATCTAAGAGACGAGCCGGGGAAGCAAAACGCATATAAGGGCTGGAACAAGTATTTACAAGACCTTGAAGGACCAGCGAACAAGTCCTCACAGCCTAACGAGAGCGACAAATCATGACTGAGAGCAACAACGACAGCTGCACCCCCGCGGCAAACGTCACACCCTGCTGCCTCAAGACCAGGCACCACATGGTCCGCAACGCCGCCGATCTGGCTCAACGGCTTGCCGAGATCTTCGAGAATGGGGGATGTCGTCGGCATTGTCTGGACAACCAACGGTACGCACCGAGTGCCGGATGTAAAGTCCTCAAGCTTCGATGACTCACGCACTTATGAGATACGTTACTGGCGGGTTATTGACAGTGCCAACGCAGACTCGACGCTTGCCCACGAGTTCCGTTGGGTAAACGGCGTGGGTGCCGTTGAGCTGACACTCACAAAAGGCAGAGCCGAGGCATCATCCGACGGTTCGGAGTCAGGAAAGCCATGTGTCGGCGGATGGGCCCTGAGGTGAGCTATCTGCAGCACGAGTCTTCTGGCGGTGGCGATACGGATTCTGCCTCGGAACCCACCTCTCGTCGGACTGAACAGAACGAGCAACACGCCGCCACAAAGCCGATGACGGCAGTCGAATTCATCCAAGAAGAAGATAAGTACGGAAACACGGTCGTGGTCGACCAGCTATTCACGGGAAGGTGGAACTGAAAATGCCAGAAATTCACGCTGCAGCAAATAGGATACCTGTACTACGAACGGACAGTCAGCTCCGAGACCTACCGAACTCAGCGATAACCAACCGACACCACTAGATCACCATAGACCCCATACATGGAGCGGATCGATTAGGTTTTCTATCACTGCTAAGACGCCACTGGTCTACGGAAACGTCGACGACCAAACCAGAGCAATCTCGATTCCGACTACAACGCTCACCAAAGCAGGGACAACACCTCATGAGATTCCAATCCTACCCACAACAATGGTCAAAGGGATGCTTTCGAACGCTTTTTGGAGAGTAACAACCTCGCGACTGCGTATTTTTGAAGCCCGTCCAGAACCTCTTACCTACCGAATGGATCCGGCAGCCAGCCAGAGACTAATTCCCACACTTGTAGATCCACAGAATAAGACAGCGAAACTCCTTACAGGAACACACCCCAGATTAGAAACAACCGACGACATCCGCCCAAGGAAGACAAAACAACCACGCACTCAAGAGTCAGGCGATCAGAAGAAAAGCAAACCCATCATTATGGCTGCAGCTCTTCCTACAAGACCAGGAAAGAAGACTAGATTTGCACCGGGCATGACCAATAAGGAGTTGCTCGATCTGATTCAACCGCAACAAGGTATGCCATATATTGAAATATGCTTCGATGCCAAGCTCGTTGACAATGGCACCTACGCCTACTGGTTTATATACGCACTCTACAAGGATGATAAAGAACATACACGAGTTCCCATATTCGACGAACATTCACTCACTGGGAAAGATCTAGAAGAAACACTTTCGAACCAAAGGGGTTACATCTATCTCACAACAGACCCCGAAGATTTAAGACAACATAGAAGGATCTTCAAAAACAAGACGTCGGAGAGAGTCTTCTTTTCAGAAGATCTCGGCAAACAGGATACCGCGACCATTCCAGAGGGCACCGACGAACACCTTTCACCCATTGATCGATATTTCTTGACGATACAGAGCTATGCAGACAACTGGGACGAAGAACTTAAACTCACCCCAAAGACGAAGCGCACTCCAAATAGATTCATAAGACAATATCAAGCAATCACCTCTGACAGGACGGAACAATTCCTTGCATACTCACTCATACGTAAGGGTCTCTCGACCGAAAAGATTATGAACACTCTTGTTCCAATTTCAGTCGGCAGAAACACATACACAACATCCCCCTTCACAGTTGCGACACAGTCTCACGTAGCTCCGGCAAGCGACATATCCGAATTTTCACCAGCAGATCGCTTGTTTGGCCATGTTACACAAGTGGAAGAATCACCGCTGAAAGATACTTCTCCGGTCTCATTTAAGGGACGCATCTCAATTGTCGATGCCCATTATTCCGACGGAAAGGGAGTAAGATATTCAACGCTGCGACTGAGGCCCCTCTTAAGTCCTCGCCCCTCCTCGGCTCGAAGGTTTTTGACACGCATCGATGGCTCAAACCTAAACTCAGACGAACACAAGGTAAGGCGCGATCAATATTTCTCACACGACCCGGAACAATCCCTCGGAGCAACCACATATCCCGTTGATCGGAATGCGTGGGAAAAGGTTGACAAGAAGACCAAGTTCCCTAAGAAGGCCCTCAGAACCGCAAGTGATTCTCTCAACGTCACATCCGAGGTCAAATCATATGTTGAAGCAGGCACAGCATTCGATGTCACCATGCATTTTGAAGCGCTAACCGAATTCGAACTTGCATGGCTACTCTGGATTCTTGAACCTGCAAATCTCGTTCCCCAAAACGAACCCAAGAGTAATGTCAGCATCAATCCATCGGAGAAGATAGGTTATCTACGACTCGGCACCGGAAAGCCTCTCGGTCTCGGAGTTGTGCAGGTCGAGCTATGTACTAACGGTTTCGAGGCGAGCAAAACCTCTGACAGCAACATGAAGACCCCGTCACTATGTTCGGCCTATGCTCAGTTAACCGGTTGTTTAGGTACAGTTGTCACGACAACAGATCCTACTCAATTTCAGCTCCCTAAACACTACCTGAAGACTCGGTGGGTTGAGGCTTTTCAGCGTTCATGCTTCGGCTATGATGACAAGCTCGACGTACGTCACTTCACGCTTGAAGAGAATAGGGAGAACAACCTGACGGAACCGGAAACGAGACTCCCCTTCGACGGCACTGGAGTTGAACCCGGTACCCTCTGGGGCCTCGACAGTGATGCTCCTATTTCCACTCCCAAAAGACAGAGAGACACACGGGGCCGCTAGCCCCTCACCACACTCCCCGGCACAATTCCACGTCATCTAGCGCTATGGCCGCGCCGAGTATGTCGGCGCGGTCGGCGCAGAGATGAGCAGATGGGGTAGATGTGGATGACGTCGTCGCCCTCTGAAATGAGGACGGCGAGCCGAGCCCGCACGCGTGCGAGCGTGGCCGTGTCGAGGCGGAGTTGGAACACGGATTCTTGGATGCGGTAGCCCCAGGATTCCAGTGTTTTGGCGACGCGGAGGCGCCGTTTGTTGTCGGCGATGTCGTAGGCGATGATGTAGATCATCGCCAGGGCGACCCGCTCCACTGGTAGTCGGGTTCGGCGATGGCACGCGCCAGCATCTGCGCGGAGTGGGTGATGTGCCTGCCACGACGAGTATCGGGCAGGGCACCGGTGACGGATCGCTGGCAGGCGGCCTCGTGAGGCGTCGACGAGGATTTTTCTTGCCGTCGGCCCCCAGCCACTCCCCCGGCCTCGGCCTCGACGACGCCGTGTTCGGGCCGGAGTTTGCGCGTGCGCAGGAGAGCCATGACGGTTTGGTCGACCAGGAGTGGGCGGAACTGTTCCATGAGGTCCAGCGCCAGGCTGGGCCGCTTGTCGGTGGGCGCGTGCGCGACGCCGAGGCTCGGTTCGAGCCCGGCGGCGTGCAACACGCCAACACATTCGGACAGGAGGATGGCGTACCCGTGAGGACAGGGCGGCGTTGGGCGGGTCGCAGGGTGGGCGTCGGCTGCGCCCGTCGAAGGTGACGTCGGCGGGCACGCACCCGGAGAGCGCGTCGAAGTAGGCGTTGGAACACGCGCCTTCGATGCCATGATCTCGTCGGTGCGCGCATCCGCGAGCGAGCGCCGCCACGCATGCATGTGCGCGGTCGTGTCGGCGACGATGCACGGCTTCGTCCGTCGGGCGATGCGGGTGAGGACGTGGATTTGGCCGCGGTTTTCCGCCGATGAGGCTGGCGGCCAGAGCGGACGCGCCGCTCACGGTCGCCGACGAGGGCGACTTGCGCGAGAGCCGACTGGCGTGCGCTCCCCTGTTGGCGCCGATGAGGGTGCCTTGGTAGGAGCCTCGCCGCGACAGGCACACGACGTCGACGCCGCTGCGCATCGCCCACGAGCGCGCGCCGGCGGACAGGCCGACGTATCCGGACAGGACGATGCGCGTAACGCTGTTTTTCGGCACGGAGGTGGCAGTCAGTAAAGCCGGGCGCGTCGACGAGGACGCGGCCCGCTTTGACGTGGACGCGCGCGCCGTCTCGGCCGACGTAGAGGATATGGTCGGCTTTGCCGGTGGGTTCGTCGCTGGGCCGGGTGGCCCACGGGTCGATGCCGATGCTCGCGAGGGCTTTCTCCTCGTCAATGTACAGGGTCGTCAGGTCGGTGAGGCGTGCGCCCGCGTTGATGGCTGCGGCCGTGACGGTGTCGATGGCGTCGGCCAGGCGCTGTTCGTTTGGCGCCGCGAGCATGAGGGCGGTTCCGACGCGCGAGTAGAGCAGGCCTCGCCCAGTGGCGTACCTGTCAAGGTCCAGCAGGGCCGCGTCGGCGAGGACGCTCACGATCAGGTTGGGGTCCGAGGCCCGGGCGAGTTCGTCGATAATGGGCGCTTCCGTGTCGGGCAGGCCCAGGTGAGAGAGTCCCGCAAAGGTCACGAGGCCCGGGTCGGCGACGCGGATGGTGGCTCGCGCGAGGTGGTGGTTGCCGTGGTCGTAGTCCTCAACGAGTCCCCTTCTGAATGCGTCGTGTCCTGCGCGCGTGTCGTCGTTGGTGCCGTGGGGGCGTTCCGCGGCGAGGCGGCGTTCGAGGGTTTCGCGCACCGATTCGGCCAGGAGCGCCCGGGTGATGGGGTCGGCCGTTGCGATCGTGTTCGTGTCAAGTGCGGCGATGCGTGGCGGCGCCCAGTCGTGGGCGGCGAGGACGCGGAGTTGTTGGTCGGTGAGGCTTCCCGGCGTGTGGTGTCCGCTCTGGTGGGGTCGGGGTGTGCTGTGAGGAGTCGGCGTCTGGCGCGAGTGAGGGCTTCGGGGCTGGTCGCTTCTCTCAGGGACGAGGCCGTGGCGGGTGTCGTCATTGTCTGTCCTTCCACTCAACAACCTTGCGGTTCCTCTACAAGTGTGAAGCGTTATGGAGGAGCGACACGCCGACGATGGCGGCGATTTCCGGGACAGCGTCGGCCCCGCAGGCATTCCGCGGCGATGCGAGCAGTCACAACGAAAAGTCTGGTAATCTGACCTCGTGCTTGCTGGTCGTAGGGGTGCTTTTTCGGCCACTGGCGATCAGGTACGACGTCTCCCCTGGCCACCGGGGGTGCGACACGCCGGGCAGTCAGAAAGCACCGAGCGCCAAAAGGTGCATTAAGACGTAGCAGTGAGCACCACTGCTGAGGTTCATTGCGGCGAAGTCAGAAAGCACCGAGCGCCAAAAGGTGCATTAGATTCGATCGACGTAGGAGTCGGTGGTGGTTCGGTACGACACGTCCAGAAAGCACCGAGCGCCAAAAGGTGCATTAAGACGTCCAAGGGCCCTCGGTCTTCAGGATTGATGTTCACGAGTCAGAAAGCACCGAGCGCCAAGGTGCATTAAAGACCTCCTCCTGCCAGATCGTCGGTCAAATCCTCCCACGTCGAAAGCACCGAGCACCAAAAGGTGCATTAAGACAAACACCAACCATCAGCCACTCGTCGTCGGCAGGGGCCGGTCAGAAAGCACCGAGCGCCAAAAAGGTGCATTAAGAACACGACCGCGCTCATCATCCGTCAAAAGAAATGTCACCCGTCAGAAAGCACCGAGCGCCAAAGGTGCATTAAGACTCGCGCGACGCGCACGCGCGCCTGCACGAGCGACTCGAGTCAGAAAGCACCGAGCGCCAAAAGGTGCGATAAGACGAGTTTCTTAGCGCCTGCCTTGATCTTGGAGTTGATGCTGTCAGAAAACACCGAGCGCCAAAAGGTGCATTAAGACTCCCGAAGGTGCGGGCCTCGAGGATCCAGCGGCGGTTGGTCCAGAAAGCACCGAGCGCCAAAAGGTGCATTAAGACCCGCCCTTCTGGTTTGCAACTGCAATCGTGATCATGAGTCAGAAAGCACCGAGCGCCAAAAGGTGCATTAAGACCGGCCTCACGTTCGAAGCCTTCGACCTTGGCATTTGCTGCGTCAGAAAGCACCGAGCGCCAAAAGGTGCATTAAGACTCGTAGGTGGCGACGATTCCCTGCGTGGGGGTGGGGGCGGTCAGAAAGCACCGAGCGCCAAAAGGTGCATTAAGACGCAGGGTCTCCCATCCTTACGGAAAGGACGATATGAAGTCAGAAAGCACCGAGCGCCAAAAGGTGCATTAAGACGTGACGTGACCCTTCTGGGCCTCGTACTCGTAATCTTCCGGTCAGAAAGCACCAAGCGCCAAAAGGTGCATTAAGACTTCAGAGCCTTCGGGTTGGCCGATCGGAACTCGTAGAGAGTCAAGCACCGAGCGCAAAAGGTGCATTAAGACCAGCATGCGCGATCCACCTGTAGCCGCAACAGCCCGTGTCAGAAAGCACCGAGCGCCAAAGGTGCATTAAGACCTGCGGAATCAATGTGCAGGGTACTTCTCCATTCCCAAGTCAGAAAGCACCGAGCGCCAAAAGGTGCATTAAGACGTGGCTGCAATGTGAATGTGGTCGCCGCCGTTTTTCGCTCAGAAAGCACCGAGCGCCAAACGGTGCATTAAGACGCGCTCGTGCTCTTCAGCTCGCAGGCAATACTGTTATTGTCAGAAAGCACCGAGCGCCAAAAGGTGCATTAAGACTCGACAATCCGGCGCGCATGCATCACGGACGGGCTGTCAGAAAGCACCGAGCGCCAAAAGGTGCATTAAGACGCCCAGCTGCGAGTCCGTCACAGGATTCCACGCCAGAGTCAGAAAGCACCGAGCACCAAAAGGTGCATTAAGACTCGTCGCTAATGCTCGGGATGATCACTTTGCCCTGACGGTCAGAAAGCACCGAGCGCCAAAGGTGCATTAAGACTCCGGGTACCAATAAATATCGACACAGTGTTCTTCACCGTCAGAAAGCACCGAGCGCCAAAAAGGTGCATTAAGCGTGGTCGAAGTACGGGTCAGGCATGAGATTGCAGGTCATAAAGCACCGAGCGCCAGAAGGTGCATTAAGACGAAGGAACGCCAGTCGGTTGGGTAGGAGTCCTTGACTGTCAGAAAGCACCGAGCGCCAAAAGGTGCATTAAGACTTGACGGTCTCGTTGATCGCAAAAGAGTCCATGTAGCCCTCGTCAGAAAGCACCGAGCGCCAAAAGGTGCATTAAGACAGAGACGCAGCTCCCATCGAAAAGAACAGGAACATTGGTCAGAACGCGCCGAGCGCCAAAAGGTGCATTAACACGAGTCGAGTGTAGTTTCGATCCAAATGAAGTAACTCGAGTCAGAAAGCACCGAGCGCAAAAAGGTGCATTAAGACTTCTTTGAGGTTCGAGGGGCTTGTCCCTCCCGATGACTCAAGCTAGAAAGCACCGAGCACCAAACGGTGCATTAAGACTGGCTGTTTCGGACATTTTGTTCTCCTATTCTTGCGGTCAGAAAGCACCGAGCGCCAAAAGGTGCATTAAGACTTCTGAAGCTCCTTGGTCAAAGACTGCTTGGAGATGCTCGCCAGAAAGCACCGAGCGCCAAAAGGTGCATTAAGACGCGACAACCGCCCCTGAAAGAACGTACGCCGCAAGTTTGGCGTCAGAAAGCACCGAGCACCATAAGGCGCATTAAGACCCCTGTCGGTTAAGTCGTCCCGTCGCCTGTTCGTGTCAGTAAACACCGAGCGCCAAAAGGTGTATCAAGACAGATGATGCTGTCGACATCTCGCGTCTTGAGCGCCGGGTCAGAAAGCACCGAGCGTCAAAAGGTGCAGTAAGACCAGGTTTAGGTCGGGGCCGGTGACGTGCCCGTCGGGAAGGGTCAAAAGCACCGAGCGCCAAAAGGTGCATTACGACTCGAGAGCGCGGCGCATGCGCGTGTATCCGGCTGCGAGGTCAGAAAGCGCCGAGCGTCACAGGACGCATGAAATGGGGCCGCGCACGAGTTTTCGTGCGCGGCCCCATTTTGTCTCAGCCGGAATCCGACAGCCAGCATCGGTCACCCGGAATCCGTCAGGCTACCGACACCTACGTCAGCAGCCGGCCCGCGGCGTCGAACACGTAGCGCGTGCCGTCAATCCAGCGCACGCCCGTCACCATGGCCCCCGAGCGCGTCAGGTAGTACCAATGGTCACCGTCCTTGAGCCAGCCGGTGTGTACCCACCCCGTGGAAGGATCCAGGTAGTACCAGGTGCCGCGGATCTTCGTCCAGCCAAAGGCTTGCGCCCCGTCGGAGCCGTAGTAGGACCACTTGCCGTCCACCCGGGACCAGCCGGTCACCACGTAGCCGCGCGCATCGAAGCGATACACCTTCCCGTCGATGCGCAGGCGCACGTTCCGCGGGTAGGTCCCATCGTCGTAACGCCACCACGTGCCCCGGGTACTGGTGATCCAGCGCCCGGCCCCGGCCTCGGCCACGCCAGAGGCGTCAGAACCGGAACCCGAACCGGAACCCGACACAACCGTGAACGCGGTGGACACGGTGACGTCATCGTCGGCGCGAGAATCGGAGTTACGCCCAAACGCTTCAACGGTCACGGACGCGGCACCAACACCGGAACCACCGGCAACGGCCTGCGACAAGTCCACGCCGTCGGCCCGCAACGTCACGCCGGATCCGGAGAACTCACCGCTCCCCTGCCCGGTCGCGACCTCCTTGCCGCCGACAAGCAACCGTGCCGAGGTGACGGGCCCGGTCACGGTCACGCGCAGGGACACGCGCCCGGACAGGCTCTGCCCGGCCAGAGGCGCCCACGTCGTACCATCGGCCGAGTACTCGACGTCCCCGACGACGGGCCGAGCCTGGTCCTTCAGGACAGCGTCCGAGGCGCTGAGTAGGCCCGCGCCCCGGTACTCGCGCTCGCCCTCGGGAGCGGACAGGCGATCCCAATTCGCGGGAGCGCCAGCCTGCTTGCGAGCCAGCTCGAGAATCTGAGAAGAATCCATCTCGGGGTGCACCTGGCGCAGCGTCGCGATCACGCCGGCGGCCACGGGAGCGGCCATCGACGAATTCTTCACAACACCGCCCGACGACCCAAAGTCCCAGGTCTGCGACGTGTACACGTTCTCGCCGGGGGATGCGAACGCGACCGTCTGCTTGCCCCAGTTCGTGGTGAACGAGGGCTCGAGCATGCCCGTCGCCGGGTCCTGCCCGTCCACCAGGCGCAGGCTGGACACGGGTACGACGTTGTCCATCATGCTCGGGATGGTCAGGCCGCTCCACGAGTCACGCTCGTAGGGTGCCCACGCATCGGTGGGCGACGAGGAGTCCTTGATCGGCGGATTATCCAGGTCAATGCCTCCGCTTCCCGCGTCCACCACGTTGATGACGTCCTTCGACGCCGCGTAGTCGATGGCGCGGCGCATCGCCTCGCGCCCCGCAGCCTGGTTGGGTTCGTGAGGCATCCAGTACTTCCACGGGTCCGCCGCGTAGGAGGTGGTCGTCACCGAAATGCCATGATCCGCGGCCCACACGTAGCCGCACACGAGGTACTCGGGGTAATGCTGCCCGTTGATGGGCGACTCCACGTCGATCGCGGCGACGCTCAGCGTCGGGTTCACGCCGGGTACGCCGCTGGAGACGCCGCGCCCGGCGATCGCGGAGGCCATCTGGGTGCCCAGCGTCGCGCCCGGCTTGCCCCACACCTGGGGTGCGCGCAGCGGCACGCCGTTGACGTTGCAGGACACGGACTTGTCGAAGTCGACGCGATCGTACATGTCCACAATCGTGTGCTCTAAGCCGTCCGCCATGACACCGACCGTGACGGGCGCGCGCATGACGTCCACGCCCTGCGCGTCCAGCGCGCCGATGGCCTTCAGGTGCCACTGGTTGTCGCTGGGAGGATCAGGGAAGACGCCGCCGACGATCACCGGCGACTGCCCGGCCGGGGCAGGGGTATCCCCGCTCGCGACCGCGGGTCCTCCGGCGGTCTCGACGGGCAGCACAGCCTCGTTACCGAGCACCGGCGCCTGGCGGGTGGGTCCCACCGAGTGGAAGGAAATACCCGCGTCGGACAGCTGCCCACCCAGGTCGCCGGCGAAGGTGGGCGAGCCCGACTGGACGAAGAACGTACCGAAGGCCGGGTACTGCGCGAGCACGAGCGCTCCCATGGACGAGGCCTTGGCGACCGCGCGCTCGAAGGTGACCTCATCCGTTCCCGCGGCCAGGTTCACGGCGTAGTTGGCGGGCAGCTGATGCATCGGCAGGTCCGGCGAGATGATGCCGGGCGCGACAGGCTCGCCGGGGACGGGGTCGTCCCCGGGGCCGGGAGCCGGGTCCGGGGCAGGGCACGGCGTTCGGGTCGCGCGCGACCGTGAAAGCGATCTCGCCGCTGACGTCGTCATCGGCGTTCTTGTCGTAGTTCAGGCCTTCGGCGTACACGACGGCCCGCAGGGTCACGTACTCCTGGCCGTCGGGTATCACCTGACGCAGGTCGACCTCGTCCGCGTCCAGGACCAGGGGCTCAGCAATGTATCCCGCTTCCGAGTCGGTGGACACGGAGGTGACGCCGGGACGTCCAGGTTCAGGTAGGACACCGGCGCGTGCGCTGTCACGCGCATCTGCACGACCTGGGCAGGCAGGACCGCGCGCGAAGGTCCGTCCATTCGCCGTCGCCGACGCGGTATTGGACACCGCGAATCAGCGGTTGGGCCTGGTCGCGCAGCACAGCGCCCAGAGCATCCGGGAAGCCGTACCCACGGTATTCCTTGCCGTCAGCCGGGGCTGTGAGCCGCCCATAGTCCCTGGCCGCCTGCTTGCGCATGATGTCGATGATCTGCTCGCCGGGCAGCATGGGGTGCGTCGACTTCACGAGGGCCGCGACGCCCGTAACGTGTGCGGCGGCCTTGGCCTGCCCGAAAGCGGATCCGTAGATCTGGGGGACGCGCCCACTCAGGTAGGTCGAGTAGATCGACTCACCCGGTGCCGCAAAGTCGACGGATGCGCCGTAGTTCGACGTCTCCGAGCGCGTCAGCGTCGCGCGCAGCGAGTGGTCGTCCCAGTCCGCCTTGCCGACCGAGGCGACGGTGGCGACGCCGCTGACCATGGCGGGCACCATTCGGGCCCCTTCGACGGAGCGGTTCGCAATGGGGGTTGCGTCAGTGGGCGAGTCACTGTCCGTCGTCGGGTGGTCGAGGTCAACGCCTCGGTCACCGGCGGCGGCGATCACCGCGAGCCCGCGCGACTGGGCGCGGTGAATGGCGCGCTCAGCGGCCTCCAGGCCAGCGGCCTGCTCGGGATCGGTCGGGCTCCAGTAGACCCACGGGTCCATCTGGAAAGAGTTGTGGATAATGTCCACCCCGTGGCTGGTGGCCCACTCGTAGGCGCACACGAGGGCCTCGGGGTACAGCTTGTCCCTATCGTTGACGGCCTTGATCGACACGAGGGTCGCCTCCGGCGCGATACCGTCCATGCCGATGTCGTTGTGGTTGGCGGCGATAATGCCGGCGATGTGCGTGCCGTGGGCAGGTCCGCCCTCCATCGGACCCTCAACCGGGCTCGCGACGCCGTTGACGGCGCAGGAGACGGATCGCTCGGTATCCACCCGCCCCTCCAGGTCGGGCTGCGTGTCGTCAATGCGGGTGTCGATGACGCCCACGGTCACCGGGGCGCGCGTCACGGCGACGGCGGCAGCTTCCTTGGCGCCCATGGCCTCGGCGCCCCAGTTCGTGCCTGACGAGGCAACGGGACTGTTCGGGCCCGGAATCGTCGGGGCGGCATCCGCGTCAGGGGCGTCCGCGGGCGCGGCGGCGGCATCCGCGTCGGGCGCGGCGGCGTCAGGCGCGGCGGCAGCATCCGGGGGCGGAAGCGGGTTCGTGAACCGCTCGATGTCAGGCACCGCGGCGACGCGGGTCGGACCAATCGAATGGACGCTCACCCCGGCCTTCGCCAGGGCGGCAGCCAGGTCGGGCGCGAACGAGGCCGACTCACTTTGGGCGAAAAGGGTGCCCAACTGTGGGTAGTCCGTCATGAGAATCCCACCGACGGTGGGAATCAGGTCGATAGCAGTGGCCATCTCGCTCTCACCGGCGTTGGGATCGAGGTTGATGGCGTAGTTCATGAGGCCCGCGCTGGATCTGGCGGGCGCGACCAAGCCGACGTTGTCGTCGGCGCTGGTGGGCGGGGCGGTCGCCGTGGCCACGCTCATCGATAGAGCGAGGGCCGCGGCGAGGCCAATGCGTGCAATAGTGCGGCGCATGGTTCCTCAACTTTCAATTGTCACTGCGCGCGGACAACTTCGTCCACGCAGTAACCATGATCCACAGGTTTGTCAATACACACAAATCACAGGGGCAAGTCATCCACATACAAGTGTTTACGCCGAAATACAAGCCAAATAATTACATGCCTAATTCTCACGCAAACACCACATGCCAAAACATAAACACCTAGACCGTGACCATATGCCATATAAACATCTGCACCTGCTTGACACCGCCTACTGCCCTCCCATATCCGCCTCTTCATAGTTGTGTGTGGATGGAAGCGTCTAAGCCTCCCGCGATGAGGGCCTTCCATGCGCGTTGATGCATCAGAGCTCCTCGTTTCTGTACGGATGGGGACGCGTCTCCGGGGCTGTCCGGATGGAACGCCGTTGCTCCATCGCCTCAAGGTTTGTCACTAACCTCATAGCGCGTTTAACAATTTAAGAATTCTTGACCTTTTGGTGAAGGAATGGAGAGGTTGACACATGAGCGGCACCCACCTCACTCCCCCACACCCCTATCCACACACCCTCCATTGATAGACCATAATCGACCCACCAATCAATTAGACAGTTTGAAAAGTTGAAAAATACCAAGAGATTAATTTGATTGTCAGAACAAGGAGTCTCCGCTATTTATCTTGTATTTTTTGATTTGCCAGACAACTTGACAGTTGTGCATCACCTATCCAAACAGTCGTGTTACGGTCGGAGACAGCAATCACAAAGCAGTGACAAGAGACGCCTCAACCAACACCTACCAACAGAAGGCCAGGACACACAGCCAATCAAAGCACACCCCAACCCCCAACAGATTTATTAAAGCAACAACCAGCACAACGAGCACACAACAAACAGACAGGAGCATTAGCATGGCACAATTTGGACAAGATCAACGAGATGTGGGCACGCTATCAATCAGCGACATTGACACAAACGGAACCTATACACTTGATTTCATACCAAACCTAGACAAAGTACCTGACCATCTAGACCGAGTCAAGATCCCAGAAAAGGTTACACTGGCCCACGTAAATCCCGAACAACAACGCATAATGATCTACCCAATCAACACACTCTCAGACAATCACAATTTTCTAAAACCGAAATATAGCAAAATTCGCACGATCATTCTCGAAGGTACCACCTACCCCAGTTTTCGAAGGATGGTACGATTCCGATTTTGACTCCCCTCTTTGGAGAATCCAATCGAGTATTACTAGACTACCTTCAAAAGGCTTTGTTAGAGACTACCGCTACGGCCTCGGATTAACACGAAGGAAATTTCATCATTAATGAGATCGCGAATACAACTAATGTCGACACAATCGCATTCAACGACGAGTGAAGAAATCGATATCAGAGACACTGTCTTGCACTTTGGCTTGAGCAAATATCACGACATAATTGATGAGATTAAGCGAATTGCCGGAAGAGGACAAAGAGCGGCTAAGCGAGTAAAACAGAACTTTGCATATAATACGCTAGCCCCCCTCCTCAAACTTGAACCTAAAGAGTGCTCTTTGGGAAGACTTCCCGACTCAAAACAAATTACACTCGCTGCTGCCGACCATGTCGAGAACGTTAGAATCAAAAGCGACGACACCCCATTCCCGAGCAGCGACTTTTCATCCGATTTACGAAAACTCAAGGCGCGCTCACCGAAGTACTTCCAGAATTGCGCAGAAACGTCGAACTCGTATCACTCGAACAGCTTATCTCAAACTTCGAAGCCTATCTTAAAGGTAGACACCAAGAGAAGCACTGGCAGAAATTTTTCAAGAAAAATCTATTTGCACTTCAGCAGGTTTTTGGCATGCCAACAACATTGTTTCGGGACGAAGTTACAGTAGGCGGCCGGGATTTTACTGGCAGCGGCGACAAAATAGTTGACTTCATGTTCAAAAACACACTCACCGACAATATCGCTTTAGTTGAGATAAAACGACCAGATATGCACCTATTACATCCAAAAGAGTACCGAAAAAGGCGTATACGGCCCACAAGGATCTAAACGATGCCATTACGCAAAGCATTGGACCAATGCTTTTCACCTCCAGTCTGAACTGCCTACTCTTAAAAACAACGCGCGACAATACGATTTAGAGTCGTATAATATCCGCTGCATTGTCATAGCAGGCCGAACCCCCTCCGACGATAACGACAAAAAGAAATCCTTAGAGCTTTTTCGTAACAATTTACGCTCAGTTACTATCGTCACCTACGACGAGATCTTGGAAAGTCTCAAGACTCTGACCATTTCCTTTCAAATGAAGATAACCAGGAGAAGTAACCAACAGATTTCGACTCACTCAGCAACTTTCAACTTACAGAAAGACCAGAGTATCCATCGAATAGATTCAATTTTTGGCCGATATAGAGATCGTTCACGCAAACCCGCGTCCCTCTTCGACGGGTGCCGCCTATCCTCTTCCTTCCAGCAGGGCATCCAGGCACGGTAGCCGTCGGCGGGCGGGGTGGGTGAGTTGGGCTCGAAGCCGAGCTCCTCGGGAGTCTCGGGGATGCGGTCGACAAGGAAGTACTTGTCCTTGTCATCGCAGTGCTCGCGCACGATGGTGCGGAACTCGGCCAGCTCGCGGTACAGGACGCCCGTGATCAGATTCCTCTTGTACACCACGATCTTGTACAGCCAGTAGGCGAACAGCGCGACGTTGGCCGCGAGCGCCAGGGCCGCACACGCGATGTTCGCGCGCGGGTCCATGGTCACAAAGTTGAAGATGTCCGAGGGAGGGACCAAGACCTCGGGCAGGAGGGTATTCATGGAGATCCAGAAGACCAGGGTGAAGCAGCGGAACCAGATCCACTGACCCTTGGCCCACGTGAACGCGGGAATCGTGCAGGCGAGCAGCAGGGCGAGCGTGCAGTACCACGTGTAGTCGGCCAGCGATTGTACAAGAACGCGTGGTTCCACAGGTCGTAGGCGATCACCCACGGCCACACCATGTCCACCCAGATGAGGCCTCGAACGTCGCGCTTGCCGGGCGAGGTCACGATGATCTTGCCCAGGCCCGTGATCGTGATGATGTTGAGCAGGCCGGCTGCGGCGGACAGGAGGTTCCAGTAGCCGCCGATCGTGCGGAAGCCCGTCTCCGGGTCGATGCCGACGTGGCGGGCCGAGAGGTTGGCGGCGACCTCCTGGTACCACTGCTGGGAGTGCAGCTCGGCGGTGACGCCGCGCGCCTCGGGCAGGTCGGCGATCATATCGATGGTGTGCGCGTCGTTGACGCCCTTCAGGCACTGCCAGTCGGCGCCACACGCGTAGTACGAATCCGCGTTGAACCAGATCGTCAGGTCGCGGATGTTGGCCTCCATGATGTTGACGGCCAGGCCGATCCACAGGGCCACACCCAGCCAGATCGCGTACTTGTGTGCCTTGACAGGGTTACGTTTCGCGTAGACCAGGACCGTGCCCGTCATGGTGGCGGTGAGGATCATGATCGCGTACTTGCCAAACGGGAACCACCCCACCATGGGCGTCCCGTGGATCCACGCGTAGGGCATGAGGGCGATGCCGCCGACGGTCCACACGGCGAAGATCGTCCAGTTCCACCGCCGGTTAATCTCCGCGACGAGAATCTGGGCGGCGAGCACCAGCAGCCAGATGAGGTACACCTTGGGAGTCCCAAGCTCCCACAGGAAGAGCGAGTCCACAGCATTCTCCTTTGAATGTGCAACCGGGCTAATAGTTGTCGGCTATCATAGTCCCAAACACTAACCTAGTGTGCGGGGTTCACCGTGGAATCCCTTAACGCGCCGGGGCTCCCCCAAGGTCCGCACCAGCGGGAGCACCCCTCGTCAATTTCCTCAAGGAGGAGGACTCATGACACGCACCCCCCAATCCCGTCGTACCCTCTGCGCCGCCGGCCTGACCGGAACCGCCGCGCTCCTGGGCGGCATGTACGCCTTCAGCCAGCTGAGCGGAAAGGCCACGCCCGAGGAGCAGGCCTGGCACTACCCGGGCGACGACCTCATCGACGCCAACTACGACAACGGGCTACTCCTCGACCTACGCCATCACGATCGACGCACCCGCCTACGCGGTGTGGCGACTCTTCAAGCAGATCGGCGCGGAAAAGTCCGGATCCTTCTCCTCGGAGTTCCTCGAGCGAGTCTTCGCGCGCCTGCCCTTCTTCAATTCCTACGAGATCCAGGAGGAGTTCCAGCAGCCCGACTCGATGGTGCCCGGCGACATCGCGGCCTTCGACTTCCACGGCATGTCGATGGAGTGGGCGGACGTCGTGCCCGGCAAGTACATGGTCCAGTGGGTCGACACGAAAAAAACCCGCCCAAGGCGCCCGGCTCCTACGCGTTCCGCTTCCCCGGGATGACGAACTTCGCGGCCGCCTGGTGCTTCTACATGGTGCCCCTGTCGGGAGGGCGCACGCGCCTGATCAACCACTGGCGCATCGGCTACGAGCCCGCCTCCCCCGCCATGAAGGCCCTGAACTGGGTGAACATCGAGTTCATCGGCGGGTGCATGACCCACCTGCAAAACCTCTACGTCAAGCGCGTCCTCGAGTTCAAGAAGAAGCAGCACCTGACGGGCCGCTTCATGCGCGGCATGCTGGGCGGGCGTTTCTTCAACTCGGGCACGCCCGCCGGGCGCTACGACGGCACTCCCCTGTTTGAGGAGACCTTCACCCAGTGGTTCCGCTATGGACGGTCCGCCCCGGCCGTCGCCGAGATCCGCCCGCCCGTCACCGACGACCCGTCGTGGCCGCCGACCGGCGCGGACAGCCCGTGGGCGAGCGAGGTCGACGCCTCCTACTTCGAGGGCTGGAGGGAGCCCGCCTTCTCCTGGGAGGAGCAGATCCGCCAGAAGATGGAGCGCACCTACCTGCCCAATTGGGGGAAGGAGCAGCGCTGATGGGCGCCGTCACTCCCCCGGACTACCCGACGCTCTTCTTCTTCGAGGTCGGCCAGTGGTGGGACTACGCGATGCTCCTCCTCGTCGTCGCCCTCCTCGCGGGCGCGGCGTGGCTGGCTCAGCGCAACATGTGGGTGGTCCTCGCGCTCTTCGTGGTCGTCCCCGTCGCCCTGACGATTTTCTGGTGGCCGCACTCGACGGCGGGGACGGCCTCGGCGGGCTGGTTCCCGATCGTGAAACAGTACTCGGCGCTGGCGGGGTCCCTGTGCCTCGTCGCCCTGCAGGTCTTCCCCAGGCTGCGGCACAACCGCTGGTACCTGCTCATCCCACCCGCGATCCTCGCGATCAACATTGCCGAGGCCGTGGTGCGTGACTTCCAGTGCTACGGGATTCACGGGGTGGACCCCTCACAGGGGATGGTCACGTGGGGCGGTCCGTGGAACATCATGAACGGCATCGCGGGCATCTTGAACCTGCTCGCGATCTCCGGGTGGGTCGGAATCTTCGTGTCCAAGGGCAAGGAACGCGCCCTCATCTGGGGCGACCTGACGATCGGGTGGATCATCGCCTACGACCTGTGGAACCTCGCCTACGTGTACAACTGCCTGGCGGACCGGGCGTGGTACTCGGGCGTGGCGCTGCTGGCCTCGTGCACGATCCCCGCGCTCATGAAGTTCGGGCGCGGCGCATGGATCCAGTACCGCGCGTACACGCTCACGCTGTGGTCGGGCGTCGTGCTCACGTTCCCGCACTTCATGCACGATTCGATGTTCGCCCACCGCAGCGCCCACAACCCCTGGGCGATGCTCATCCTCTCGGCGGCGGCGCTGGTGGCGAACATGTGGGTGTTCGGCGCGCACGTGCGCACCATCGTCTCCAAGCGGCGCAACCCGCTCACGCAGGAGGTCCACGCCGACGAGGCCACCTACGCCTCGTGGGTGCGTGACCTCGCGTCCGACGAGGACAAGGAGCTCATCGCCGCGCGCCTGGGCACGACGCCCGAGGAAGCGGGGTTCGTGGCTGCGGATCAACGATAGGTGTCCTTGACGGATGAGCCCCTCTGTGGGGAGCTTCTTGCAGGCGGGGGCCGCGCACATCTTCAGTGCGCGGCCCCCGCACGTTGCGCCTCTCGCGGCGTCTTCGACGGCTCTTGCCTCTCAGCGCGAGTTCTCCGCGTCCCCGCCTACCGTCGGCGTTGTGTCCGTTTGGTGGTCGGCCTTGACGGTGGGTCCGTTGGTCGCCAGTGCGTGTGTGTTTGTTGTTTGACGAGGTCGGGGCGGGGTTGGGTGGCGGCGTGCACGTTTGTGCGGGTTGGGTGGGAGAACGTGCCGTGGTGCTTACTGTATATTCTTCGTGTTTCGTGTCGGTTCTGCGCGTAATCTGACAGGAATAGGAAGTGCTTCCAGCGTCGGAAGCGCCCAGGAGGAGACCTCACAGGAGAGGTGTATGCATCATGATGGTCCCACCCCTATCTGAACGTCCCGTGACCGAGGAGGACGAGGAGCAGTTCCGCCGCGAGTCCTCCCCGCGCAAGTACACGCTGTGGGAGCGGTGGAGTGATTATCGGGCTGATGTGAAGCGCACCCGGCCCAAGGGAGCAAAGGCGCGGCTTCGGGCGTGGATGGACGCCGACGCCGTGGACTGGGGGATTCGCGTCGCCGTCGTGTTCTTGTTCATTGGCGGATCCTACTCCCTGTACATCAACGGTGTTGCGTACGGCTGGTGGCACGCCTGGGGTGAGAAACCCACCGTTGCGGCGACGACTACCCCCGCTGCTCGGCCTGCACCGTCCGTGTCGAGCGAGCCTGCCATGTCGGGCGGCTACGAAATCGGACCCGACGGAGTCCTGGTACGCCCCGCCGAGCACGCGGCATCCACCTACCAAACCCGAACTACCCGAAGAAGCCAAAGAAAAACACCGAAAGAGGAGCAGAACTCGCCGCCGAATACCTCCTCGACACACTCACCTACGCCTGGAACACCGGAGACACACAACCCTTTGAGAACATGACAGAACCAGGAGAGAAATATCGTGAAGGTCAGATCAAGAATGTCAACGCTCTCTACACAAAATGGCTGGATGTACGGCAACAAGACAACCGTGACAAACATAGTGTCTGTATTTCCAGCATCTGAAAAGGAATGGGGGGTCGAACCCAATACTATCGCAGTTGTATTCGATGGCACCATAAACAACGGAATCGCATGCGTTGGACAAAGGATCGTTGACAAGAATTCCGACGAGTCGGTCACTTACGCGTTCTACATGACTTGGAAAAATGGTGGCTGGATTTCAACGGGAGGGAGCGTGCTCAATGATGAGGAAAAATAAATGGACTCAACTTATCAATTTTAGCCTCAGCGCCATATTATGCACCCATCTTACGATCGCCATTTCCGGTGAAACAGTTGCTCAGCCAATCGACAATTGCACTGATAGCACCGGAATACAACTTGGGATTTGCATCAATACCGACAATGACAGCCTTACCGTATTGGCGCAGCAGCAGAAGCAGATAGAATCCTCTGGACATCCGTCGAGCGGTGGTGGTTCGTCGACTCTGGATGAACAGAGGGCGCAGAAAACGGCTGATAATACGCCTGATCCTCGTGCGTTGGCGTACGCGGAGTGGAGCTCGTTTTCAGGCAGCAGCTCCAGGAACGGGACCTAAAGGCAGTGCTGCCTCTAGCACGAACTACGACGATGCGTGTCCTCTTCCTCCAGCACCACAACGCGGCAACGATCAAGCCCAGGATCCTGGGCGCCAGCCCACAACGCAGGACATCCTCTACGCCGCTGCCACGGTGATTCACGCCGACGGGGCTGGCCTGTACAAGCGCCCACTGAACGTCTCGTACACGAACAAATACATCCCTTCCATCGTTGCGGTCACCAGTCCCACCCAGACCCACGTCATCAACCTGCTCGGCCACGACATCACCATCACGCTCACGGCCACTCAGTACGAGTGGAGTTGGGGTGATGGAACCCCGAACCTGGTCACCACATCCACCGGATCAGTATGGCAAGAGGGCATGGACCTCAACACCGACCCGAACCTCATCCGCCACTACTACACCCCGCCCCAGGGATGGCGCTCCATGTTGGACGGCCCTTACCCGCATGAGGACCGAGAAATCACGCTGACCACCACGTGGAGCGGGACGGCCACGAACCCCTTCACCGGGGAGACCCAGACCATCAACGGCCTGGTCACCACCACGAGACCACCGGCAAGTTCCCCTGTCCCACCCTCGTCATAACAACACCGACACCTGGGAAGAAAAACAAGGCCACTAACCCCAGCCGCCCTGAGCGAACGTAACCACTGCACGCGACACAGGAGCAGGC
>BNJU01005074.1_pt1 | contig 37910 bp, 48 predicted proteins | sample 8539281 | NCBI WGS metagenome assembly BNJU01 (sample SAMD00202456, study PRJDB9452) | human saliva metagenome | isolation source: human saliva | place: Japan
GGTTACGTATTGCTAAAACCAATCCATTTTTAATCAGCTAAAAGACGGAGGTTGTTTCTGTCTAGGTATAGTTCTGACTTTATACCTAAGCTATATGATGTTGAGAAGATGGCGAAAAACCTGTATCTGTTGGAAGAGTACGTTGAAGGAGTTGGTTCTGCATCAGAAGAATTTCAAAACTGTCTTGATGAGAAGGAACTTCATATGTGCATTCTTAGACTTTCTGTACTTTATTAACTTTGGAAGCACCCAGCCATATCGATTGGAAACCCGCAATATAAGTAATTTCTACAAAACGGACTAAGGTAGTAGATTTTCGGACCAGTAATTTATACAGAAGGAATGATGGTTTTACGCCTCTGCAACAAGTGGCTTTGTCAAGCCCCGAGCTTTATAAAGGAACGGCCTTAGGAAGGGCAACGGACATCTATGGTTTTGGTTTTTTAGGTAAGATACTTGCAGAAAAGAACAGACAGAAAACAGCTTGTTTAAAAGAGCATCAGGGACAAATTACTTAGGTTATCGTTTGGTTCAAAAGAAGGTCCCAATGAACGCCCTCCTGATATAAAGGATGCTGAGCTTGTAAAAACTCTGTAAAGAAGCGCCACTTGCTGCAAAAGAATCAGCAAAGAGGCATAATTAGGGATACCGCCTCGAAGATGATAGCTGTTTGTGGGGCAGAGGGAGTAGGCACCACTCATATTGCCCTGCTTATTGCAAAGGAGTTGGTCAGGCGAAGAAAGGCTGTATCATTCCTGTTCCTTAATTAGATGAAGACGGTGATGAGACTAATCTTTAATTCGTGCCTCGACAGACTTGAAAAACATCCAGGATTTTAACTCAGTGGCTCGTGAAGATGTGGCTTATAGTTCTAAAAGGCTTTTGACAAACATTGTCGTGACTTTGGCCGGAAGTGGATGAGTTTTCTCTATTGTCTCTCACAGCGCCGTGATGAAAATGATCGTCATACAAAACAACCTTATTAGGGAAGCAAGTCGGTGGCATTCTTAACCACACAGAGAGGATATCGGAGAAAAGGGATTGGCTGATAATTGATAATTTTGTCGGATGAGGCAAGTCTTAAAGAGATAAAGAAGTTTTCAACGGACTTAAGATAAAGCCTCAGATGCAGAGGAATAGGAAGAGGAGGATATAATAAGAGGAGGATTTATGTTAATTAGTAAGGAAGAAGCAAAACTATTATCTGATGATGATTTTGAAAGAGCTAGAAGAAAGAAGCTGGTGGTATTTTATTTTATATTGCTTGTGGTTTTCAGTAACTGCAATATCGGCATTTATGCTGTTAAACAAACGGACCGTCAGATAAGAACATTAATGTAGAACAGGCAGAGGTTAATATTTTACCTGAGAAAGAAAACGGTGGACGAGACTCGTGGTTTCAGAGAGTGAAATGGAATTAAAAGAAAGTCGCAGGAAACGAAATGTCTGAGACAGGAAATGAAGCTTGCTTTGCACTGCAGGCAGGAAAACAGAGGTGGGAGAAAATGAGTTTATATGTGAATACTCAGATATCCTGTCGCCCTGAACTCTAGAGGTAGGAGATTATGCGGATGTCGAGGCTTTCTTTGGCTGACGGACGTAACTATACCGTAGTATCTGAAAAAGATAACGACCTGGCTCACAAGTCTCAAAGAAAAGTCTTTGAAGTTCTCTGGCACTTTGCGAAGAAGAAACTACATCCTAGAAAGCGCACTTGCTCCGATATCAAATTGTCTGAGAGCGACGTCTCACCTCGCAATAGAAAACGTCTGACAGACACAAGGTTAATTATCCTGTAAATAAAGAGACTTGCCATGTCACTAAGCCCAAAGAAGATAACAAACAATCTGTCAGGCTACACGCATGTAACCACTGTGCACGTTGACAAATCACTCGAAAAGTGAGAAGAGAGGCGGGAAAGGGCACGCTTACCGGTAAAGACGAAGAATGGAAAAGAAAGTGCGCGCTCACTGGAATAGGAGTAGTTACACTCGCAAGGTTTACTTATTCGATGACTCAGACCTTTCTTACCTAGAGAGTCCGGCATGGCTTTCAGTGCACAAAATAAATGACAAATCTCTATAGTAGTGGTATCATAATTAGAAACTTATTTCTTGGAGGCACCAATGATTATTAAATCCTATTATGATTATTATTCCGGTAGATTGCTGTAATAGCAATTATATCTGCTGTTATCCTTGTATTAGGAAAAAGCTTGAGTTTAGCGAAGCTCAAACAATACTGGAAATCTCACTAACAGATTACTATAAAGCTCCCTGAGGTGGGGGCAAAGGCTTGTAGTTGTGCTTTATTAAGTCAAGATGAGAAATGCCATTGTAAAGATGGAAAGACCTCTCGTACTTATTCTGTCAGCACAAAAGATGCTGCCAAGAATATTTTATGATGCCCTAGATGACGTAGTGGTATATACGACTGCTACTGAAAAATGCGTCTATACGGGCAGGAGACAAAGAACATCAGGTAAACAGTAAAGATGTAGGACAGAAGACGTGCCAAGCTTTATAGAAGACGGTGGCAATCTCTATGTTGCTCTGGTTTTATAGAAAATGGCACGAGATGAAGACGAGATGTCTATGAAAATCCGAGGTAGTTATCTTTGACGAAAATAACGCTGAATATGATGTACCCAGGTGCTAAAGTGGCACTGCACTTAGAGAAGCAGGGACAGAGCCTATCCTAGAGGAGTTAAAGAGGGAGAAAAAGGTATATCTTCTTGAAGGCACTGGAAATGACTTTACCCAGAGTGTTTACTGTGGATGGAGTGACGCGGTATATTAAGACCTCTGATCTTGTTACAGATAATATCGAGACACAAAAAGGCTACAGCTTTGACAGAGGAAAGAGAAGATGCAGGCTATGCTGACTATAACAAGGAGATGAACCTATAGTTCCTGGCTGGCATCAGGTCACAAGCACTGCGACGAAACTCTCGGAGCTGGGTAGTGCTCTTGCCAGGGCGGAGGCTTCTCAATGTAATATCTCCCACCTGGTTTGGTGGCAGACTCTGAAGGCGAGTTACAAGCCTCTGCATCTAAGGACTATGTGACAAAGCTGCTAAGGCTATAAATGTGGATGTTTGGCCTTTAAGTCGTTGACTTTAACAAGGATGTTGACTACAATATGACCGTTATGGGTGAGACCACAACAAGAGGAGACTTTGATTAAAATATATCATATATTTTATTGAAGAATATAACCTGGATGGCATAAACATTGACTTTGAACATATCAAGTCCTCGTATGCTGAAGGCTATATAGGAGAGTTCCTAAGAGAGCTATCCATAGAGATGAGAGCAGGAAGAGAGGTGCTTTCTGTAGACAACTATGTTCCACTCGAATTCAATGCTTTCCTATAACGCATTAAAGAACAGGGATTGTCCCGGACTGCTCTCTGTGTAATGGCGTATGATGAGGCAGCTACTCGCTCTCCTAAAAGGCGGGGTTCAGTGTCAAGCCTTAGCTGTGCGGAAAACAGCATGAAAATACCAAGGGTGCACCTGTGAAGAAGCTCATAGTAGCGCCTCCCATCTCTACACGAGGGCTTTGGAGGAGGCTCATGGAGAGCTTACCAGCAGAGCTGCTCCATGGATGGAGGACTAAACCTTAGCTTAAGCAGGAACAAGGCTAGAGAAAGAATGGGACAAGGAAAAAGGACTGAGTACTATGCCGAGTGGAAGGACGGAAAGGACAGGATGAGAACTCCGTGCAGAGAGGAGAAGTCCTTGAGGCAAAACTAGAAGCTGGTTAGAAAAGGACAAGGTAGCAGGAGTGCACCCTGGAGGCTTGGTCTTGAAAGTATAAAGAGGAGCTTTAGGAGAGTGCGTTATAAACTGGCTTAGATAACTATTATTCAAACAAATGAACAAATTACTGGTATATTTACAAGGGGCACTAAATGAGTCAGTTATGGTAATTGATTATACCTCAATTTTACTTGATTTAATGATTCCCTATGCAGGTTACAATATACAAACTGATAGTACAAATCATTATAATGTGACGAAAGGGCTTTTTATGAGGCAGGAAAAACAAAATATCGATGTCGCTGTCAGTAGCCTTTTGCTTGCATCTAGCCTTGTGTTTTACGCGTTTGGAGTGAAATACGTATTTCATTCCTGCCCTGTAAGCTATGGAAAGGGGTGCACAGATTATGCTCTTGTCACTGGGCTGGAACAGGCTATATTTACTGCAGGTATAGCTCTTGCAGTTATGTCAGTATTGTTGTTCGTATGTTGGAGAGGCGGGAGAGAGCGGGCGGTAGCCAACTGGCATTTTGATACCTGTTACGGTTATGGCGATGCTTTTTCCTCGGGTTATAATAAGAGTCTAGCATGATGCCCAACATGATGTGTGTAGAACAGTACAATGCGTCCCGCAGTTATCAGGGTTTGCGTAGCTTTACTTGCAGTAGAGTTAGCAAACATAGTGATTAGCAAAAGGAAGCTAGAGTGAAAATAAGAGGTAAAAATGTCATATTTAATAGTATTTCGTATGAAAAACATGACAGAAGACGAGCAGGACGATTATATTAGTCCTGCTTTCTGCCTTGTTATGTTTTTCGATTCTAGGAGGTTCGCTTGCAATCACAGGACTTAAAGGAAGTCTATGTCTCTAGGTCAGGCTTGCGTTGATGTCATTAGTTCCTTGTCGACCACAACCAAGACAAACTTCTCACATATATGATACTAGAGGGCAATCCGGATATTTCTATATGGATAGAAGTATCTTAGACAAGATTAAAGGGTATGGAAGGCATAAAGGAGATATCAGAACAGTATTTCCTTGCGTCTGCAAGGCGGATCTTTATCGGCAAAGCTTCAGATTATAGGGCTTTTGATCCGAGACTGACTTTACCATCAAGCCTGGGTGAAGGAGTCCCATGATGGTAAGCTCGGTGCGTTGAAATGCTTGTAGGTAACGACCTCAGTATTTTGCAGAGATACTGCACCTTCTATGGAAAGGTTTGTACTGCAAGGCAAGCTTAAAAACAGGCACTTATCTTGATACCGCAGTATATCTTAGCATAGCTTCAGGTGAAGGGCACTGCTAAATCAGTGGAGGAAAACCGGTATGGTTACCAATAACCGCAGGGCTCCGACAAGCTTACTGCATCCTTATAAAGTGCAGATGGCTATACTCCTCTTGACGTAATGAGTGAGATAAATATAAAGACCAGAGGGTGTAGAGGCTATACAGACGCAGGATATGATATCAGGAGTTGCAGGGACAGCTTGAATCGCATCAAGGATAATAAGCGTTCTTATATAGCGATTTTGGCTCTTGCAATACTTATTCTAATGCTATTTTACTATGATAGCAAATGAAAGAAAGAAGAATTTTGCTATCCTCAGGGTGCTTGATCATCCAGGAAGATGGTTGCAGGCATCATTCTTAAAGAGGGCATTTATGGTGAATTTGCTCGGAAGCGTGATAGGAGCTGTTACAGCAATAGGAGCTGTTTGCTGGTAGGAGAGAAAGCCGTTCCACCTTTGACCTTCCGTTTCTGCTTCCGGTGTGAACAGGGTAGCCCCTGCTTGCTCTTATTATACAGCCACTTCAGTGGTCGCATGAAATTTAGCTCAGCATCATCCTTAAGTGCGCTTAAGACATCTAAAATAGACACAGCACTTATCTAAGGGAGGCAACTGATGAAGCTTACGGCGAATAAAAATAAGTAAATGGTTTCTAGAGAGAGGCATAACAAGTTCTTTGCCTTGTGAAAATGACTTTTCAATCTTAATGAAGAGAGAACTGTGGTACTCTAGGGCAGTCAGGAGGCGGCAAGAGTACACTTAAATATCCTTACAGGGCTCTTACCCCAAGCACAGGAACAGTGGTGGTAGGAGATACTGACCTTCACAAGCTTGACGATGTAAGCCTGTCAAAGTTTAGGAATAAAACACTTTTGGGATAGTACTTCAGGGCAGTCCGCCATCAATACACTTACAGCACTTGGAGTACTCTTTCCTTACAATCGGCGAAAGTGGCGCAAAAGATAAGGAAGAGTGGCGAAAGGCAGCAAGAAAGGGCAAAAGCACTGCTTAAAGAAACCGGATAGAGAACTTGCCTCAGTTAGCTGCCTAAGAGCTTTCAGGAGGGAACTATGAAGAATGGCTATATCCAGAGTCTTTATCAACGAGCCTGAATTCATCCTTGCTATGAGCCTACATCCGACCTTGATGATGAAAAACACTGAGACGGTTCTTAAAGATATTTAAGAGGCTCGCAGAAGGTGAAAGTCAGTTCAGTCATTCTCACGATATGAAGTGTTTAAGTATGCAGATAAAAATTTTTGAAATGAAATTGGGAATCATACTTGGCAAAGATAAAATTTTCAGGATAACTTATATGGTTAGTGAGACCTAATTGTCATATGGTTGCAGTTAATGGATAATTAGCACCTCTATGACAAAAGTCAAAAGTAAAGGAAGGCGGAACTAATGTATAACAGTAAGAGAAAGATGTTGCTTGCGCAAAAATTTTTCGTGGTCTTGTTTTGTATTTATAGCAGGCTTTGGTTTTTACCTCCATAGCAAAAAGGCTGATGATGCATATTATGCTACCTGAAAGAATATAGGCAAGAAGCGCACCTCTCAAAGTCCTGGAATGATGCGTGCAAATGCTATGGACAAGGTGTTTGAACTGATAAAGAGGGTTTTATAAGTCAGAGACTCTAAAGGAGCCTATGATACTATAAACCATAGCTACTATGGTTACTATGAGACAACAGGATTTGAGAGACTTACCTTGGGTAAGATATCAGGTTCAAGAAAGTCTGAGATAGAGAGCCAGTTTGCTGGCCTGCAAGGCTGCATGACTAAAAACGATGACCCGTAGATGAATTTAACAAAGAGGTGAGATAAGCTTCAGTCGATGATTCACAACGATGCAACATTCTTGATGAGGCGATTTGCTTCATCCGCAAAGGGAAACGCAAAGCAGGAAGTGCTGATACAGCTACCATAAGACAGGTGGTTGAAGAAGTGCTTGCAGAGCAGTCAGGTGGCGAGAAGCTGTCACAGCTACATTTTATAGCCTGCTTCTCCATTATCCTTAGAGAAGGCTTCGAGGCAATACTTATAGTTGGTGCTATCATAGCCTACCTTGCCAAGTCTTCGGGTGGTGACGCAGAAAGAAGAAAGAAGCTGTTAGGCCTGTGTATGTTGGTTCTTTAGTTGGTATAGGTGCTTTGTACTGTACTCGCTCTTAGAGGCACTTACGCTTTCACAACAGTGCTTCACAGGAAATCATAGAAGGTGTTACAGTCACAGCTGTTGTGGTTCTATACTATGTAAGTAACTGGATGCTGTCTAAGTCAGAAAGCGATGCCTGGACAAACTACATAAAGAGCAAGACAGAGAGCAGTGCCAAGACCGGAAGCACGATGGCACTTGCCTTTACAGCCTTCCTCGCAGTATTTAGAGAGGGTGCTGAGGTTGTACTTTTCTTCCAGCCTATGCTTAAGGATGAAAATATAGGCATGGTTTGGGCAGGACTTATAGTTGGCTTTATAGCCCTCATCTTTGTATACTACGCAATACATGCATTCAGTCTGAGAATACCTTTAAGGCCATTCTTTACTGCAACCAGTATACTGATGTTTATAATGTCAATATCCTTCCTTGGTGCAGGTATAAAAGAGCTCATCGAGGGTGACGTGATAGTAATGACTTCACCTGACTGGCTTGCAAGCATTATACCTTCGACCGAGATTTTAGATGTACTTGGCATATATCCTATACTTGAAACACTGATTCCTCAGATTATTCTTCTTGTGGTTACAATAATTGTATACCTCCACTGGAGAAAGAAAAACCTTGCAATCCGTGCAGAGGCTGACAAAAAGCGTGCTGAAGAGGCAGCCTAAGAAGGAAGCCCTTGCTAAGGAAGAGGAGGAAAAGAAGCTTAGAGAAATTATTAAGAGTGTAGTTAAGGAAGTGCTACAGGAAAATGTTTCCAGTAAGGCGTAAGAAGTGCCTGAAAGAAAGTAAAAATAAGCACTGTGGCTTGACTCTTACGTAGATATCCACACCGTGAGAGGTAAACTAGTTGATAAATGAGGGCGAGAGCTTTCGTTATCATATATATTAATTTTTCTTTATAGGAGGAGAACATAGAAAAGAAATTATTATCACTTGCTATTGCAGGTACATTTGTAGTAACAGCTATAACAGGCTGTGGTCAGAAGACTACTACAAGTTCTACAACAAGTAAGGCATAAGCACAGCTAGCACAGCAAGCAAGACATCTAGCGCTGCTACAAGCACAACCAGTACAGCAAGCAAGACATCTAGTGCAGCTTCAAGCAAGACATCAAGTGTTGTTGCAGATAAGGGTTCAGCAAGTACTGCTGCACCTGGAGATGCAGCAGGATTTACTGAGATTCCTATCTTTGAAGATGAGAAGGTAGGCTTCCTCAACGTATCTGCAGTATATTTCCAGCCAGTTCCTATGGCTCCAGGTCAGGAGAAGATAGACAAGGAGAATGAGGTTCACCTTGAGGCGGATATCTCAGCTCTTGAGAATAAGCTTGGATTTGGTACAGGTGACTGGGTTCCATATCTTACCATTGATTATTTAATATCCGATAAGGACGGTAAAGAGGTAGCAAAGGGAACCTTCATGCCTATGAGTGCTTCTGATGGTCCTCACTACGGTGCTAACATTAAGATGGGTGAGTCAGGCTCCTACAAGCTTAAATTCACTATCCACAGCCCTGCTGAAAAAGGCTACTTAATCCACAGTGACGCTGAGACAGGTCCTGGAGCAGTTCTTGAAGACTACTTTAAGGATGGCAATCTCACAGTTGAGAAAGACTGGGATTACGTAAAGCAGAGCTGGTAATTAAAACTAATATTATTAAGCTTTACAATTTCTGTCGCATTGGGGGTAACAGCCCAGTGCGGCTATTGTGATGTATAATACAAGTATCAAAAGCATAAAAATTCGATGTAAGCCTGTTTGCAAGAGAATTTTTGTAGTAAATACTAACTTCACATATTCTATATCTGCATATAGAACAACATGAGAGTATTGTGTTTTGCTATATACAGATGGCGGATGAAGTTTGGAATATAGATAAGGAGAAAGACGTGCTTAAATATTTTTGTATTGTCTACTGAACAATTACTTCCAATGATGTTGCTTACCGGCTGTTGCTTGCAGGCGTTAAGTTTGTGGGCGGAGATATCTATAAGAGGTTTCAATGGGCGCTGGTTGTTATCGGTCTTATCAGTGCTGTAGTAATGACTGTATTTAAAACAACCACCAACAAAGTTGATACAGCTATGTGGAATGTGAGGATATATGCACTAAACTTGGCATGACCTGATTCTTTTTGTGCTTATTAGCCTCATTATAAGGAAACAGACTAAGATAAGAGGCATACTTCAGTCAGTTATGCTCTCGCTTATGGCTGTAGCCATGCTTTTGTACTTCCTCTGTCATTTTTTAGAAAAATCCACACACGATATTATTCGCTGAGCAGAGTGTGCTCTCGGCAACTTTCCTCTACAGCATAGTAGGTATGTGCTTTGGCCTTATCCTTAGCTTTGTTGCGGGACTTGCTGTGTATAAGGGAAATGTAAGGCTTAGTCCAAAGCTTGGCTTTGCGGTTATGTTTATAGCCGTACTTATCAATATGGCAAATGAGCTGGGCGATACCTTGGGTGTATTTCTAGCAAAGAGGATAATAAAGACCAATCATACCATATTTACAATTGCAGTATTTACTTCAAACAATAAGATTATGTTCACCTTTGCCATTGTTTTGGCTTGCTTAGTTGTTCCTGTGGTACTCTTTGTTAAGAGCCGCCACGTAAATGAGCCTTATGAGAATAATGCTGAGCATAGAAAAATCAAGGCAAAATGGAGAAATATCAAGCGCTGGAGCTGTACTGCTGTGGTGTGTGCAGTATTTTCATTTGTAACACTTACCGCACTTAGGGTGTATGCAAATCAGGAAATAGAGATATCTCCTGTAGAAGATGCAAAGGTAACTAAAGACAGCATTATAGTTACATTTGATCAGGTATCAGACGGACATCTTCATAGATTCGGCTACACCACAGATAAGGGCAAGACAGTTAGATTCATAGTTATCAAAAAGCCTAACTCAAGTGCCTATGGTATTGGTCTTGATGCCTGTGATATCTGCGGTGAGACAGGATACTATGAGAGAGAGGACAGGTAGTCTGCAATCTCTGTAACGTAGTTATGAACATCAATACAATCGGCTTTTAAGGGTGGATGTAACCCTATAGTTATAGACTACAAGATTCAGGACGGCAACATAATAGTGCCTATAGCTGAGCTTGTGAAACACGAGGATATTTTTAAGTAAAGGAGATAAATATGTTTTTAGAATGGTAAAAGGACTCTTATCCGCCAATGGAAAAATGATTCTTATTGCCTTTACTATAGGCCTTGGAGCGTCCTTGCTGCAGCCATGTTTATATATGGTGTGGTATGTAGGTGATAAGGTAAACAAGGAGCTTAAGACCTTCGGTGCCAACATTACAGTTATGCCTAGAGGCAGAGTGTGGTAAAGTGACCTTTATGACCTAAAAAGGCGGTAAATCAGGAGGAGCTTACCTAAAAAGAAGATGAATTAGGTAAAGATTAAGACCATATTCTGGGCATTCAACATAGTTGACTACACTCCTTTATAAATAGCAGTGCAAAGCTTCCTGATGGCTCTGATGTGCTCGTGGTGGAAGCTGGTTTAACCACCATATGGAGTTACCTACAGGTGAGAAGCTTGATGCCGGTCTAGCCAGTCTTAGAAGCTGGTGGGAGATAAAAAGACGGAAAAATGGATAGATGAGCAGACCAATTCCGATGAAAATGCCTGCATGATAGGGTGATAATCTGGCTGAGAAGCTAAGCTTAAGTCAGGTGACAAGATAAAGGTAAAAAGGAAGTAAGGAAGAGAGAGTTAGACATAGTAGGAGTATTTTTCATCCGGAGGAGATGAAGATGACCGTATATTTACAGGACTTAAAGCTGCTCCAGGCACTGATGGGCTTGAAGGAAAGGTTGACACTATTGAAGTAAGTGCCCTTACTACTCCTGATAATGAGCTTGCAGTTAAGGCTGCCAAGGATCCTCAGTCTCTAACCGTAGCCCAATATGAAATCTGGTACTGTACAGCCTATGTAAGCTCCATCTGCTACCAGATACAGGAGGTTATCACAGACTCAGTAGCTCACACTGTAAGACAGGTAGCTGACTCCGAGGGAGCCATCCTTGACAAGACACAGCTTTTGATGCTCCTTATAACCATCTTAAGCCTCATAGGCTCTGCCCTTGGTATATGTAACCTTGTTACCGCCTCAGTTATGGAAAGAAGCAGTGAGATAGGACTTATGAAGGCAATAGGCGCTCATAACTCTGCCATCACAGGCCTGGTACTTACGGAGATTATCATAACTGCTATTATAGGCGGAACTGTTGGCTTTGCCTGCGGTATAGGCTTTGCACAGATTATCGGTAAGACCGTATTTGGCTCACTTATCACACTAAGGCCTATGGTTATACCTATAGTTGGAGTGCTTGTGGTTATAGTAACTCTTATCGGAAGCATACCTGCCATAAGAATGCTTCTTAAACTTGAGCCTGAGGCAGTGTTACACGGGAGATAATGATGAAAAATAGAAAAATGTTTTTAAGAATGATTACCGCTCTCTTATGAGGCGAAAGTCCAGAATGATAATAGCTCTTTAGCTATAGCCATAGGAGCCGCCATCCTTTCAGGACTTGTAACCATTTACTATGATGTACCCCGCCAGATGGGGCAGAGTTTAGAAACTATGGTGCCAATATGGTACTTACACCTACGGACAGGAGATTTACACAGAGCGATCTTAAAAAGGCAACAGACCTTATCAAATCAAATGAACTTGTAGGTGCCACACCTTTCCGCTATGAGACTGTAAGAATGCACGAACAGCCTATACTTGCAGCGGGAACCATAATGGATGACGTAAAGAAAACCAGTCCTTATTGGCTCGTAGATGGCAACTGGCCTAAACAAAGCGGGGAGCTCTTGCTTGGCAAGAACATATCAGACAGTCTTGAGCTAAAGGTAGGAGACAGCGTTACAGTCAGTTTCACTCCTGAAAATGTAGCCAAAGATCAGCAGGACAATACCCTTGACTTCAAGGTAACAGGCATACTAAATACAGGTGGAAGAGAAGAGGACTATGTATATATGTCAATGGAAGACCTTGAGACTCTTGCAGGGGCAAAAGGCAATATTGATTTAGCTGAGGTAAGCATATCGACCTCAGGTGAAGGCCTTAACAAGTACGTTGCTGAGATAAACAAGAAGGTAGATACAGTGAGTGCAAGCCTTGTTAAGAGGGTTACGGCTTCTGAAACCACGGTACTCTCAAAGCTTCAGGCTCTTGTATTTCTTGTTACAGCCATAGTTCTTGCACTCACGATGATATGTGTTGCAACAACTATGACAGCCGTAGTTACTGAGAGAAGGAAAGAGATAGGACTTAGAAAGGCAATAGGTGCCTCGGATTCAAGCATAATCAAAGAATTTATGGGAGAAGGCATACTGCTAGGTGGGCTTGGCGGAGTAGTTGGCTCAGTTATCGGCTTTGCCTTTGCACAGACCGTCAGTGTCAATGTATTTGGCAGTTCGATATCCTTCAGGCCTTTGCTTGTGCCTATAACCATCATTGTATCTATAGCAGTTACAGGTATTGCCTGCCCTCATACCTATAAGGACAACAACCAAGATAGATCCTGCTTTAGTGTTAAAAGGAGAATAAAAAATGAGCTTGTTAGAGTTAAAAGATGTATACAAAATATATGGAGACCTTCACGCCCTTGACAATGTTAACTTCAAGGTAGAAAAGGGCGAATGGGTATCTATAATGGGGCCTTCAGGCTCAGGTAAGAGTACTATGATGAACATAATCGGCTGTATGGATAAGCCGACCAAGGGTTCAGTCCTCTTAGACGGAGTAGACATAGCAAAGGAAAGTGCAAAGAACCTAACCAATATCCGTAGGGATAAGATAGGACTCATCTTCCAGCAGTTCCATCTTGTAAACTATCTTACAGCCCTTGAAAATGTAATGCTTGCACAGTATTATCACAGCATTACAGATGAAAAAGAGGCAATGGAAGCCCTTGACAGGGTTGGTCTTGCAGACAGGGCTAAGCACCTTCCAAGCCAGCTCTCAGGTGGAGAGCAGCAGAGAGTATGCGTGGCAAGAGCCCTTATCAACCAGCCTGAAATCATCCTTGCAGATGAGCCTACAGGTAACCTTGATGATGCCAACGAAGAGGTGGTAGTAGAACTCTTTAGAAAGCTTCACAGTGAAGGCACAACCTCATTGTGGTTACTCACGACATAGAGGTGGCTGAGGTTGCTCAGAGGATGATAGTGCTTCGTAACGGCAAGATATCAAACGAAACTGTAAAACAGTAACTTTACAGGACATATTAGGTTTCATGAGTAATTAAGCTTTTATGATACTAAATTTAGTTGGACAGCCGGAGCTGATAATGGCTAAGCAAGTCTGGACATTTATCAGCGAAGGCGTAACTTAGCGTGGAAATTATAAGGAGTAAAATGATGAAAAAGTATATGAGAATTGTGAGCTTTGCGTCTATAGTCGCTATGCTTACTGCCTGTGTCAGCAGTGTGAAGCTTGCTGATGGAAGCTACGAGGGAACCAGCTCAGTCTATACTAATCCTGATGGCTCAGATGCAGGAAATGGCTATGGCGTGGTTAAGATTACCGTAAAGGATAATGCAATTACCGAGTGCAGCTTTACGACCTACGAGCCTGACGGCACTGAGAAGGGTGCAGACTATGGTAAGAAGCAGGGAAGCGTTGCAAATAGAGATTTCTACAACAAGGCGCAGAAGGCTGTTAAGGCTTGCGAGGAGTACGCGAAGCTCCTTGTTCAGAGCGTAATCCTGATGATATTGATGCGATATCGGGTGCAACCATAAATCATGACCAGTTTGTTGAGGCGAGAAAGATAGCTCTTGACTCAGCAAAAGCAAAAATAATGATGAGAATAATTAAAATATTAAAGCATCTTCTTATAGTGGCAGGTGCGTTGTTTATAGTGGTAGGAGTCCTTTGATGATGACAGATTATTGGAGGGGCTCATCTTCAGATGAGGCAGATGCGGTATCAAGCCCTTCGGTTGTCATAGATAAGCCCTCAGGCAACTACATAGTGCTAATAAACACCAGGCTTCATACGGATAAGGAGAAGTTAAACCAGTGGATAGATTTCTTTGATGGAAAAGAAACTGACATTATCTTTGAAGACATAGCCTGTACTGTGGCTGAGGGTGATACCATGGGTATAGAAATGGCAGAGAGCTTGTGCTCAAAGCTTCCGGAAAATCAGATGAAGATAAAAAAAGAAGAAGCAGTTTTGGTTGTGTCAAGGGCAGAAGAAGGCAAATTTGACGTTCTACTGATGTCGAAAGAATTTGCAGACTCATATAAGCTTAAAGAGAAGAACAAGGCTTACATAGAGGATATAAATATAAGCGAGGAGAAGAAGTCCGGATGAGAAAGTGGAATACTATTATCAGCCTTATTTTTAATAATACTGTTTTTGATTCATGCTGTGGCAGGCTCATTTCAGCTTATGAAGATAATACCTGCGGGAATGTCTTGATGAAAACTCTCTCCTATATTTTTAATGGCATGTTTTTGATAGCCCATATAGTGATAGGAACCAAAGCTTACCATAGATTCGCTCGTTGCAGGTAAAAAGAGCGGAAAAATTTCACCTTAGGGAGAATGCGGTATTTTGGATAAGAAGGATAACAGGCTTTGCTATGATTCTCCTTATTGCCTGCCACATAATCCTATTCTCAAAGTAAGAAAGATGTATTTAGGCTGAAAGAATTTAACGAAATTCAACTCATTTTTCTATTCTTCTTGTCCTTACACCTGTGGTACATATACTATCAAATATAAGCCTTGCTCACTAAGCTTCGGTATAGCGGGCTTTTAGAGCCTATGTCAAAGACATACTGCTTATGCTATGTTTATTCTTCTTATGTCAACAGTAGCTTTTGTGATTTATTTCCTTAGATGGAATGTAATGTGAGGTACTAAAGTGGTAAATATAATAGGAGCCGGGCTTGCAGGGCTCTCTGCGACCCATTACCCTTGCTGAAAAAGGAATAAGCTGTAACCTCGTTTCTAACTATCCATCTGAGAGGGCTCAGTCGGTTATGGCAGAGGGTGGCATAAACGGAGCCTTAGATACTATGGGAGAGGACGATAACGTAGAGAATCATTTTGCAGATACAATGAAGGCGGGAGGAGATATAGCTGATGAGGCCGCAGTTCGTGGACTAACGAATGCTGCTCCCGATATAATCAGGTATCTTGGACGCTTAGGCGCGCCATTTAACTTAAAAGACAATCTCATACAGCAAAGAAACTTTGGAGGACAGAAGAAGAAAAGAACAGCCTATGCAAAAAGCAGTACAGGCAAGGTTCTTATGACTGCCCTGATAGATGAAGTAAGGAAGTATGAGGCCATAGGACTTATAAAAAGGTATAGCCATCACGAGTTCTTAGAGCTTAGGCTTGATAATGATGGAGGGGTCTGTAAGGGAGTAGAAATAAGGGATAATTACACTGGCAGGGTGTATTATATAAGAGGAAGCGTAATCCTTGCAACAGGGGGGTTCGCAGGTATATTTAGGGGAGTTACCACAGGTACAACTGCCAACACTGGAGATGTGACTGCCAAGGTATTTTCCCAAGGGGTCAGGCTTAGCAATCTTGAGATGATACAGTATCATCCTACAACTATAGAAATAGCTGACAAGGTCTGTCTTGTGTCCGAAGTCATGAGGGAGAAGGCGGACGTCTTTTCGTTTATAAAGATAATGAAAATACTACTTTTATGGAGGAGAGGTATCCAGAGCTTAAGAACCTTATGCCAAGAGATGTGGTTTCAAGGGAAATGTATTTTGTAAGCAGGGATAACGGGTGGCTCAGATCTACCTTGATATGACCGAACTTGGGGGGGAAGTCTGGGAGGAGAGACTGCCTGATCTAAGAGAAGAGATTATCCACTACCTAAGTATTGACCCTAAAATGAGCCTATCCCTGTAAGACCGGGCATCCACTACTTTATGGGTGGAATAGATGTAGACATAGACCACAAGACCAATGTAGTAAACCTCTATGCGGCAGGGGAAGCCTGCTCGGCCTACCACGGGGCGAACAGGCTTGGAGGCAATTCCCTTCTAGGTGCGATATACGGAGGAAGGAAGGCAGGTCAGAGTGTGATAAAAGACTCTAATTTACAGGTACAGTGGATGAAGATTATGACATTAAAGATATTACTACGGATGTAGAATATAAAGAGAGTGAATTTGAAAATGCAAGAGATAGCTTTTATAATAGAGCTAAGAGATATTTTTACCTCTGCACTAGGGATAGTGAGGAATGAAGCACTGCTTAATGAGGGACTTACTGCAATCGCCAAGCTATCTAAGAGGCAGTTAAATGAAAGGGAAAAGACAGGCTTAGCTTTGCAAAGGCACTCATACTAAGTGCGCTGTACAGGAAAGAAAGCAGGGGAGCAAACTATAGGGAAGACTACCCCTGATAGAAGTGATAAGTATAAGGGCTTAACTAAGGCTCATATAAGCGGGGAAAATATAAACATAGAATTATGGAGAACCAATGGAAGTAATAATTGAGATTAAAAGGCAGGAAGATGTAAAAAGCAGTGCCTATTTTCAAAGTATCAGGCTTACTCCTAAAAAAGAAAATCTGACGGTGGCAAGCCTGCTTCGTGAGATAAATGCTAATCCTGACATAAGAGATACAGAGGGAGAGCCCGTGCCCTACATAAGCTGGGAGTGCAGCTGTCTCCAGAAAAAATGCGGAGCCTGTGCTATTCTTGTAAATGGAAGGCCAAGGCTTGCCTGTGATACATTTATAAGGGATTATATGAAGAAGGACAGGCTTACACTTGCCCCACTTAGTAAGTTCCCTATTATAAAAGATTTGATTGTTGACAGAAGTATATTGTATAATAACCTGCGTGACATCAAGAACTATCTTGAAGAAGAAGTAAGGCTTACTGACAAGAACACGGATACAGCTTATGAGGCTTCAAGATGTCTGATGTGTGGCTGCTGCCTGGAAGTATGTCCGAATTTTTATGTAGGAGGAGACTTCTATGGCGCAGCGTCCTTTGTGCCCGCTACAAGGCTGATAACTGCCGCAGGTAGAGGTGGGGCAGAGGAGCTTAAGAGAGAGTATAGGGAACATATTTATAAGGGCTGTGGCAAGTCCCTTGCCTGTAAGGATATATGCCCTGCAGGGATAGATATGGATAAGATGCTAAGCAAGTCAAATGAAGTGGCAGTGTGGAAGAGTCTGTTCAAACGTTGATATGACTGTCAATAAAATTTTATGCAGTGTGTATACCAGATGCTGATTTAAAATGAAAAAAAGAGGTAGTGAACAAGTGTGAATTGTTTTGGGGGAGGCATTATGAATAGTATAGTCTGTTTAGATATGGAAGGGGTGTTGATTCCTGAGATATGGATAGAATTTGCTCATGAAACAGGGATAAAAGAGCTTAGGCTTACCACTAAGGATGAGCCTGATTATGATAAGCTTATGAAAATGCGTATCAGACTCTTAAAGGAGCATAACTACGGCATCAAAGCAATCCAAAAGGTGATAGATAAGGTCGAGCCCTACGAGGGAGCAAAGGAGTTCTTAGACGAGCTTAGAAGCTTCACACAGGTGATAATACTAAGTGACACCTATAGGGAGTTTGGACTTCCTGTGATGAAAAAGTTAGGTTATCCGACTCTTTTATCATGAACTTGAGATAGCTGACAACGGTGAGATAATAGACTACAAGCTTAGAAAGAACGGAACCAAGCTTGAGACAGTAAAAGCCTTACAGAGTATAGGTTTTGAGACCATATCGGCAGGAGACAGCTACAATGACCTCGGTATGATAAGAGCAAGCAAAGCAGGATTTTTATTTAGAAGTCCTGAGAAGATTAAGAATGAAAACAAGGATGTACAGACCCTAGAGACCTATGAGGAATTGCTATGTGAGATTAAGAAAGCTATAAGTGAAGCAAAGTAGCTTAAATAATAGATAATGAATTAAACTAACTGGTTACATTTTTGCAATAAAACCAGCAAAATATAATTATGTTGAAATAAACTCGTTAACTACTTGACAAAACTAATTGTATGCAATATAATCATACGAAAATCAATAGCAAGGGCAATAGACGATACATAACAACACCTTTGCAGTTATTAGAAAACGAGGAATTATGAGCAGATATGATATTGCGATAATAGGAACAGGTCCTGGAGGACTTGAAGCCGCTATTACAGCAAAACTTAGGAATAAAGACATTATACTCTTTGGAACTCAGGAGCTAAGTCCCAAGATAACAAAGGCAGTAGAGATTAGAAACTATTTGGGCTTGCCAAGTATTTCAGGCGAAGGACTTGCCAAGGCGTATACTGACCACCTTGAGGCTTATGGACATAAAGATAAATGAAGCAAGAATCGGTGCAGTATATGCGATGGGAGATTATTTTGCGCTACAGGCATCAGGAGAGATGTATGAAGCAAAGACAGTGATTATCTCTACAGGAGTAGTAGCAGGAAGGCCTTTCCCCGGCGAGGATGAGAACCTTGGAAGGGGAGTAAGCTACTGTGCTACCTGTGATGCTGCTCTATACAAGGGTAAAGAAGCAGTAGTCATAGGTTACTCTAAAAGAGAAGAGGAAGAGGCCCTTTTCCTGGCCGAAAAGGCTGACAAGGTGACTTACATTGCACTATATAAGGATGTGTCAGAGCTTGCGGATAATATAGAGGTTATTACGGGCAATGTTCCAAAAGAAATAATAAGAGAAGGCGACAAGATGACCCTTGTAACCAACAAGGATAGGTTTACCGCAGATGGCATATTCATATTAAGAGATGCTGTATCAGCAGACAAGCTGGTGCCGGGACTTCTTATGGAGGATGGACATATCTTAGTTAAAAGGGATATGAGTACCAACATCGATGGGGTATTTGCCTGTGGTGACGTGACAGGCAAGCCTTATCAGTATATAAAGGCTGCGGGTGAGGGAAATGTTGCGGCATTGTCTGCGGTTTCCTACCTGATGGCAAAGAGATAAATATAGTTAAATAACTCATGAAGTTATATGATAAATTAGGTGTTATCACCGGGAAAGAGGATATTATGGTAAAGAAGATTAATGAAGCAGAATTTTCAGAGGTAAGTAAGAGTAAGTTTGCAGTTGTAGATTTTAATGCTACCTCGTGTGGACCTTGCAAGATGTTAGGGCCTGTACTTGAAGAGGTGTCAGAAGAGCTCGCCGGTAAGGCTGATTTCTTTGCAGTTGATGTAGATGAGAACCAGGGACTTGCAATCAAGAACAAGATTCAGAGCATACCTGCAATCGTGGTATTTAAGGATGGCGAGCCTGTTGACAGACAGATTGGTTTTGTACCAAAGCCACAGTTGGTTGAATTTATTAATAAAAGCATAGGGTAATAGTTAAAGGGTGAAATGATGCAAAAAGAAGACAAGTATAAAATGTTGAGGCTTTCAAGCCAGCTTTGTTTCCCTCTTTATGCTTGCGCTAAGGAGATAGTTAAAAAGTATATGCCTTTTCTTGATGAACTGGACCTCACATACACACAGTATATCACTATGATGGTAATGTGGGAAAATGAGAAAGTGAATGTAAAAGAACTCGGGGAGATTCTATACTTAGATTCAGGCACTCTTACCCCTGTTCTTAAGAAGCTTGAACAGAAAAAGTTTATTGACAGAAGCAGGGATAAGGATGATGAGAGAGTGCTTAATGTAACTCTTACAGACCTTGGAAGAGAGCTTAAAGACAAGGCTCTTGACGTGCCTAAGAAGATGGGCGCCTGTCTTAGGCTTACGGATGAAGAGATGAATGTACTTCACAACATTCTTGATAAGATGCTGAAGGAGTTTTAAGCCTATGTACTTTAAGTGCTTATTTCTCCGCAGTTTAATTATACCCACATCCTTGATAGATGAGAAAATAGCTTAAAGTGGTGATTTGCATAATCATAAGGGCTGAACAGCTTGTGTGTTCAACCCTTTTATGCTTTTAAATATTCGTTTGCCTTACAAAGAGAAAGCGCTTACTCTCCTTTTTCATTCAAAAACTTCTTCATAGCGGCAAAACTCTCCTTGCTTATAACATGCTCTATTCTACAGGCATCTTCAAGTGCTGTCTCCTTATCCACACCAAGGCTTATAAGCCAGGAAGAAAAGAACTTATGCCTTTCATATATCATATCGGCCACTTCTTTTCCAAGTGGAGTAAGCTTGATATAGCCATTTTCATCGACAGTTATATGCCCAGTGGTTCGAAGATTCTTCATCGCCACACTTACGCTTGATTTCTTAAAGCCCATTTCATTGGATACATCTACAGAACGCACATTTCCAATTCTTTCGGTAAGCATGAGTATTGTCTCCAAGTAATCCTCAGCAGATTCGTGTATTTTCATTAACGCCACCTCCAAGCTTTATTTGTTCTCAGTATAGCAAAGATTATACAGCTTAGCAAGGGTAAGAAAAATAAAATGAAAATAATAATAATTATCAAAATCTATTGACAAATTAAAAAGTTTATATCATCATATTGGGTTAGAAAGCACTAACTTAATAAAATTCGGAGAGGCGATATGAGTTTTGATATTGTTGACATCATAAAAGAGATGGATGTGCATTCGATTCCGCTTCAGCTGGCACTTCAGTGTGCCCCTGTTATTTCAGGGATTAAAATATCCAATTTACTCACAATACCGGCGAAAAGCCTCAGGAGTTGTCGGTGGTGCTAAAGAAAACCGAGCTCCTTTAGAATTTTATATCCCGCAGGGAAAGGCTTTGTAATACTTATTTTCAGAGAGGCAAAGCTTAGGGAGTATCTGGCAAGAGAAGAGGTTATGGCATTCATTTACAAGTGTGGCTATGAAACCTCCGACATAAGTAAAATCTTTCCCGTGTTTGTCAAACGCTATATGAGATATATGGAGCTAAAGCAGGATTTTCCACATGAGCTCGGATTGTTCCTTGGCTATCCTATCGAAGATGTGGAGGGCTTTATAAAAGAAAAATGGCAAGAATTATCTCTACAGCGGATACTGGAAGGTCTATAAAGACGCAGAGCTAAGATTAGGCTCTTTAAGAATTACGAGAAGGTTCAGACAGAGATAGTGAGGCTGTTATATGAGGGACTTGATATAATGGACATTATCACAAACTACAGCAACATAGGTCACAGTAAAAGAAGAGTATTCTAAACGTGTGATTTGTGCATAGAAAACAGTGTATAAACACAGAAAGAGGTTGTTATTATGAGCAAGATTAGCGTAGTGTACTGGTCACAGACAGGAAATACCCAGGCAATGGCTGAGGCAGTTGCAGAGGGCATCAAGGCAGCAGGAGCTGAAGCAGAGCTTCTAGAGGTTGGAGCTGCTTCTGTAGACGCACTTAAGGGAGAGAAGGCATTTGCACTTGGATGTCCTGCAATGGGATCCGAAGTACTTGAAGAGTGCGAGATGGAGCCATTTGTAGCAGAGCTTGAGCCACACGTATCAGGCAAGGTTATCGCACTTTTTGGTTCTTATGACTGGGGCGATGGTGAATGGATGAGAGAATGGGTAGACAGGATGAAGGCAGAGGCGCTACAGTTGTCGGAGATGAAGGCGTTATCTGCAATCTTGAGCCTGACGCTGAAGGCCTTGAGAAGTGCAAGGAGCTTGGAAAGAAGCTGCTGCAGGCTTAAGTGCTATGGAAAGTAATGAAGATGCTTATTATGCTTAAGTAAGTGATGAAGTAATGAACAAGCTTACCCGGCATTAGTAAAACATAGTCAGTTTGTATCATAGGCTGTCAAAAGCTTTTGCACTTTAATATAATAAAAGGGGTGCATTATGAGGTGGTTATAGTTGGCGGTCACGACCGTATGGTTTGTATGTATAAGAAGATATGTAAGGAACATAAATGTAAAGCAAAAATATTTACACAGATGTCTGCTAACCTTAGTGGACAGATAGGTTCACCTGACTTGTTGATACTATTTACAAACACTGTATCACACAAAATGGTGCGCACAGCCCTTGCCGAAGCTGAAAATGCAAGGGCAAATATTGTAAGAAGCCATACAAGCGAAAGACTGCATTAAATGAGATTCTTGACAATATGATGCCTGCTATGGCATAACCTTGGCGTGAATTTTATCGGTTTTAATGATAATGGAAGCTAATATCCCTACAATAATGAAAGTCAGTCTTTATTAGGAGCCATTTTATTGCAAAATTTTCTCAAAAACTGCAAAAAAATAATTGAAATCGGTTTTTGCCTATTGTTATAATCAGTACGTAATTGATGTGAAACAGGTATAACTCAAAGCCGATTGCTTATTATGAAGTTTAGAAGGCAGTTTGACATCTTAGAATATCTTATTATTTTTATTAAAAGGAGGTCCTGAGATGTGGGATAAGATTAATTGGAAAAAAGTTGGAATATTTTTTGGAGGCTTTGCATTTGGAACGGTAGGCCTTAAGGCTCTGTTTAGCAAGGATGCTAAGAAATGCTACACACACGTAACTGCTGCGGCTCTTAGAGTTAAGGATTATACGCTTAAGCGTACTGAGACACTCAAAGAGAACTGCGAGGATATCTATGAGGATGCTAAGGATATTAACGAGGATAGAAAGGCAGGAGAAGAAGCTGTGTTTGAAGATACTTCCAAAAGTTACAAAGAAGTAGAAAGTACTGAAGAATAATATTCTTAGCCTGCAGGGAGTAAAGGTTTAGCCTCACTCCCCGCGGGCTCTTTCTTTTCTATGTGAAGCCAATCGTATAAGACTGTGTGGGTGTTAAAAGATGATAACACTCTCTGTGGATAAACACACATTGAGTTTTTGCTTTTGACAACTGCATCATCAGATAATTAGAGGTAGGATAATGAAGTTTAAGATTATGTCAGAATCAAATGGCAGACTTAGGATACAGCTGTTGCAAAGATATATGAGCTATGAACAGGCGGACACCCTGTTTTACTATGTGAGGCATCTGCCCGGAGTTACATTTGCAAAGGTATCCGATAGAACCTGCTCGCTTACAATCAAATTTACCGGAGACAAATGGGATATAGTAGATGCCATCCAGAAGTTTGACTACGAGAGATTTGCGCACCCTGAAGAGTTTATAGCCAATTCCAGCAGGAGCCTTAATGCTGCCTATCAGGACAAGCTATTTATATCTATCGCAAAAAGGCTGGTTACAGTGACTGTTACCCCTATGCCGATAAGGATTGCGCTTACTATAGCAAAGTCACTCAAGTACATAAAAGCTGGTATAAAGAGCCTTGTGAGCGGGAAGATAGAGGTTGCCCTCCTTGACGGCGTGGCTGTAGGAGTGTCGGTGCTAGAAGGACTTTAATACTGCGGGCTCTGTTATGTTCTTGCTTGGAGTAGGAGAGCTCCTTGAGGAATGGACTGAGAAGAAGACCACAGCAGACCTTGCAGGCATACTTTCGCTAAATATAAGCAAGGTATGGCTCAAAAAGGATGGTACAGAGATTCTTGTTGATTACAATACGATAAAAGAAGATGATGAGGTGGTGGTACACCTAAGTGGCGTTATTCCTTTTGACGGAGTAGTTGTAAGTGGTGAAGCTATGGTCAATCAGGCTTCGATGACGGGCGAGAGTGAGCCTGTAAAGAAGGAAGAGGGAAGCACTGTATTTGCTGGTACTGTTATCGAGGAAGGCGAGCTTACCTTTAGGGTAAAGAGAACAGGAGGTAACTCCAAGTTTGAGAAAAATAGTAAGGATGATAGAAGAGACCGAGAGCTAGAAGTCCGGTGCAGAAAGCTCTGCTCTTAAGCTTGCAGACAGGCTTGTGCCTTATACTTTAGCCGGTACGGGACTTGTATATCTCTTAACCCGCACTGTAACCAAGGCACTTTCCGTGCTTATGGTAGACTTCTCCTGTGCACTAAAAGCCATTATGCCTGTATCTGTGCTGTCTGCCATAAGGAGGCTTCTGAAAATGGTATACAGTAAAGGAGGCAAGTTCTTAGAGGCAGTTGTACTGCAGAGACCATAGTATTTGACAAAACAGGTACACTTACCAAGGCAGAGCCTGTGGTTACTTCTGTTATCTCCTCGAAGACAGGGGAGAGGATGAACTCTTAGAATAGCGACCTGATCTTGAGGAGCATTTCCCTCATTCCATGGCAAATGCAGTTGTAGAGGCTGCATGGAAGAAGGGGCTTAAGCACAAGGAGATGCATTCTAAGGTAAACTATAGAGTTGCCTACGGAATCAGTAGCAGTATAGGCGAGAAAAAGGTAGTCATAGGAAGCTATCATTTTGTATTTGAAGATGAGGGAGTTGTAGTTCCTGCAGGACTTGAAGAGAAATTTGACAATATTCCTGAGGACTCATCCCACCTCTATATGGCAATTGATGGACAGCTCTCGGCGGTTATATGTATCTCGGATCCTGTAAGAGAAGAAGCAAGGGAAGTACTTAAGAAGCTAAAGGAGCTTGGCATCAGGAAGGTTGTGATGATGACAGGTGATAATGAGCGTACAGCAAAGGCTGTTGCAGAAAAAATAGGTGTAGACTAGTATTATGCCGAGGTTCTGCCTGAGGATAAGGCAAGATTTGTGGAGAAAGAAAAGAAAAGGGAAGAAAGGTCAATATGGTAGGAGATGGCATCACTGATTCTCCCTGCGCTCTCGCGACTGACTGCGGTATTGCTATCAGCGGTGGGGCAGAACTGGCTATAGGGAAATAGCGGATATTACCATAGTTGCTGACAATCTAAACGAGCTCGTGAAGCTTAAAACTCTTTCCAACCTTCTTATGAAGAGGATAAACAGCAACTACAGGAAGATAGTAGGTATCAACGGAGGTCTTATAGGTCTTGGTGTACTTGGAGTAGTTCAACCTGCTACATCGGTCTTCGTGCACAATCTCTCCACCCTTGCCATAGGTCTTTCGTCTACCACCAATCTGATGGAGTAGCTATGATAATAAAAGCAAAAGAAAAAGACCCGGCAAAGCTTGATATGATTTATGAAGCCGCAAGGCAGTATATGAGGGAAAATGGCAATCCCGACCAGTGGGTATGGACTATCCCGGTGAAGATATTTTTGCTAAACGATATAGCAAACGGTGTGCTCACACAGATGAAAGCTTTAACTTTGCCTTCGTGCTTATGGGCGAAGAAGAAGGCTATAAGGGGATATATGAGGGTAGTTGGTTAAATGACAAACCATACCTCACCCTGCACAGGGTTGCAGGCAACGGAAAGGTTAAGGGAGTATTCTCTAAGGTATTTGAATACAGCCTTATGAAGATGAAGGAGGCGGGACTTTCAAATATCAGGATAGATACTCACGAAAAAAACCTTACCATGCAGAAGGCTCTTACCAGCAAGGTTTTTGTAAGATGTGGACTTGTTAGGGCTTAGAGAGGGCGAGAGGATAGCCCTATCAGTATGTGGCTAAATAAACGGAAAGCTATCAAGCAGGGCTTTGATGTCACAGGCTTTTGCCTCTACAAAGCCCTGTATCATTTCTTTTTTGCCACCGCCCTTGGCTCCAAAGCTTTCTTTAAGTCTTTCTCCAATTAAAGTAGAATCAAGGCTGTTGCTGCCTATAAGGTAGGAATAGCCTTTTTGTCGTCTCCAACCAATATACCACAGTACTATCCTTCTTTCTATGAGGTAGTTAAGAGCCTCCTCTGGCTCTTGCATCTATTTCATCTACGAAGATAAGAGCCTTATAAGAGTCTGATAAATTGTCGATTTCACTTATCAATTTTGCTTTATTTGCTTCTCTTAGCTTTATTCTAAGTTCATCCCTCTCGTTCTTAATAGTGGTTACATTGTTTACAACCTCACTTAGCTCTGAGGAAAGTAGGACTCTTAACTCATTCATATCTGCCTGAAGTGAATTAAAATATTTAAGTGCCCTATAGCCACAAAGTATGGACAGCCTTGTTCCGCCCTTATACTTTATGGAGGATATTACCTTAAGAAGCCCTATTTCTCCGGTTTTTCTGACATGTGGGCAGCAGCAGGCACAGATATCTACTCCGGCTATTTCCACTATCCTTATGTCTCCTGCCAGTTCTCCCTTACATCTATAATCGATGGAGACAAGCTCGCTCTCCTTAGGAAAAGAGCAGGTTATATCTACATTTGATACTATGACCTCATTCACAAGAGCCTCGATTTCTGCCACCTCATCAGGACTTAGTATGCCGTTATAGTCCATGGTTACGCTATTATCTGAGAGGTGGAAGCCTACGTTGTCATAGCCATATTTTTCGTGGACTATTCCTGAAAATATATGCTCTCCGCTGTGTTGCTGCATATTTGAAAAACGTTGTTCCCAGTCAATCCTTCCTTTATTTCAGCATTACAAGGCTTTTGGTATCAAGCGGTGAAGAAGAATGTATATAGTGAGTAATGGTTCCCTCTTTGTCTATCTGCACATTTTCTACAACAGTAGTAATATCTCCCAATATAATCTCTCCTTTATCTGAGGACTGTCCTCCTGCCTCAGGAAAGAAGAGAGTTTGATTAGCATTACTATAAGTGCTTTTTAGTATCACAGGCATCTATGCTTATAATATCTGCCTCAAAGTCAGTTTTATATGGGTGAGAGTAATATAGCTCGAAAGTTGAGATGGTTTCTCCTTATTTTAATAATGATATAGATTAAGCAGGGCACCATGTGCAAAGGCCGTGAAGAGCAGGTAAAGGATTTGAACTGTAATGTATCTACAGTTGCTAAAAAGCAATTATAATGGTATAATGGCTAAAAAGCCAGTACATTTTGGAGGGAAAATGTTTGAAGAATTAAAAATAAATGGTAAAGAGATATTAAGATATTGTGAAACCAATCCGAAATATATCTTGATACACTCATTGATGGAAATGATGAGGGGGACTTGAAGAGGAGATAAACTCTATTAAGACCTTTACCGATAAACCCTTTGCTTTTCGTGGGAATTAGAACAAAACGATGGAATGACGAACTATCCCCTTGGAAGGCAGAGCCTGTGTTTGGCAGGCAGGGTTTTGGTGGAGAAGCGAATAAGAACCTGGATTATCTTAGGGATAATGTAGGCGATATCAAGAAAACTTGCAGTCTTGATGTAGGTCAACCCTGTTATTCTTGGCGGTTATTCACTTGCAGGGCTGTTTGCGCTTATGGGCAGGCTATGAAAGTCTCCATATTTAGCGGGATAGGCAGCTCTCCTTCGGTGTGGTTTAAGGGCTGGAGAGAATACATCCGTGAAAGGGACGAAGTCTTCGGCAGTTTATCTAAGCCTCGGTCTTAAAGAATCAAGAACTTCAAATAAAAGGCTGTCTGAGGTTGAAAATTGTATCAAAATGCAGTATAATGAATTTTCAGAGAAAAACCACATAAAGCATATTTTAGAATGGAATGAGGGAAATCACTTTGTGGAGGTTCCACTGTCATGGCTCGTGGTTTTAGCTGGGTTTTGAATAATATTTAAAACATGGTTGCTAAAATCAGCAATTCCTAGTAAAATATACAGTGAGTTGTTGGAATAGTCTTCTGAATTCAAATCTTTAAAAATAATGCGTGAAAGGGAGTATAATAATGGCTAAGAAAGTGTTGGAGTAGATGATGCGACTTATGAGAATGATGCTTAAGGACATCCTATCTAAGAACGGATATGAGGTTGTAGGTGAGGGTAGTTAACGGTAATGATGGATTTGAAAAGTATAAAGAGTTAAAGCCAGACATCGTTACTCTTGATATTACAATGCCTGAATGTGATGGATTACAGTGCTTGAAGAAGATTAAGGAGTTCGATGTCACCGCTAATGTAGTTATGTGTTCAGCTATGGGACAGCAGGCTATGGTTATCGAATCTATCCAGAGTGGAGCAAAGGACTTCATCGTTAAACCTTTCCAGCAGGACAGAGTATTGAGTCACTTGCAAAGATTAAATAAGATTTATCAATCATATGATTTTAAATATCAAATAAAATAAACTAAGACTGTTTTCTGAAAATGAGAATGGTCTTAGTTTGTTGTCTTAACGGGAATAAATTGTCTAAAAATAAAAAGCAGATGACGGAATCGAACCCGCCTCTCAACCTTGGGAAGGTCGCATTCTACCGATGAACTACATCTGCTTAACTACAACACAATTATACTCCCACTCATTAAGTATGTAAAGCTAAAATTAAAAAGAAGAGTCATAATATATGATTTTTGCTATGAAGTGATTATAAAGGAAGTGAAATGAAAAACTACATTGTAAGCTTTGCCCCTATGGAGGGGATTACAGGGAGGATATTTAGAGGGTATTTAATCTGCATTTTAAGGGTGTAACTGACTATTACACCCCATTTATTACACCCAAGGAAAAGAGGGGATTGATAAAAAGATATAAAAGAGTTTCTTCCCGCACACAATGAAGGAATAAAGATAGTACCTCAGATACTTACAAGCAGGAAAGATGCCTTCAACCTAACTGCTTCTAAGCTTATGGAAATGGGCTATAAGGAGATAAACCTTAACCTTGGCCGCTTCTTCCGGAACTGTGGTAAATAAGGGAGAGGCTCGGGTGCCTTTTAAAGAATCTTGATAGTCTTAAGGAGTTACTAACAGGTATCTTTAACGAGGCAGAACATACAGGACTTAAAATATCCATAAAGACAAGAATCGGCTATGAGGAAGCTTCTGAGTTCCATAATATCATTTCGCTTTATAGGCAGTTTCCGATTGAAAAGCTAATCATTCATCCAAGAACTAGGACAGAGTTTTACCGGAGCAGAGTACATAAAGAGTGCTCTAAGCAGGCAGTAGACGAATACTCCAAAGCAGGCGAAGCAGGTAAGCTCTGCTTCAATGGAGAGCTTAAAGGTGTAGATGATGTACTTGCTATAGAAAAGGAATTCCCGGATATAGACCATATTATGATAGGGAGGGGACTATTAAGATACCCATTTATGCTGGAAGATATGGCGGGAGTGGTGGTCACAGACAGGCAAGGCAGGATAAGAAACTTCCTTGAAGAACTCTTAGACACATATCTTGAGGAGTTTAATGGAGGGCTCAGCAGTACTTAGTTAAAGGAAATCTGGTTTTACTTGCAGGATAGCTTTGAAGGAAGTGAGGCCTACGTGAAAGATACAAAAAAGCTAAGGGAGTGGCTGAATATAAGGTCATGGTAAATGTGCTTTTGTTTAACTGTAAGGTAGTGTAGAAGATTGTAAGAGGTAAAGGTGTGTGGTCCTTTATCATAGATGCCCACAGCATTGTATTTCTATACGAGCTTGTTCACAAAGTATTTGCCATTGTATCTTAATTGTGATAACCTTATAAAAACGTGGTATTACAAAGAATAGATATAGGAGGCATACTATGGCAAAGATAGAGATGAAGACTCCGCTTGTTGAAATGGACGGAGATGAGATGACCAGAGTCATATGGCAGATAATAAAGGATGAACTCATTCACCCTTTTGTAGAGCTTAGGTCAGAATACTATGACTTGGGGCTTAAATACCGCAATGAGACTGATGATAAGGTAACTGTAGAGTCTGCAAAGGCTACACTTAAATACGGAGTTGCAGTTAAATGCGCTACAATCACACCTAATGCAGCAAGAGTAAAGGAATACAACCTTAAAGAGATGTGGAAGAGTCCAAACGGTACTATCAGGGCCATGCTTGATGGAACAGTATTTAGAACTCCTATTCTTGTAAAAGGAATTGAGCCTTATGTGCGCACCTGGAAATCACCTATTACCATAGCCAGACACGCTTACGGGAGATGTGTATAAAAATGCTGAAATGAAGGTGGATTGTCCCGTAGGGCTGAACTGGTATTTACAGCTAGAGAATGGAAGTGACAAAGGAGCTTATTCACGAGTTTAAGTCACCCGGGCGTCATTCAGGCATGCACAACCTGAACTCTTCCATAGAGAGCTTTGCAAGAGCCTGCTTTGAGTACGCTCTAGAGCTGAGGGTTGACCTATGGTTTTCTACTAAGGATACCATTTCTAAGAAGTAGACCACACCTTCAGCGACATATTTGCTGAAATTATGAAAAGGACTATAAAGTAAAATTTAAGAACAAGGGAATCACTTATTTTTATACACTCATAGATGATGCTGTGGCAAGGGTGATAAGGAGTGATGGAGGCTTTCCTGGGGCTTGTAAGAACTATGACGGAGATGTTATGAGCGATATGCTTTGCAACTGCCTTTGGTTCTCTTTCTATGATGACTTCTGTACTTGTATCCCCTAAGGGAGTATGGGAGTATGAAGCAGCACATGGAACAGTTCAGAGGCATTATTACAAGTACCTTGAAGGCGAACCTACCTCAACCAACTCCATAGCTACTATATTTGCCTGGAGTGGAGCTCTTAGAAAAAGAGGAGAGCTTGACGGCCTAGTGACTTTGCAGCCTTTGCAGGGCAAGCTTGAAAAGGCAGTTATAGACACAGTAGAAAGCGGCATTATGACAAAGGACTTAGCTGAGATAACTACTCTTAAAGAAATAAAGACAGCAGGCACTGAGGATTTCATAAAGGCTGTAAGAGAAAGACTGGAAAAGAGCCTGTAAGGCAGCAACAAGACACATACAAAGCATATACAAATCACATATATAGCACATACAAATCATATATAAGATATAATTATCCAAGCTCATGCAGCAGCTCACCGGTGAGTAGTCTGAGACAGCATAAAGAAAACTCCCGCTATAAATCCTACAAGATTTTAGAGCGGGAGTTCTTGGTTACGATGTTGTCTTATTAAAAACAATTAAATTTAGAAGTTCTTGTCATGTAAAGTTTCCGTCGTAATCTTCAAGAGACTCTTTCTGTACAGGTTGTTCCAGAGCTCTATTCGTGGTCTTTCCAAAGGGTTTCAGACTTAGGAAGTTGTAATAAATGTACATATCGTTGTCGTATTCAGGTGTGTGATAGAAATAACTTGCGTGGTAAGAATCAAGGTGATACCACTTTCCATTAATCTTTACCTGATTCCAAGCGTGATTCATTCTTCTGTCAAAAGTTTCTGTCTGCATCTCTGCAAGCACTTTTTTAATATAAGCCTGTTTGGTTGAAGGTTAATATACATAAGCAAAATTCCGGGTACGAATCTAGTCTCAAGACCCACTCTTTTCTGGCAATACGGCTGTATGCACAGCATATCCTTCACAAACACCTACATTTCCAAGGAGAACAGAAGAGTAGTTATACACGTTATATCCCCATTCCTTTTGTCCTGCATTAGGGGTAACATATTTAACTAAATAATTATGAATGATTTTGCTTTCTCTAAGTCAGTCTTATTTCAGGTCATACTTTCGATTAACTCATCAATCTTGTTCTCTGTTTTTAGTCATCTGGTCCGCACTAAGATGATAGGTGATACTGATTACATATCTGTATACACCGTGAGTTGAGGTCTTCTCTTCTTCACATCTCTCTGCTTGTCCAGAATCTTGCAAGCCTTATAAGACCACTATTACTTGTCTTATTCCAGAACTTATTATAAATTACATCTACATCACTTTCAGTTGCATAGAACTCGATAGAAAGAGATTGTGTCTGTATACGTTTTTGGTAATAAACTCTTTAAGAGCTTCAGGTCTGTTAGCAAAGTTAATGTTTGAATAGGTAAGCTTCTTGTAGGAACAGCCTTCTCGCTAAGGAACTCAAGTAAAGATTTTGCTTCATCAGACTTCTCGTAGGTAAACACGATTTCATTCTGCTCTGCGCCAAGTGTAAGGCTCTTTCACAGTTTCCTCAGTGCTTTGATATAATTTTCTACATCAATAGCTTCTTCCATTACATTATCGCCGGTAAAAACCAAGCTTTGTAACTGTTGGAGCTACTTCTGCACCGTTTGACCAACATATTTAATCTGATACTGAACCTGAAGTTTTGTGCCTTCATCAATTTTTGAATTTCTTCAAAGAGCTTATTTACTTCATTTTCAGTAAATGCTCCCATCAATCTGCTCTTATAATCATTTTTCTCATATAAAGGAGCTCTTTAATTCATCAATCTTTCCTTAGTAGAGTTTTTGAGAGCATCTAAGGCTTCCACATCAACTGCCTTTAAACTTAAAAATCATAGGCTCGTTGCCTGTTGATTTAGCGTAACAGTCTGAGTAGGCTCAGAAACCACTCGTATCCTTTGAAATTTGAAACCTTTTCTGCAACAACATCTCCTGAGAAAGCGATTTTTCTAATAGAGTATCCGATTTTTGACTCGTCAGCTTCAGTTAACGTATCTGATTTCATAGATTACCTGCATTCTCTTGTCATAGGTAAATACGATTTCATTCTGGTCAACGTCTAAGGTAAGACTCTGTACAGTTTCAGAAGGCTTAACGTAGCCTTCGATATCCATTGCTTCTTCTGTCACATATTCACCCGAAAAACCGAGCTTTGTAACTGTAGGAGCTATCGCTTCACCGTTTGCGTCAACGTACTTAATCTGATACTCTAACCTGAACCCTAGTGTACATCATCAATCTTTTGATTTCTTCAAAGAGATCGTTCACTTCTTTTCTCGGTATAAGCTCTGTCGATTAGATTCTGTAATCGTTTTTCTGCACAAAGGAGCCTCTTTAATAGTCAATCTTTTTCTTTTGTAAGAGTTTTTAAGCCTCTCCAGAGCAACCTGGTCAACAGGCCTATATTTGAATACGATAGGTGCATTGCCGATTGGCTGAAGTGTAACTGTCTGTGTGTTTTCTGAAACTAATTCGTAACCTTTGAGATTTGAAGCTTTTTCTGTAACAACATCTCCTGAAAAAGCGAGTTTTCTAATAGAGTATCCGATTTTTGTCCCATCATTGTCTCATTCTTACATTTTCACTATACTCACCCTTACTTTGTTTGGAGTTACAGGTAGAGAATAAGGTGACTGCTTTAAGCAGACTGCACGTTTGCTCCTCCGCATATGTCTTATCTGTACTGAAGATAAGCATGAGGTGAGGATGAGTGATAGTACCAAGATTAAGCCTGAGCTTTTAGAAACCACTTGCAGCAGTTTGTTCATAACTCTCTCCTCCTTTTTAGACAACATCTTCTCAAAATATAATATAATAAAACTATACAATGTGTCAATACTCAAGACAAATAATTATACAAAATAATATAACGATAACTATGCATAATGATCATAAAAGAGCTATTGCAGTAAAGACTAATTCCATACTGCAATAGCTCTTATATATGTTATGTATAGGAGTGATGAAAAAGCAAAATTACAAAGTTTCTTAACGTAAGGATCCATATCCTCACTTGTTACAGTTGGGAGAATCTCTCTACTGCATTTCTTCCCTGTCAACTAAGAACTTGGTGATTCCAGTTGATTTCTGCCCAGGGAATACCTGTCCGAGGCTCTGCAAGCTTCTCAGAGTCCTGCTGCAGCGGGAGCTAGTAACCTCAGGCTTCTGCTCCTTAAGATACTTTAAAGAGAGGGTCTGCATTAGGTCCGATTCACCTAAGCTTCTCAAAAGTTCTCAAAGGTAACACCGTGTTTACTCACAGAACTTAACGGTTTCTTTTCCGTCCTCAGGATTCTGATCAAGGAACTGTCCGCAAGGGAAGCCGATGATTTCAAACTGTCCTTGTTACACTTCTGATAATCTCTCAAGATCCTCAGCTGTGGAGTAAGACCACATCCTGTTGCTATATTTACTATGAGAAGTACTCTTTTCCTTTATACTCTGAGAGTGAAGTAGTACCACCTCAACGTTCTTTACACTAAAATCATATACACTCATTTTGTCCTCCTTCTTGCCATTTGGCAAAACTAAACTGATAGGATGATGATAACATTTTTAGAGGATTAATTCTGATGTAAAATAACTAAAAATTGTGTGCAATTTAATTGAATGCTTTTGTTTATTTTTAAATACACATAATCTGTGTAGACTATAGATAGTACAGATAGCCGATATATTTGATAATATGTGTAGCACTACTTTTGAAAGGATTGCATAATATAATTAAACAGCTGTTTGATATGATTAGGCTTGCTAAACTCCCCTAAAATGCCCCTATAATGTTATTAGGTAGTTTTGTGCCCTAAGAGATAACAGTATTTTTAGGTATTGCGGAAACAACATCAGCACTCTTTATCAGTGATACTATATAATATGACTTAAGGATGGTGGATTATGAGCGAAGACATAATAAAAGAACTTGAAATGTTAAAAACTTATAAGCTTTAAGTATGGAAAGCAGAAATGAAGAAGCAGTCATGGAATATATGCACTCTTTTGCCTGTGACTTTATATTTTTTAATTATATAAATAACACGAGATAATAATGGGTGAGGAGAAAATGTAGGCCTCTCAAACTGTTATGAGTACCAGATTAGCTTAAATGCAGAAGTGCTTGGCAAGTTTTCTATGAACATTTTAGAGAAGGACATCACAGAGACGCAAAAGAAAGCACTTGGATACGTGGGTGATTTGTATATTCTATACAGGAGAAAGTTCGAGGATAGAGTGGATAAGGACCTTAGCAGGAGCTGGTGCTTGATATATGTACCGGCAATATCAAGTCCCGCGAAGAGTTCAATATCAGATGTAAAATTAAACGGCTGGGACATGAAGGACAATGTGGTAGTGGTTATCTTTGACCTTGACGAATACAAGAAGAAAACTGTTGACCTAAAGGAGATCAAGGGAAAAATCAGTATCATGAAAAAGATGTTTAGGGAACTCAGAAATACTCTTCTGAACGTGGGCATGACGTTTTCACTATTATCAAAACAGCGACAGCAGTTATATTTTATATTTGAATTTGACAATTATCTGTATAACAAAGATAGCGTATTTGAAGCGTGTATGGAGGATTCTAAAGAAAATTACGGACTTTACTTTATACAATTGGTATAGGAAGGACTATAAATGATATCTTCGATACGCTGATATCTTATACAGAGGCAAGAGAAGCAGTAAAATTGGCCGTAGTATGCTTTGGACTTGGGATGATACACGAATACAAGGATTTGGAGTTGTTCTCACTTCTTAATAACGCTGTAAATAGGGATATATTGAGGGAGAGCTATGCGCCCCATCCGAAAACTTATAGAGTATGACAGAGAAATGAGACAGGTATTATATCTTCTTAAGGAGCTTATCAATGCAAACTGGAGTCTTACAAGGGCTTCAGAAAAACAAATCACATCCATTATAACACTGCAAAATACAGACTTTAAAAAGACAGAAGAGATTATGAGCTCAGACTGACTTTGTAGCAACGCCAGATGAGTTAGAGCTGCCTTTGAGCTGTATGAATTAAAAATATGGTATAAGCAGGTAGTTCTGCTTTTGTAGGATAATAAGGGGAAAATATAAGATAGTCGGGAAAAAGACTGACAAAGGCTGGAATGTAGCACAATCAGCTAAGGTTGTTGTTGCAGGAATTCTTATTTCAATATTATTGTATTTTTCGTTAGTTTTATAGTATCAGGGCACTCATCAGAAACTTGAAGAAAAAGCTCATAGGAAGCTCGACTTGAAGCTGATATGAACTATGTAAAGGATTTGATTTCAAATCATGAGTGATACTGCAAGATGGAATGCAAAGGAAACTGACTACTTTGGAGATGCAAAATCGGAGATGGAACAAGAGAAAAAGCGAACTGGAGCCTTTCTTAGAGCATTACTCAAAGACAGGAATACTTTGTCATAGCTTTCCTTGCAAAAGGGTGAAAGATGACGACCTGAGGTCGCTGCAGAGGAAACAAAAAGCCCATACGAGCCGATGCATTATTTTCAGGAATTGTAGGTAGTAAATCTTTGGTGAAGATGAGTGTTTCTATTCTAGGTACATTCATAACAAAAATGTTGCCAGAGGACTCCACAGGACCGGTGAGTATAAAGGTGAGGCAAATGTTGCAGGAAGTGCGATATACTGCCTTTACAGAGTGCTCGACAGGATAGTGACGATACAGGTCATAAGGTACAATGGTTGTCGGACGTAATGATGATATGAACAGAGGAAGTTGGTAAGGCTGTTAGAAGGTAGCTTTTATTTACACTTTTTGTCATTGCCATCATCATTGGTATCATTTTCATCATCATTTATCAATTCTAAATACAATAAAGAGCATAGCCTATTATCTAAAAGCAGCCTTGAGGTAGGGATAATGACCTGATAACAGACTTGAGATAAAGCTCGTTTGCAGAGATGAACCTTTGTAGCTGAGAGTATCAACAACCTCGTGAGATATATGAGGGAAAAACAGTGACTTACAGAGAAAATCAGAGATGGATGCCCTACAGAGCTTCCAAACAGGATGTCATACGACCACACTCGGAAGACCTTGAGAAACATCTCGTGCCAATCCAAGATCTCTTGGTGTTGAAATACCTGATATAGATTATTCTAAACAGTTTAACGACAACTACGGACACCAAAAGGGAGATGAGTGTATACGTATGATTGCAGGAGTTCTGCTAAAAACTCACTCAGGATCATCCTAAGGTGTATGACGCATGTACGGAGGAGATGAGTTCGTTATCATCTACCCGGCATTGCACATGCGAAATAGAGACCATGGTAAAGAATTAAAGAAGAATGTGCAGAAGATGCATGATGGAGCACAAGTATCTCAAAAGCTTCGGATGTCGTTACAATTACACAGGAGTTTGCTGATATATTTTCACCTTATGCTTCTATCTCGGATTTTCTAAGAGAGCGGATGATGCGCTCTATGAGAAAGAAGATTAGAAGAAACAGTTATAGGATAGTACAGCTCTAAAAGACTTGACATTCCTTTCATAAACATATATCATTTACTTTATCAAATAATAAAGACTTTGAAGGTGCAGCTTTTTGGCACAGGGAAAGGGAGTCATACAGAGAGAGGAAAAACGCTGGAAGTTTTCTTATGCAACCCCGATTCTGACATTCACACCCGAGTTGTGAGGCTTAAATCATAGAGAGAGGCTTCATCGGCGAGCATGTTATCTGCACAGAGTGCTTATCTTAGGATAGGAACCGTGGTGGTAACACGGGAATTTCGCCCTGCTTTATGCAGGGCTTTTATAGTAGGAATTGCTTCGATATTCTATTACATAAAACTCTCCGAGGGATACCGCAGTTTATAACACTCATGGAGGATAAAATGAAAGAGAAATTACAGGCAATTATGGAGTCTGCCCTTAAGCAGATAGAAGAGGCTGTGGACAGCGAAAATTAAAATGACGCCAGAGTCAGCTTCCTTGGCAAAAAAGGCGAACTCACACAGGTACTTAAGAGCCTTAGGATGTGGCGCCTGAGGACAGGCCAAAGGTAGGCCAGCTTGTCAATGAGGCAAGAGAGACTATAGAGAAAAGACTTGATGAGCGTAAAAAAGAATTTGACAAGAAGCTGCTTGACCTTAAGCTTGCCACAGAGACTATAGATGTTACCCTACCTGCCAAAAAGCCTATGATAGGCCATAGACATCCAAATACCATAGCACTTGATGAGGTTAAGAAAAATCTTTGATCGGTATGGGTTATCGGTGGTAGACGGCCCTGAAGTAGAGTTTGACTATTACAACTTTGAGGGCTCTTTAATATCCCTGCAACCACCCCTGCAAAGGATGAGCAGGACACCTTCTATATCAATGACAAGCTTTTGCTTCGTACCCAGACCTCATCAGTTCAGGTACATGTTATGGAGAAGCAGAAACCGCCTATCAGGATAATTGCACCAGGCAGGGTGTTCCGATCAGATGAGGTGGATGCAACATACTCTCCTTCCTTCCACCAGGTAGAAGGACTTG
>BNJU01003794.1_pt1 | contig 37842 bp, 33 predicted proteins | sample 8539281 | NCBI WGS metagenome assembly BNJU01 (sample SAMD00202456, study PRJDB9452) | human saliva metagenome | isolation source: human saliva | place: Japan
GGAAGTTACGTATTGTTTGTAAGTTATAATAGGAACGCTATTGCCTGCTAAATGCAGTGTTGTTAGGATATCAAAAAGCATCGCTCATCGTTAAGAGCGGTGTTTTTATTTTGCCCTCTCTGCTCCCTTTGTTTTAAAGGGGCGAGCAAAGGGGCGAACAAGAGCAAGACGAAGAAGTGGAAGAGGACGCACCCACGAGGAGAAATTTTGCCTCAATGGTTTGTTTTGCCTACAAGGACTTTTACAAGAGTAGACCGAAGCAATTCCACCCAATGCAAGAGGGCGAAGTGAGCAAAGAAATATTCTTTAAAGAGTAAGAAAAGGGTGCAGAAAGGGGAGGAAGGAAAGGAAAAGAGGGTGAAAGCGGGTTTTGAAGTGCGGAAAGGCGGTTTTAAGAGAGGAAGACAAGTTTTTAAACGAGGGCGAAAGCACAGAAAGGACAAAAGAGCATTTATACTACACCAAGAAGAAATAAAAAACAGAGCGAGAAAGAAAGGTAAACGAGCAAGAGTGCCACAAAGCGGGGGACAAGGGGTGAGAGAAGAAAACGAAACGAAGGGCAAGGCAAGAAGAAAAGAACAGATGCGCTCTTATGGCTACACCTGTTTCATGGTTTTGCAGGATGTGTTCTTTTCGTTTTAACCAAACATTCCGAAGTCGAAAGATGTCACACCAACTTCAGCGTGCTTAAGCTGCTCTATTGGCTTAGGCGCAAACAGCACTGAGGCACTAATAAACAATCGTTTTATTTCTTCACCAATTTAATGAGCCTTAGTCTTCCACCCTTCACAATTTGGAAGAATGGTGTCCAGCACCTGTTACACCACGTTGGTCACCTCGCCAGCAGCAGTTGTTAGTAAGTTGCTTTGAACGAGCACATTTATGTTCAACACGTTAAGAGTATAGGTTCCACCTTCAGCAAAAACGAAGGTTCACCTCAACAAATGGGTTAGGGAACGTTCGAAAGCAACACTGCTCTCTCACCTCGTTAATGCCAGTAGAGATCGATGTAACCTTCACCAAGTTGTCTTTTGTTAGAGTTGTTTCGCCCCATTGGTTGCTTAGTTAGGGTTGCTCCCACCTTGCCCATGTTGCCATATTGCACGGTAGCAGTTTTGCCTTCAACGGTTGGGTTGTTAGTCTTCGAGCTCCATGTGTGTTGTAGATGTTCAATGAGCCTTCGATACCTGGATTGCCTTACCACTGAGTTGTCGGCAGATTCTTCTTTTGTAGAAAGCCTTAGAGGTATCTTCACCTCCACTATTATTAGCCATTTGCACCTTAAATGAGTTTTGTATTCTGCTCCACCTTACCCAAGTTAGGGAAGATATTGTCGCCTCTTTGGTTTCAGCAGAAATATCCTTGCAAAACCTTCTTCAGGCACTTTCTGCTTTTAAAGCTCCCTTCATAGCACGTTGAACTTTCACTTTCTCATAGCTCTTTGTTCCATATTTGAACTTCATCAATCACGCCATTGAATCCACTTTATATACACCACCGCCAATTAACAAAGATGTTCATGGTTTACAAATTTGTACTTTTAGTTCCTCCTCATGTCTTCTTCTCTAGAATCAACGAAAACTCTTGAGAGCAACTCTTCCATTGAGGTACATTGTTTGAACATTTCCATCGTTATGCATACTATAAGTGGTAGGTTCCAAACGCTCAGAGTGATGCTATAACCATCACTAATCATATCAGTTAGATCATCATGTCTCTTCCAACCCATGGTGTTGAATGAGATTGTTAGCAGGATGCACCTTATTTCCGTATGGATTGGTTACTTGTGGGCGTATTTGCACCCAAAGGTCACCCCAGTTGTTGTGAGGTCAGCCGTCTTTAATACGGTAAGTGTTCTTAAGCAATGAGGTTGGTTCCTTGTTTATCGTGAGCCAACTTATTTGCCTTGAACCATAGAGCGTAAAGAGTAGTTCTTTCCGCTTGAAGAGCAGCAGGAATTTGAAGCATCTTGGGGTCTTCGATAATCAAACCACGTGATGGCATAACCCCACCTTCGTTGGTTGTAGCGGTGTAAGTAACGGTTCGCCTTCAACGCTTTTTTCATCGGCTGTGATGTCGGTAATTTGAGGTGCAGCACCTGTGCTTGAGGACTCACTTGAATGATACAATTCTAATGTATGTTACCTTCCTTTGTTGTCGGTTATAGTTGAAGTGTCAAAAGTCCTTCCTCACGTCTAATTCAAGGTCAAAACGCCTTTGCACTGTACAACTTTACGGTTCCTCTGTGTCAGAAGCCAGCAATTCACTTTCCACTCTGCATTGAGCTGCCATCTTCAAAGCGAGACGTTGAGATGCTCTCGTTAGCCTTTATAACAGTGGCGACTAAGCACCACGTTGTCGTTGGTGTCCGTTATAGTCGGCAGTTTGGAACTCTGTCCGATTTGGTTGCGACTTAGTTACGCTATCCAGGAGCCACTGCATCGCACGCGAAACGAGACCTGTTGATTGTTGGCGATTCCGTTAACAGGTGGAGTGTCGATAACGTATGCTGCCTGAAGGAGTGGCGGTTAACGCCTGCTCTGGCTCGTTTTCTGCTTGATAAAGGAATTTCGCTAATGCAAGTATCTACTTCTTCATTGTGGGTCTTTTGTTTCGCCTGTTTCTTCCTTGCTTGCATATCTCATCTTGAAATCAATGTTTCTGCTCTACCTCTAATGATGTCAAATTCCTTTATTTCAGGTTGAAGACTGGGTGGAATTGTGTTTGAGGATTGCGCTCTGAAAGCTCGCAATATGAAGAGTCAGTAGTCTTCTGTTGTGTTTTTAACCACAACACCAGATCATAGCACTTGTCTGGCTTTGAGAGTGAGTGCCCAATTGGCTTAATTCAGCTTCAAAAGTGGTCCATTCGCCTTGTTTTTGTTGCGCTTGGGATGCTATTTCCTTATAAGTTGCCAAGGCATACGCTCAACGCAACAAATGGTTTAGCATGGCTTTTCTGTGCCGTTCGTCACCTGCTATAAGCGATTTTATCTTTTCCGTCTCCAGATAACAAGGTTTTAAAGAGTTTTACGCACGTGAGCAGTTTGTCCGTGTAGACTTAAGCAAAGAGACACTCAAAGTGCAAGCGTCGTCGAAAGTAGGGTGTGGCTTTCACCAAGAGAAAGAGTAGCGTTGGCTGGCGTCACTTGGTCGTTTTCGCCTGTAATCCACCATCTCTCCAAAGTAGGCATAAAGTCTTGTGTTCCGAGGTTATACCGCTCGCGATCGAAGGTAACTCACTCAGTTGCGAGACGAGACCATTACCCTAAGTTGAAACGGCTTCAACGAGTGGCATTTTCGTTAATGGTTGATTTGGCTGTGAGGAAGGCTGCTATCCGTGAAATTAGCCAACTCTGCCATTAGCAAGAGATGAGCTGGCGTATGAGAACGGTTGGACGATACAGGTTAAGCGATTTCCACCACTAAAGAATCAATTCTTGTTTCTGAGCAAGTGTTTGGCCACATGTCCTAGCAACGTCGCTCTGCACCCGTTGTCGGTTGCGCTCCTGATGGATAAGACTTTGAGAGTGAGCTCCCAAAACCAATCGACACTTTGCTCTTTCAGCATAGCTTGTCCCAGCCAGCCATTTTGAGTCCACGACCTTGAATATCGAAGCCAGCATAATAGTCACTAGCTTCTTCTTCCGAGCTCTGCTGCCTTGCGTTTCTGTTCTTTCTGATGTTGAACCACTCCAGTTATATAGTTAGCAAACATCATCTCGGATTACCTCACGACTCTCTTTCCAAAACATCTTTTCGTTCATGGTCTCCAGGTCAGTCGCTGGTCAGTGCCACCCGATCTCGTTGGTTCCCGTTCATACCAATATACATGGAATTCAACAATATTTTGCGTGCTTCTCTGCGATCATTCTTGGAAAAATTCGACGAGATGCGACGCCAACACCCTGGAGTTAGTGGCAGAACCCCTGAGTTTCACACCACGAGCCAGATCGATGCACAGCAATGTTCACTCAACTTTACAAGCTGTGTAGCATTCTTTCGAAAGCTTGATAATCATTGCTTTTCTGTCTCTTCCAAAGCACTTTAGGAGTTCATTGCGAAATGACCAGTATAAACAACACGCTCTGACTCTGGAACACCCATCAAACAGCCCACTTTTAACGCCAGTTTTCGCGAGACACATCGCTCACGCCCTGCGCCGACGGAGCCATGGTGCAGTCCAGTTTCCGCGAATAATATCCACAGCGTACGACCAAAACCAAAATTGCTCGCCTTCGAAGCAATGTCAGCGCCTTTCGGCGTAGATGTAGGGCTCATCGGTGGGAACCCATGGACATCTGGCGATCTTCACGGTCTGCAGTTGCGTCTGCATACGCAATCACCTTCCTTTATTCTTGTGCGAGGTCTCAGCACGTGAAATAAAGAATTCATCATCCATTCTGACACTCCATTCAATTGCTTTCTGCGAGCCCGCCATCGAAATTCGGGTAGATCAGCATATTTCGCATCCTTAATGTCGAGCGGATGGGTTGGAGTTCAGCAGTAAAGGTTACACAGGCTAATAATCCACATGCTAATAGTGTTTTTTTCATAATGAGATTATAAATGTAATTTAGTTTTTGATAAAAGTCGTTATCATTAATCATTAGAGAAGTTATCTAAACATATCTTTTGTGTTATTAGCGTTGTTGCATTTTCGGTTAAATTGCTTATTGGTTTTAAAGCGAGTAGCAACTATCGTTTTCGCCTTTGCTGATAGTTAGATAAAGAAAATGTTGGTGAGCGGTTACCAGCCCTACCAACACCTTTTATTATTGCGCTATTATTTTTACTAATTTGATGTTTGTGGTCTTCGTCCTTCACGATTTGAAGAACAAAGTCCTTTAGCACCTGTTACGCTCACGTTGGTAACTTCTCCAGCAGCAGTTGTTAGCAAAGTTACTGAACAAGTACGCCGTTTGCGTCTTTGAAATACGTGTTAAGAGTATAGGTTCCACCTTCAGCAAAACGCCTCTACAAACAAGTTAGGGAATGCCTCGAAAGCAACACCATTTTCAACGCCGTTGATACCTGTAGAAGCTGTTACTTCAACCAATTCAGCCTTAGTTAGGGTTGCTTCTCCCCAACGATTGCTTAGTGTTAGGGTTGCACCTACCTTGCCATGTTGGCATATGCAACGGTTGCAGCTGTGGTATTGACGTTTGGAGTGGTTGTCCCTTCCGAGTCCATGTATGTTGGAGTTACCGAGTGCCTCGATACCCGGATAGCCTAAACATCATTGTCTGAGTGTTGTGTCTCGTAGCTTGCTGTTGAGGTATTTTCACCACCACTACCAACAAGTTGAACCAAACGACCCTTGTATTGCTTTCCGCCTTTACCCAAGTTAGGGAAGGTTCCGTCTGCATTTTTCTCTTCAAAGGTGAAATATCCTTGCAATTTGCAGGTATTTTGCCTTTATAGCTTCCTGTATTGCACGTTGAACTTCCTCTTCTGTAAGTGGTTTGTTCCATATTTGATTGCCCACACAGCCATTCAAACTGTTTCTGTATACACCACCGCCACCATTGAAGATGTTCAAGGTTCTGAACTCCCCACCTGAGTCGCCCTGTTTCTTCTGCTTTAGAAGAAGGCTGAGTTCCAGACCCACTTTCATACCATTTACGAAGATTTCGTGTACCCACTCTCGTTATGAGTAACCGCAATTTCATACCAAACGCCTGGTGTCATTAAGTGTTCTTTTGTCATTATTAAGATGGATTTAGTCTGCAGCCCCAACCCATTACTGTGTTAAAACGACACTTCGTTAGCCATGGTCTCTCCATTCAGGGACGAACTTGAACCCAAAGGTCTCCCTCAGTTGTTGTGAGGCCACTTATCTTTGATAGTATTCTGTTGATAAGGTCTCTTGCTTGTCGTGTGCAAACTTATTCATTGCCCGTAAAGAGCACAAGTGTATATTGCCTGTTTCAGTCTCAGGTATCATGAACATGTTAGGTCTGTGATCACTAAACCACGAGAAACTTTTCCTGTTCTTCTCTTGTTGTTGCAGAATAAGGCATTCTTGCCTGCTTCCAACAGTTGCTTGTCGGCTGTAAATATCTGTAATTTGAGGCACTGCACCTGCTGTTTCTGGTGTGACGACCCATCGCAAGTGACATGTGTCTTCCGTTAGAGTCAACAAGACGAAGATCGTAAGTACCTACATCGTCTAACTTAGTTGTTATGCTTGCTGTATCATTTGTACTACACCACTGCGCCTGTAGCAGAATTGATAAGCTTCCACTCTCTTGCAGGACTTATGAGGTAATCTTCAATTTTAGAGTGAATGTTTCGCCTTATTTTTACCATGTTTTGTCGATAACAACATCTTTAGTGAGTTATAAGGAATTTCTCATAAGCCGTCCAGCTTGTTTGGCCTTGTTTTGCCATCTGCAGCGACTGCACGAACACCGAAGCGTACTTTCTTTTCTGTTGTCTCCTTAACGATTGGCGCACTAACAACATATAACGCGACGCCGTGTTACAGATTGTCTTGACCCTTGTTGGTAAAGAATTTGCAATACTGGTGTTCATGTCTTCATTATAAGTCTTCATCACCTGGACTTTCTTTACTTCAAAGGCGAAGTTTGAAGTCTACATGTTATATTGACCTCTGATGATTTTTCTTTAATAATAGGTTGAACTGGTGTGTGAACTTCTTAGAATCACGAACTGCAAGCCTCCATGAATAATGTGGAAGTTCTCTTGGTGTAAGGGCAACAGGACACACCACGAGACTTAAATGGACTGACGTCAATCTGCCCAATGTAGCTCTCGAAAGCAGTCCATCACCTTCGTGCTGCAGGAAGCTTTTACAATTCTCGGCAGTCTGTGAGGATCTCTAGACTTACAAAGACTTTAGCCCAGCTTTCAGTCCGTCCATCACCCTTTGTATGTGTTGAAATTTTGTCTTCCGTCTACAGGTAATATATTGAAAGAGTTTTACACGTGAGAATCGCCTGTGTAGGCTACACGAACCACCAAAGTAAGCATCTTCAAAATAAGGTCGGCTTAATAAGACCCCTTGCAATAAGCTCGTCTACTTGATCGTTACTATCTGTAATCCAATTAATCCCAAGTAGGCAAGTCCGAGTATTGAGGTTATACCGCTTGTGGTTGAATGCACCTCACCCTCGTTGCGGAATGAAAGACCATTACCTAGGTTGGAAAACGGGTAACGAATGGCGATTCGTTGATCGAGTTGATTTGAGCTATGAAAGGTTGGCAAACCATGGAGTGCGTTTAAACTTGCGTTGGCGTAGCCACTGTTGTATAGTCTCAGGAGCGTGTTGCTGGTTTGCGGAAACCACCACTAAAGATCAATTGCGAGCAAAACCGTGTGCCTTCCAGATAGCCATATATCGACTTTGTTCCGTTGTCCGGTCGCATCTCTGATGGATAAAGACTTTGAGAGTGGGCATCAGAAGAACCGACTAGATACTTTGCTGTTCTTTAAAGCACGCTCAGTAACTGTTTTGCACTGCACGACCTTGAATGTCTGAAGCCTGCATAATGGTCGTAACTCGGCTTCTTCCAAGTCGCTGCGTGCAGTTTTGTTCTGATGAAGCTAAGGTGCTGAGATACTCCCAGTTATGGTTAGCGAGACATCGTCATGTCGGTGATACGTCGTGATCTTTAACTCTCGAAACATTCTTTCGTTTGCGTAATGACCGAGACCTGCATCCGAATCGAGATGGCACCTGATTCGTTGGTTCCGTCGCACCATGTGGTTACCTGAATTGTAACCCTATGCTTTTGTACAGTCTCAAAGAAAGTCGATAAGAGTAGTCATCCCTCTCGAGCGAGTGAACTCTCGAATTGACTCCAGAGACCATCAGATTCCGCATAATAACCACATCAACTCTACACAAGCTTTCCTTGAGTTCTCGGGATTGCCTTTGACTGTCTTTTTCTGAGAACTTAGCAAGTACTCTTGCGTGAGAACCTAAATCTAACGTCACACGAAGCGTAATATCTCTTCGTGCAGCCGATACTCATCCGCATCCTACCTTATACCGGAAATTCATTCTATGGGCTGCGTCTGAGCAAAGCCTGCTGTGACACGCATCCATGGGTGCTGTCCAGTTGCTACGCGGATGTCGATGTGACCAAAGACTCAAAGTTTATCGCCCTTCGAAAGCGATAACGTGGAGGCACGACTTGTATGGGTCGTCAGAGGTACCTGAAGACACATTTGCTTTGCGGTCAGCATCTAGCCTACATTGACTGTAACCTTTGAGAATTGCTCACTCTGATTCTTGCGTACGAGGCTTCTTTGCACGTAGAGATAAAACTCGTCGTCCATTCTCGTCACTCCTTGAGGCTGTGCGTTCCTGAAGTCCAGCAGGTCGAGATAGTAAGCCAATGGTCGTGAGTGCGTCCTTAATATCCGTGCTAATGGATGGGTGGGTGTGTGCTGTGCATTTGCGAGCGTACACGACATCAAAGCGCAAAGCTAACAGTAATCTTTATTCATAATCGGTTAATGAATTAAATTGTTAGTAATAATATATATCTTACGACTCTACAGTCACTGGCTCTTGTTGTGTTGACCCTCTTTGACAAGGGCTATTGTATTGAATCGTTTATGCAGGGTTAGCTGTGTAAAGTCAGCCTTTATTAATGTATAAATGACAGTAGTTAGATGGTAATAGTGTAGTTTGCTGATAAAAGATAAAAATGGAAGATACCCATATATAAACAGGTGTAACTTCCATCTCTTTGTCGTATATTATGCTTCAACTACTTGCTTCTTGATGCGCTCTTTTTGCTTTACCAAGTGTTAGGAAGGCAATAGGTGCTGCAACGAAGATTGATGATAGAGTACCAACGATAACACCGAGACTCATTGCGGAATGAGAAATCATGAATGCTTTCGCCACCTAAGAAGAAGATGCAACAACACAATTAAGGTTGAAGTTGATGTGTTGATGGTTCGGTTAGGTTTGCTGATACTGTCGTTGAACAATGTCTTAAATCTTGCTGGGTGTGTTGCATATTCTCACGAATGCGGTCGAGACTCCACCTTGTCGTTGATTGAGTAACCAATAACGGTTGGATCGCTCCGATGAAGTTTGTCGATTTTCGAGTGAGAATGCATCCAACCCCAACATAGGCTATATACGCCTAATGCGATGATGGTGTTACCGCTAAAGCGCAAATAGTTGATCCAATTGAGAACGCCAGCTGTTGCGGAAAACGAATGAGAATGTAGTAGACGATTACGAACAATGCAAGAACAACACTTAGGGATGGCTCCGTGGGTGATATCTTTAGCCACTGAAGGTCCCATTTGGTACTGCGATGATTGAACCGCCTTCTAATATCTGGATTCTTGAATGATTCAACGTTTGGTTGAGATACAAATCCTGCTTTCTCAACGCCTTGTATAAGATTGTTTCAGCCTCGTCGTCTACTGTTGGACCGTTAGTTCGATCTTATAGTTGGTTGAAATTTTATAGTTTTGTGGTCTGTTTCAACGCAAAGTGCACTGGGATGTGTGTGGGAATGCATTTGCAATGATTCCATGTATTTGTTCTGGCTCAATCCGCGTTGGAAGGTGATAACATAGCGGTGTCCACCTGTGAAGTCGATACTTCTACTTAAACTCTAACTGCAAAACTTACACAGCTTATATGATAATCACTCTCATGAAAGCTGAATGTTTTCTTATAGAAGTTCGTGAAACCGATGTGAGTGTTGGTCATTAGGGTTTCTTGAAAATACCTGTTGTGAAAGTAAGATTTAACCACTTTCCTTGTTCATTCTGTTCTCGAATACAAGACGTGGTAAGTAAACTGCGATGAAGAATGAACAGATAATACCCAATAAAATCAATGTGGTAGCGAATCTCCCTATAGGGTCCTGTTCCGAACACATAAAGAATGATACCTGATGATTGATGTGAAGTTGGAGTCGAAGATCGCTGAGAATGCGTTGCGACAACCTTTCGACATGGCCTGACGGGTATCTTTCCGAGCGCTAACTCTTCTTTTTGTACGTTCGTATATCAACACGTTGGCGTCTGCGTAGCGGTACCAAGTGAGGCACCATACCAGCTGATTCCCGATAGGTTAGAGCTGCTTTGGAAACGATGTTAAAATACCAAGTGTGAAGAATAAGTTATCCAACAATGCAAGGTTGGCCATCATACCCGGCGGTAGAAACCATACATCATCACCATGTAGACCATAAGATTACGAAGGCAATATCGGAATGAAACGATACCTTGTTGAATTGATTGTGCCCCAAGAGTTGGTCCGACATTTCTTCTGGAACAATCGAGCAGGTGTTAGCATACGTCCTGATTTCAGTGTATTAGCCAAGTCTTTGGTGTCTTCGATAGTGAAACTACCTGAAATTGATGATTGACCGCCATCGATTTCCGCCATTAACACGAGGCGCAGAGTAAACAACCTGTCCAAAAACAATGGCAATTGCCTCTGCCTAGAGCTGGCCTTTGTAAGAGCGCTCAACGTCTTGAACCTTCAGTATTCATTGTCATTTCCACCTCAGAGCACCTGTTACGCTGTTAGAATTGGTCTTTGCGTCGGTAATAACATCACCTTCAAGTGGTGCTCTACGTTCGTTTGCTGTGGTCACTTTAATTGCATATAAGCCGTAAAATGTTCTTTGCTTTTGATTCCTTCTTCCGGCTTGAGCACTCCACATTAGCTCTCAAATCTGGAGGCAATACTTGTTTTTGCTGTTGCTGAACAGATGGCTTTGTTGATTTCGGCTGGTATCACGAACGCTGCAAAACTCCATGTATACGTGGCAAGCGCACTCGTTTCGGTTGTTTGAAAGCATTGAAAGCAATCGGATGGAGCACGCTTTGCTTCTGCTATCTTAGCCTTCGTCTGTTACATTTAGCTTTGCATTGCCTTTGTTGTTAGGGTTCAACTCTAACTTAGGTTCTGCAGCTTTGAGCTACCTGTAGTGTCGGCAGACAGCTGTTGTGTCGACTGTTGTTTCACCCATTTGCTAGGGCGTTGGTCTAACTCCGTACAAGATAAGGAACTATCTCATCGGAATTGAATGTTTCAAAACTCAAGGTTTGCACTTCCTTGTAGAAGCTTTTACGAACACGCTCTGGCTCACGAATACCAGGCATTTTTCGACCATGATTCAGCCTTCTTGTCCTTCTAACTCTGAATGTTCTGGCTGTACAACACCAAACTTGTCGATACGTGCACGAACCACGTTGAAAGAGTTATCAATCAGCATTTTAACTTCTTCTTCTCAACACTTTCTCACCTCAGAGTCGTCTACGATCAGGGTGAAATCTTGCCTTGCAACCGTTGAGTTGCAAAGATTGTCAGCCAATGATGACCTGCTGCATACTTCTCTAAAAGATTTAACAAACAACGAAATAAAATCGCCTTGGCTTGTTTTCTTCTTCTTTCTTTGCTTCCTCCATAGCCTTCTACAAAGAAAGCATCTGTTTCTGTGGTCTAAGTGTTTCAAGAACATCTGGTACTGAAATCTCAAGAATCACGTTCATACTCTCCTTTAAGGTCAAGACCTAATCCGATTTGAGTTTCTGAAGCATTTCTGGTAAGAGTAGATGTTTAAATACTTAACAGAGTCTTTATAATCTTGTTGAGCAACAGGATCTTTATTGCTTCTGCCTTGCTATCATAGTAACGAGTAGCAAACGAAAAAGACAAATAAAAGATGCTTGATGGGTCAATAAGACTGCTGTTACAATTACACCCTTTGTTTTGCATTTTGTTTTTATTATTTTGATTATTGTTTTTCTATTAGATAGATGTGCAAGAGATACTATATTTTTATCATAAGTGAAAAATATTTATAGTTTTGCTTTTCACCTTATTTTCGTGCGCTCTAAATAGCAATAAATGGGATAATGGTCGCTTAGGTCGATGCTTGAGTCAACAATTGCGCCGATGGCTTGAATCTTTTTCGAACACAAGATGTTATCAATCTGACACATACATTCCACTGCGATGATAGTCTAACCAGGTCCGTTTCCGCTTTCAACAAAGCTGTTGGTGAGCGTTTTTGCAAGGTGTTTAGAGCGTAACCATTGGGCCATTCGTTAAAAATCTCCACACACTATTTGGGGGCAGATGTTGTATTTTTGATCATTTCTGCTACTTCTTTCACCTGAAAGCTCTTTTCTTCGCTGCAACTGCCAACTTGTTGAGTAAACAAACTACTTTCTTGTTTGGTTTCTTTTTCGTGATGTTGCCCTGCACTCATGTTTTTAAATCCCGCCTTATCAGCCTTGGTCACGTGTTGTCTCGATTCAAGGTGATTGTTCACCACCAACACGGTGTCTTTGCCCACTTTGATGCGGTATGCCACGCTAAGATTGATGTCACTATCGAAGGAATGCGCTCGGCTGAAGATAGATGGGGTACTTACTATACAGCGTTAACATCGATCGCCACTGGTTTCGTGAACCACCTCGCTTTATTGATAGGATAGATGGGGTTGAGGGTGGTAAACCCTACTTCGTGTTCGATGCGTGCCTTTGGGGGCTTCTTGCTGCAAACGATGTCGGCTTTTGCTGTTGGCAATATACTGAACGATGGGGTTTTTTCATCTCTTGTCCCTGTCACCGAGCAAGTATCCATAGCTTTGTATGTTGTAAGAAAGTACTTTTAAACTGCCTTTGAGCCTCTTTCTCTAGTGTTTAGGCAGCATATTGATGCGTTGGAGTGTAGCAGCTACGAGTCCAAGAATGGGAATGTAGCTGTATTTTGAATCTTTTACCACTACCCAAAAACACTAAGAACAAGATGTTCTAACACCAAGAAAACGGGGAACAACACGCCTGTTGCCGACATCAAAGAGTGCCTAGTCAGGAGAAAAGAAAATCAGCACAACCCGTTAGCATCATCAACACCACAACCGCCCAATTGGCTACTGGCTATGCCACATGAATTATAATGCTACCAAATATGTTCATCTGTTTACTTTTTGTAGTTTAAATCAATTTTGTATAGGGATTGAAAGAGAGAAAAAGGCGCCTCTTGCTTGTTTCCAACCATGTGTTAACAATCAAAAAAGTGCCTTCATCATATTATTATTTTACCTGATCGAAGAGACGTTGTTTCTCTTTTGGTTAAGCTGTCATAGCGCTGTTTCGTCTGATCTTGTCTAAGATGGCATCTACTTTTTTGCTCTTGCTTCTGCTTGGCATTGTAGTCCCAATCGACATTGGTGTGATGTGTACTGGTTGAACTGGCCCTGATGCGGTGGACGGTGTTCTGAATTGGTGAAGCAGTTTTCACCAATATTGCCGAAACAGGTTCATCACATCGTCTCACACGAGCTGCTGGAAGCAGGGTGTCTCTGCCAATATTTTTATCAAGATAAAGCCAAACACCATACCGCCAAGATGCGCCAAATGAGCCACATTACTGTTGGTTCCCGACATAGCATAGAACAGCTCTCATGCCCGTGATAAACCATCACAAACCACTCTGGCTTTGATAGGAACTGGAATGGGAAAAATAAAAATTCGTTGCTCGGGATAGAGCATTCTGAATGCTAACAAAATGCCATGCACATGGCTCCTGAAGCCCCCACTGTGGTCCAAAGGTTCAATACATTTCCGCTGTTGTGCAACACTTTGGCGATGTCTCGTGAACGAGAAATCGGGCAATGGTTCTTCACTGCGAAGTAGAACTCACCAAACTGAGCTGCCTCTCTTGAAACAATCCTGCTCCTATTCCGTATACGAAATAGAAAAGATAAACTTGTTTCTGCCAGTAGGTCTCCTCAACAATTCCACCAGAACATCCATAGCGCAAACATGTTAAAAACAAATGTTGAAACTGCTATGCATAAACATGTAGGTGAAAAAGTTGGTATATTCTAAAGTCGGGAGCAAGGAAAAATGCAAGCCCAACAAGTCGTTTAGTCGGTATTGTGTCTCCTGCCAATCTCAGATCCGCCATAAACAACAACTGTGGCAAGGAAGAGAATTATATTTTATAATCAAGAGATTCTTGGTTGCGAAATGGAATACTGCGCATCATAATTCCTATTTTTCTTTAAAGATTTAATAACTGCGCAAAAATACAAAATATCGATTTTTGCTCAATAAAGGGCTCGAAAAAGCGTAAGGGTTATAGAACGAAGTTTTTCTTTTGATTTTGTTTGTTTTAGTAAATCTCTCTTATATTTGCGAATAATCGTAGAAGATAAAGATAACTCTTAATTAATAAATAATAGATTTTATGAAAACAGAAATTAGTAGACAGAATCGCAGCTGGATCTTGACCCTGAGCAAGGCAGCTGCAGAGAAGAGCTTTTAGATGCAAACAACAGAAGCAATTAAAGCGTGCATTGGTAGCAGGTGACAAAAGTACAATGAGTTGGTTTTCGGTCACATTTAGCGTAAACGAACGTCCAGCCTCGTCAAGGTGCATTAACTCCCTGCAACAAAGCAAAAATCAACATTCCTAGCTAAGAAAGTAGCTAAACTTTAAAGCTGATGCTGAATTAAAACGACGCTATTAAATAATTAGTAGTTTTCAAATGTAAAATAAAATAAAGGCAATCGTTATGATTGCTCTTTATTTTGTTGTCCCAGGTGACTCGGAACCACCGCTGGCAGAACCAAAAATCTGTAGTGCTACCATTACACCCATGGGACAATTGTGAGTGAAAGTAGTGCTTTTTATATTCCTCCAAATTTTTCACGAACTTTCACTCTCTCTCCTCATCGCTGTTGGCTTCTTTTATCTTATTCTCACAAAGCCTTATAATCAAATCTCATATTTAATTACCATAAGGCTGCCCTTTCTCGTTCTCTTTCGCTCGTTTTGTTTTCTTTCAAAAATATTCCTTTTCTTTTCACCTCACGCCTTCTTTGTCATGGGAAAGGTGCCACTTTTCGCTGCAAAAATTCTGCAAAATCACCCTTTCTGCTCTTAAAAGTGGGTGAGATTATCACCTCACTAACAATTCTTTTGAACCGCAAAAGCGTTGAGTTAACAAGGCGAAGCATATAATGTTCTTACTTTGGGAGAGCTGATGCGAGAAGGGGTATTTAAGTTGAAGGAAAGAGGGAGAACACTTAAAGAAAGGTGCAAAAAGTGCTTTGCTGTGTTTGAACTGATAGAAAAGGAAGGAGAAGACGAAAAGTGGAAGCCGTAGCAAATATTCGCTCTTTTCTCTCTTCATTTTCGGGTGCATTTCGGGGTTCTTTCTGCACCTCGAAAAGGGGTACATTTTGCCAACTAAGTATTCAACTTTTATTCATTAAATAATATTAATTTGCAAAAAGTGGAAAAGTATTTTAGGCAAAATATTCAACATAAAAGTTATATATTTATTGCATCATACAAAAGTAAAGATAAATAAAAATCTACATTTTTAAAACTTGAATAAGCTGGTTTTCAGGAGATAATATTTAGTATAATTAAAATAAAAGGATTCAAAACAAAATGACAAACTAACTCAGAGTGATTTGTTAAGAGCAATAATCTCACAAAATGCTTATGTCCAGCCTTGTTGTAGCAGTCTAAACTTAGAGATTGAACACCATCACCGCAGGATCGAAAATGCTGAATTGGGCGGAAATGCAGGCACACGGGTACACAGTACAGAGTGGCAAGAAGAAGACGATGACAATTAATTTTTAGAAGTAAACCAACAGGATAGAAATTATTTAAAGTAGAAATATGAATGTTGATAACTGCTTTTCTTCGCTACAATAGCAATAGCAGGTTTGACTGCTTGCTGCAAGATTTAACCGAAGAACAAAAGAAAATACAAAAAAGAAAAATCCCAAACACCTTACTGAATTCTTTGCAACCACTGGGACAGCGCAAAAGACCCGTACAGGAGCCAAATACGTAACTATTCCTCTGTTCGATGGCTCTATTGTTCTATTGGAACAGCGGAGATCAAATTTGGATAGACAAAGACAACACTGCGTTTTCGTGAAAAACGATGGTAGCGACATTCAAAAGCGGCAGTGTTAGAAGATGCTAACTCTTTTTAACGACCAACCCAACGCCACATCGCACAAAGTTCGCCACACTGGCAACAACAGCGCGCAGCTAACGAGGTGACTTTCGCCGAAACTCAAATCAAACTGCATCAAACGACGCCAGCAACATCGGTAAATATGGCGATTGTGGCGTGGGCAGTAGCAACTAAAAACGGTCAAGGTAAATACCAATTCACCTTCAACACAAGGCTGCCTACTTGGTTTTGGAGCCCTTATTCAACCTATGGTTTCTCTTCTTCGGTAGGAGTTGTGACGGTATATGTAACCGCAAGCAAGCCTATCAGCGGTAAGTTTGCCTTCGACGACAATGGAGTGGGAGAGGCAAAACGGGTGCAAAGAACACCATTGCATGGTTCTACAAACAAGAACTACTTGGTCGTGAGCACATATCGTCATCCAATTCAAATTTCCGTGACCAACAAAACATGTTGCCTTTGCCAACAGCTGCAGACGTAACTCAAAACGGAATTATCATAACCATGCCTGCAGGAACCTACGAAGACCTTGTACTATTGAATATGGTTTAATAGATACCGCAACAGGAGGTTATGGCTATTATAAGCAAACATTTAAGAACAAAACCCTTGTAGCAGGCGAAAATCGTGTGCTTTCTCGTGACATCAAACTCGACGAAGAGTTCGATCCAAACGAATATTACGCATGGGACGCTGTTCAAGACGCATACTAGTGGAAGGGCGCACCTAACAAATTGCGTATTGGAAGAAATATGCCAAGCGAGTCAACTGGCTACCCAACATCGTCAGCCGACCCATCGTTTCCAAAACGAAACACCTGGAGGTTCTACCACAAGTGTAGCAGATAACACCGCAACTCGTGGTGGAGTATCAGCATTGAACTACAACGAAGCACTTTGGATGGTGCAAAAAGGAGCTGCAAAGTGGGACGAATGGAAGATGTATGTAATGAACAAACATCTTTATAATGGTGGTATTTTGGATTAAAAACACTTCAACAAATCAAGCTTTGCAGAGAACGGCAAGAACGGTTGAGGAATCTTAAAGAAGGTTTCCTCGGAATTGACTTCAGAATGTGTGGATGTTCTAACAACCCTCGTGGGCTTAGTAAGAACATATGCATAAACTCGAAGAAAAACTATGATAAACCTATAAAAGCAGACAGAAGTAAATATGTTTATACCTGCTGCAGGCTATTTCGGTCGCTCAACAGACCCAAGTCAGCAAAACTTAGAATAATGTTGTTCTGTGGTGACCAAGGATTCATTGGACTCATGCAGGAGTAACCGACAATAAGGTGCAATGGCATTTACTTTCCAACGTAACGACGTTTCTCCATTTAGCAGACAACGATCATTCAAGATACGATGCCGACATGGACACACCAAGTTTCACCATCTCTCTTGTCAATTTCGATAAGTACACAGGTGCTCCATACCTTGTAGATTTCAGTCAAACAGGTAAATTCCGCTTTTCGAGATAAGCGCACCTCAATTCTCAATAAAACAACGAAAAGCGACATCTTATGGTGTCGCTTTTTATTTTGATATGCCCCCAAAGAGATTGCTTTAACCGCAGTACTTTTACCTACCAATCGCAATGCTTTTTAGACGTTAATAAAACGCTATTAGGGTGCTAAGGAGAATGCTTTTGATTTGTCTTTTATTTTAAAATATCAACAAATATAAATGAAATTAATCAGATATAAAATTATATTTTTATATACATCTTTATAGAAACAATCATATAAATCACAATTATAATGAAAAATCTCATCTTATTTATATTTAATTAACATAAACGGGGGTAAAGTGATATTTTAAATACCTTTGCAGCGATATTTTATATTGTTTTGATATTAATTTAACTAAAAGAATAATAACCAAGCAAAGATTATATGAATAAAAAGAAGACTTACACAGCACCCATTTCTGGAGGTGATTGAGTGCGACTACGTAACTATGATTTTGCGGAGTCATGCAACAATCGATTCTTCTAACTCTAGAAGAAAAGGATTGGGATCCAAACAAAACATTGAGGAGACGAAGAATATGGATTTGAATAAAATGAAAATAACAAACAAGATGATAACAAAAGGTATAACAAACACTACAAAAATTCTTTTTGCAGCAGTGCTCATTGGCTTATCTGCATGTAAAAATGATATCGACAACACTGCAATTAACGGCAACAAAATCAACACCACTATCGAAATTGTTGAACAAGAATATCAAAGTACAGGGCCCTGTAACACGTGCAGTGATTAACAACAGCAGTATTCAAAACAGTGAATTGGTAGGCGACTCTAACCGATTGCAGCGCCTAGTTCAGACGTTGTTCCCAATCTTTCAGAAACACAATCAGCCAGCACTCGTGCTCTTTCAACCCCAGTCACTATCACCGTTCGCTTTATCTTGGCTCTACAAAAGGCAGCATGAATTGAAAGGGAACACTCAACGGAAGCACTTTCACTGCCGACCCTTCTACACCCAACGAAAACTCATTTCTTGAACGTGGAAAAACCTATACCTTCATTTGTTTCAACGACGATGGTAAGCAATGGCGAAACATTAGAGGTGTCCGTTAAAACAAAGCTGCCACTGTAAGAATAGGTAGAAGCACTCTTCACCACCACAACTAACCAGAAGGACAAAAGGTTCAACTCAGTGCAAAACACGCAGGAGTGAAGGTAAGAACACAAATTTTAGCACAGAAACATCATTTAGAACCATTCAAAGCTAAGTTCTTATCGAACACCACCGAAATACTCTAATAGGGTGGCTTTAGACCCTATTTCGGGCACTTACACCACTATTTCAACAGCTGCATTGGCTGAAGTTACAAACGATCGCCTGTGTAACGAAAAATTTACGAAGCTTCTGACTATGGCAAGAACTATTCTTACACCTCAAGTGGTCCTTGGCACTATCTACTTAAAGACAAACGCTACAGCATTTAAAGCTAAACATCTCTGACGGAAAAGATATTTGGAACAAAATTCAAAGGTACAATCAACAACTTAGTGAAGACTGGATGAGCTATTAACAGCCAACGGAACCCTACACCATTCAAGTGAAGATGAAAACCTAATTTTACTCATCTCTTTAGCGATGGCACAGGCATCTTTGTGCCAAAAGAACCCATCTACCTATTGCAGTGGTGTAGATTGAGCCGACAAACATATTGCTGCAGCAATTAAGAGAGTGCGTGATAGCGCCGTTATAGGCGGTCTACAGCGATATATACAGCCAATACGCCCAATGCACCCCAGTGCATCAGAAGGAGATGGAACTGCACAAAATTATGTACCTAATAATGTTACGAATTGTGATTATATGCGAACCTGGGATGAGCCCAACCAGCACAAACATTGTGACGAGACCAACAAGGTGAAAGGCGAAAACCCTACTTTCCAGCCTCTTTATGCTGCCACACATTTCGATCCGGGCGTGCCTGTAGTCCCTCATTAATAAATAGCAAAATGGTTTTTGACCAACACAATACGAATGCTTTTTGCTTTACGAATGTCTTGGCTTTCAACACAATGCCATGATCAACAACAGCTCTCTAAACTCTCCTCGCTACTACTATGAGTTTACCATGCGAGGGCTGCTTTGTTGTTGCCGCAGGTGGTGAGAGCTTTCTTAGCAAAATGGCGTCGAAAAGCTGTGGACCGAGTACATCACATATTGGCGGAGAAGATCGGATTTCCAACCAAAAGCTATGTGGGTTCACCAACCAACCACATAGATTTTGACGAATACAGTGCGTGCATTTGTGCTCGTTGTTGCACTCAATTCTCAATAAAACAACGAAAGCTGACATCTTATGGTGTCGCTTTTGTGTTCGATATGCAAAGAGATTGCTTTAACCACGGTGCTTTTTACCCACCAACTGCAATGCTTTTTAGGCTGGCTAATAAATGCACTATTAACCGCTAAGGAGAATGCTTTATTTGCAAGAATACAGCACCTCGAAAAGAAGAGGATCAGAGTGCGCCCATGCGGATTAATTCAACCTCTTATATTGTCAATTTACAGAGGTTCTTAGGTAGTAGATTTGCAAACTCCTTCGCAGTCAGCTATGGGAATCCTCGTACTGATTGAAAGAGAATTCTTATTCGGTGAGCGACAGCCCAAGACAATAAAAGAGCGGTGAGGAGTTACATCTTTTACAGTGCAGGGGTGGGCGGTTAAGAGGCATCAACAGTGATGGTTCGTTGCGCCTAACACACGTCCTTGGCTCGCCCTTCCACTCGCTGCGGCGGCAACTCGCGTTCTGCTTCTTGCCTTTGCCCACCATTGGAGCCATCTATACCTCACCACCCAACATCCATTGGTTGTTTGCTCTGCAGCGTAACCACGAGTTTGGGTGAGGCATATTCTAAGCTTTGAACGATTAGTTCTCCCGTAACAGCCGACTGCGTGCGCACTGCAATATGTAGTGACCAAAGCTGGCATGGAGCTTCGCCATGTCGCAAACAATTTGCAAATGCTCGTTATCAAGAATGCGCCAAAGGGCTACCGAGAACTGCATCCTGGGCATGAGGGCATGCGCTTGAGGCCGAGCGCACTGATAAGTTCTTGATCGACGACTTTTGAATCGATGCCTCAAAAGGTGCCAAACGAGCACTCCACCAATCACAGTATCAGGACGAGAATAAGCGCTAACCTGCAACCTGCTGGCAATCATAATCGAGCAAGTAATGTTCACTGCCCGTCACGAATAATCTTTATCACCCAAGTGTCGCACGAGTTCTCCGCCCATTTGCCAGTCCCGTGCGATATTCGCTGAAAGGGAACTACGGTGCCTATTTCTGCCCATGTACTCGTGTGTGTTCCACCGAGTTAAAGGTGCTTATTGCCATCGACAGCCTGGTCTTTTGCCGGTCGTAAAACTGGTTATCTCCGCCATCAAACTTAAATCCGTCGATGCTATAGCTTTTGTTGCATGTTGTGCAACTCATTGATCGAAAGTAGCACCACAGCGAGCATCGGGATTGGTAAGAGTCGAGCCACCGCACGCTGTCCCGTTCCAATTCGCTTTAATGATGGCGGGTTGTAGGTCGTATCTTTTCGGCAAACTAGCTCTTTTCGGCAAGCAATCGGTGATTCAGGCGAGTCGGCAGTGACAAAACGGACCTGATCCATATCGTCACGCCACAAAGCCCATGTCGTCATCGTTTCACCATGTGTGTGTGCAAAGCGGTCGAGCTTAAACCTCAAAGAGCTGCCGCCATAATGAGTGCTGCCAGTTATCGCCCATCGCGTAATTCGGGCGAAAGCCATATTCTTCACGATGTTCCTCCGCATATTTCAACTACGTCTTTTCATTTTGATTATACGTCAATTCAATCCATGTGTTGTGTGAGGCGCATGGTGAAACAAGCTATCGGGCGCTCTTCCACTCGTAGGAAATGCGCTCATTGCGGCTACGTCAGCATCTAAGAGTTGATCCGATGGCTCGAGGCCTCAACCGCTGACGTTTCGAAAGGCGAATCGATGTTCAACACTCCTCTTGCTTTACACTAGAGGTAAAAGGTTGGTCCGCTCATATATATCTGCCTCTATTGCCAGAGAGCAACAGTGGCGAAACTTGGTTGTTGTTGTTTTGGTTAAAGAAGGTTAAATCGAGGGCGACCTCGTTGCCAAAGGGCATTTTAGAACCCACAGGCTAGTGGCTCCTCCCACCATCGTTCTCGGAGGCAAAGGCGTTATGTCGTGACGTGTTGTGCCTGCAAAGAGCGCAAAGAGAAGGGAAACTGAAAAGCGTGTGCGTGTGTGCGTTTATACATATTTCTGTTGTTATTAGATGTTTTAAGAGTTGTTTAAGTAAATGCAAGATGGACTGATCTACCACTATTTGTGCAGTGGTTTTGAAAGAGAGATGTCCTTTTCACGCTTTCCCGCCTGGGGAGTGGAGGTGAGGTGATTATTTCGCTATATAGTCGAGTGTGAGGTGTGAGAACCTTCGCAACCTCGTCGTTAGGCTTAATTTCGATGCCTTCTCTTCAGGTCGATAACTGCTATAGTAGCCTGCAGCAGAAGCTGGAATGCAGGAGCGCTACAGGGGCACTTCCTGCGTTGAGTGACAGTGGGGGTTGAAAGCCGCATTGGGCAGTCTAAAGACTCTACCACGCTACGAGGATGGGTTACATAAAAGGCCAAGCATCGCCGCCCCAGCAAAGTTGGTTATAGAAGGTGCCGTCGTGTGCTCCACGCAGCTGTACGGAGCAAGTGGAATAACCTTTCGGCGTCCAAACGATGTCAGCAGCATCTTCCTCTTCGGCCAAACTCCAGCCGTCTAAATAGATAAACTGAGGATAAGCGAAAGTGGGACCAAGCATAGAATTCGCCACATTGAAGAGGTCGGAGTCGGAGATAATACGTATCACTTGCGGTTTTTCAATGTCCATGTTTCATTGCTCCACGCCGTCGAGATTTCGAAATCGGTGCTACCTGGAACTGAAAGCAAGACTGAATGGAGCCTGATATTGTTTGTCCTTCTTTTTAGGTTCAACACTCCTTCGTAAACATAGTTGTTGCCTTTGTTTCATATTGGAGTTGCTGGACCATTCAAGGTTGGTTGTGTAGACTGCATTTCTTGTCCGTTGACACTCACTTTGCCATTACTAAAGGTGAGCAGCACGTTCGATCCACCTCCGCTCACCATGGTGCACACTCCTTTGTCGCAATTTCAGCTCGAATAGTGAAGCTACTCCTTATCGGTTACAGGGAAACTCTTTGCTCTTGTCGTCCGGTGTTGCTCATCACAATGTTCTTGCCGTCCCAAAGGATGCTGCTGTCAATGTTGGCTGTTTCAATCCTGACACTCCAGACGATGCTTTCTGCCCCACGACTCGCACTTCAGGATCGTCGCTCACCATCGGGTGCTGTCCAAGTGAAATATTGAGCACCTTCGTAGCCAACTGACAGCCATTTCATGGCCATTTTAAGAGCTCGGTACAATTTCGCTTCATCTTTCCAGTGACCGATATCGTTCCTAAGATATAAAGCGTTCGCCGTCGCTACTCAAAGGAGCTCAGAAATGCTTCTCACCACTTTGTTAGTTCGAAGGTAACAGGGTTGCGAGCCACTTTAAAGCAGAGGCGTCGATGCTCAGCACCAATAACGATAGAATCTTTCGCCATCGTGGTTATTTCCGCCATGAAACGTCTCATTACATACCCGAATTGTCGGGTGCCGATGCCACAATACCTTTGCGTTGGCTGGGAAAGAAAGATGTCGTCTGCCACAGAGACTCATCACCATTCTTATCAAGGAGGATAAACCTCGCCTGTTGAAAGGAAGAAGATAAAGCTGATCAAAGGTGAGTTACAGACACGTTATTGATGTCGAATTCTTCTACTGCTTCGCCATTTCTACTATTGTCGAGGCGCACTCTTAGCTTTAAAGTCTCCTGTCTTGGCTGTAGAAGCTGACACAAAGTGAGGTCGGTACATTCACGTTAAAAGCTTTGGCTCAATAGGACTTTGTTGCTTGCGCACATAGGAGGTGTCGTCTGCAGAGTTAGTGATGGTTATAACGTATTGTTCCTAAGTTGCGTTCGTCGGTCGTGGTCCCGGAAACATTCGCATCGCCATATACCAAAGCACGTGCTGGTATGTTATATGAAGGTCCATTGTGGGTTTCTGGACCATCCCATGTTTATAACTCTCATTGTGTCGCTTCATGCCACCAAAAGCGATGGCCATGGCAAACTACAAGAGAATAAAAATATTGGTTTAAACATAATAAGTGTAAGGATTTTTAGTTATGCCTGATCAAATATGTTTGGATATGGTACATCCATCTTAATATGAGAGTACGATGATACCCTCGCATGGCAGCCTCCCAATACATCGTGTAATAGTTGCAACAGAGGTTGAAATCCATATAGAGGTTGGTTATTGATGAAAAATCACATGATCGCCCTGCATATAGGCATAAGTGAATTGGCTCCACAGAAACGAGATAGCCACATAGCGCCCTTTGTTTTGCCTTTTTAATATCTATCCAATAATAGGTAATGCTGTTAATAAAGGTGAGATTCCACCCGACAAAAAGGTCATTGAGGGTAGACCAAATGCTGTGATGCATGGGCAACGGGGTGAAGGAGACGACAAAGCAATGAGTGCCACACCGAGAACAACAAGATGCGTACCTGAGGTCTTAGCAGCTTCATTCTGGCATCATTCGCCGCCACAGCCAAGGTAAATGCAGTTACCACAAAGCGTTGAGCGATAGAGAGAATCCAAGTGTAGTGATAGGTGTCGTCCCAGTACTGTGTCGCCCTTCCACAACACCATTCATCTCGCCAATGACAACACTTGTCGGTCGATCTCTTTCACAAATGTTTGCATCTATGGTGAAATCCATCTGTCCCCAGATAGCAAACACCGCCACATAACCACCAAACAGGCCATAACAGCAGCCACCATTGCGTGCGCCACGAGAGGTGTAAACAAGAGCACCAGCCACCACCACATAGCCCACAGCAATACTCTGAAGGGTGTTGCTATAGCGATGAATGAGGGCGTGGGTCGAACGACAACAAGTTGCAGCTTGCGCAATCATTCCTAAAACCCATAACACGTCAAATCGCTTTAAAAGACGCCACAAAAAGCCTTTTATCGGCCTTCCTCCTTACTTTGCCTTTGCTGATACTTGCCCATTGAAAAGTGGATAGTATGTCCCGACATGAACCTCAAGCTGTGGTACATGATGATGTCCCAAAAGCAAAAAGCCCTCCCAGAGGCACGTGAGTTATCTGCTCAAAGACCATCTCTCTCCAAAGCTTCAGCATGTGGGTTCGCTAGCTTCACCCATTGATAAACTAATGGGTTGAAAGAGCTACGAGGGCTCAGTCGGCCCCTCCTGAGTGAGGCTCAGAGCGACAATAAATCGTCGAATGTGGCGCTGTTGCCTTGTTAAAGGTCTCTGCTAAAGAAAGAGCCTTGTTGCCAAGCCATTATCACCTTAGGTGGTGGTTGTTGGGCTATTAGAGAGGTGCTTTAGATGGGTCGTTTGTTGCTTTGCATGGAATTGAAATCATCAGCCAGGTGAGGCATTACGCCTTCAACCAATTCTATTGAGGTGTTGTTCTTTGTCTTCACGAAAGTGATAGATGAGGTGCCTGCTTTAGCATCTTTTGCTGAGCTATGTGATGCTGATGCCTAGGATGTTATAACCTGTTGCGCTGTTCCACACATTGTTGTTGCCAACTGCACGGCATAAGCGGGCATGTATTTTCAACCCGTTATCGCCATCGGGGAAGCCACATCATCACCTATATTTTCCTTCGCAATGGTAGCTTGGAAGTTTGAAAGTCCAACCGTCAAATGTAGTGGTTGTTTCAGGCTGAATGTTGCGCAGAGTCGATGCCACTAACCGCCCCATACTCGCTGTTGGTGCGCTCTCGAACAAAGTACTATCACTTTTCACGCAGGACTGAGCGTTATACATCGATGCTGTGCCTGCATTGCCCATTGTTAGTTTAAAATGAGTCGCTTGGGTGCATTTTGCTCGCTGAACTCAGCTTTGCTAACATAGAGTCGATAGCCGTGAGTTTCTTCATCTGATTTAAATAGCCTCCAGTTTTTCCAGTTATCGAGCAATGGTTTGTAGTAACCATCGTTCAAGGAAACGACCAGTGTAGGGTTGAATTCAGCTAAAAGCCTCTTTACCAGAAGCCATTTAGACACCCGAAGGCTTGGTTGTTTCGCTCCTAATGGCTATTATTAAAGAGCGTCTTGAGCCGTTAATAACGCTTTGTCTTTATCAACGTTTTGATAGGTACCATGTTGGTATCGTCGGTCATAAAGGCGTCGTTGTGGTGTCCAATGCGTGCTATTGGAGTGTAAATGCAGTTTTCGAGGGTAAGAGGTTGCTACTGCCCACAAAATCTTGCTTATATTTAGGCGTTCTAACCTGAACACAACGTTCTTCGAGCAATACTTCGAGCCACTTACTAATCACTTGGTTGTGGCTGTGGTGTTATTAAGATGATTTTGACGAATAATACCCACTCGCCCCAAGCACCTATAAGCCTCGCTGAACGCAACAATGACTCACTTTGTGGTGTAGAATAGGTTTAATTTGGTCGAGATGACGCAAAATACTACTCATTGGAGCATCTGATCCGTTTTGATCACTTGTGTAAGCAAAGCGCAAAATGAGCTTTCATTCCTACCTCACGCACTCTGTCAAGGTCTGCTTCTACTTTGGTTATAAAGCTCTGGCAAATCACTTGTGCGATATTCGCGAGATAATACCAACTGAACCAATGTTTTACCGTCGTTTCTTATCTTTTTAAGAGCTTGCAAGGTAACGGGATCGGTAAATTGGTTTCTAACAAATTGTAGAAACCACGTTCAGGGTTGGCAATTTCGCATTGGTCAGAAGCAAATGAACAGTCTTTAGAGCGAGTAGATGTGGTTGGACGAGGCTCACACAACGGGTCCGCCTGCTTTCGCTTCCGCATGCCACTGCCATAAGTGTCAATGCACCCAACAAAATGTTATGTAATGTCTTCATATTGTTTTTATTTAGGCTCCACCCAAAGCGCCAAGAGCTTAGGTGGAGCATATTATTTATTGATATCCTGCGTTTTGTTTTACTGCACCCTTGCCATCGATAATGGCAGATAAAGGAAGGGATACAACTCTTTTATACTCTTCAGCATAAAGGCGAATTGTTGATTTTCTTTTACCCATTGCCAACTTATGATGTCTAATGAGGTCGGAACGGAACTGTCCATTCTCCTTCCAGAACTCATGCCAACGTTCTGTTAACAATGCATCGAGCTAACCTTTTTCGGGTGTGTTGAGGTTGCCTGGAATAGCTTTTCGAGACCAGCACGTTGTCTAATGACATTGATAAGACTCACCCTGCCTTAGCAAGATCGGCACCAGTTGCACCTGTTTTGCGACAATGCTTCTGCAAAGACAAATAAACATCGGCATAACGATGAGAATGAGGTCGATATCCGAGTGTCCTCCGCTGGCACTCACACGTGGATCGTAACCCATCTTCAATGCGATAGGACCCATTGCCAATTTAGATTGAGGTGTTGCGGTCGATTTGGTCTCAGTTGAGCTCATATAGCTAGTGAGTAGCTTTTGTTCTGCGCACGTCTTTAGCCTCGAATGAATCATAGAAGGCCCATGCACTGGTTACAGTTGCCCATCCTCCACTCATACCTCCTTGTGCAAAGTCGGTGGAAGCACCATCATGTGCCACTGATTAACGCCTGGTCCGTCGTACAGAACAAGGTAAAAGCATAGATAATTTCTTTGTTTGCGCTGCCTGTCCGCCGAGTTCGAAACATCTTTACATAATCTCTTTTGCAACTGATAGCCATATTGTGGGCTCATTAACTCGTTTGCTACAGTCTCTACTTTGTTGTAATAGTCTTTGTTTACAGCTGTTTCGGTGCAAATAAAGACGTATGAGCAACATCTCTAGCAAAAGCCGCTACTGAAACGTCCATACTCTGCTTTATTAGGCATGAAGGTGCTCTGCAGCAAACAACAAGTCGTCTTCGATAAACTTCACCTGCTCTTCTCTAGACAAAACGAGGTAGTTTGCTCTTTTAAAGGATTCTTCAACACCTCTAATGGAGCGATAACCAATGGTCGTACATAGTCATAAAGAGTGTAAGTGAGGAACTGAGCACAACGCACTTCGGCTTCGTATTCCTTTTTCTTGCTATCACTGATGGGAGCGTTAGCTATGTCGTCGAGTGTGAGGGTGCAAGCACTTATTTTATTGATGTATCCACCACTATAACTTGAGGTGTTTCGGGTGAAAATAAAACCAAAGTGATTTCTTCGCTTGTGGGAAGAAATTAAGCTCTGCAGCCATCTTTTGGGCTCCAAAGTCGCCTGTTAAGATACCAGTTGTGCAGTCGTTGATAAAACATCACACCCTTTCAGATGGCGATAGTTCCATCCACCAGTCACCACGCAGGGTCGATAGCAATCCATCACCAAAGCCTCTACGTCACTTTCGTTTTAGGGAAGTTGTGGGATTGATTTCAGAATAATCAACAGGCGTAAGGTCTGAGCATGCTGTGGTAAAAAGCCATAGCAGCCATAGTAAAATAATAGGGTTAAGCCTTTTATCTTTTTCATCGTCATACTTTTAAGGGTTAGAATGTTACATTGATACCCATGCTATAGGGAGTACGAGCATTGGGATAAGAAGCTGCATAATAGTCGGTTTCTGTCTAATCCCTTATACGGAGTGATGCAGAATAGATTGTTTGCGCTAAGCGATAGACGAACACGAGACAATACCTTGGTGCGTGCTATCCATGCTTTTGGCAATGTCCAACAAAAGCTTATGTTGGTTAAGCGTATGAACCATGCACGTTGATAATACCAATCGCCTGATGTGTGGTTGTTTCCAGCCATTAAACGAAGTGGGTTGGGTGGTGGAAGGATTGTCCCCAAGTCCAACGATCTTTAATCTTTCTCAACGCATTGTAGCCATATCGGCCAAATCTCACCGCCAAGACCACTAAGCCATCTCTGTAGGATCTTGCATTCTACGACCAAACATACCATTGAGTTGAATGTTCAAGTCGAAATCTTTGTATTTAAATGTGTTGGTAATACCTGCTAACCAACTGGGATCTTGTGAGCCTAAAAAGCACATTATCAGCTATCAGTCAATCGAGGTCCGGGCTCTCCTGTGAGCACAGAAACGACCATTTTCGTCTACAATAGGTTGTTTGTTAGCGTCACGACGATATCCGTTGATGTCTTTAATAACGAGTTCTCCGGACGTAAAAGAGCTGTGCATCGGGCACTTGCTCTCCAATTTGCAAGATGTGGTCTGCCAAACGAGTGTAGAATAGGACGTGTTGGGTCGTCTACACGTTCATAAACGCCAGGCTTCCAGTCGAGTACGTTCCTTCCAACGGTCTTTATAGGCAGTGAAAGTGAAGTCTGTAGACCATTTAAAAGTTGCGTGAGTCGATGTTTTTGGTATTAATTGTGGCTCAACACCCGTACTTTGGGTTTTTCCCGTTGGCTATCACTCGTGTAATCTCTGATACACTTCAAAAGGCTTATAGTTCAACAAAGTCAGACACCACTTATGATAGAATTCCAACGTTGGCAAGGATACGATTATTCAAGAAACCCATATCCAAACCCAAGTTCCATTCAGTGGTAGTTTTCCCATTTTAGGTCGGGATTAGCCAATCTTGAGCGATACACACCCATCACTTGTGAGTTGTTTTCTTTATTGAAAAGCAGCGTGTGCAGCATAGCTTGTAAAGCGTTTGTACCAATGTCTGAGTTACCAGTTTGTCCCCAACCAAACGCCATTTAAGCATACTTAGCCAATAGGTCCTTCATAAAGGGCTCTTCGCTCATCGTCCAGCCTAAAACAACAGATGGAAATAACCCCATTTGATGGTTCTTTGCAAAACACACTGGCACCATCTGCATAGTAGCAGTGAGATAATAGCGGTCTTTCAAGATATAGTTAGCTCTAAAGCAACTCTCCATGTTATTCTTGCTATATCGATCAACACGCTTTTTGTCCTGCTCCAGCATCAAGGTTATGATAGCCAAAGGCGTCGGTAAGGAAAGTCGTTGTTACCTGCTCTTGAGTTCTTAAATTCGAATTGTTCGTATGATGTACCAGCCAAAAGCAATAACATGAATGTCTTTAAAAGGTGCGATTGGAAGCTTAGTAGTAGCCTCTAACAAATATTGATTGTTGTCGTTGTTATACACATCTGCATTTCCATTGGTGTTATGTCCCCACAAAGTTGTTTTCGGGTTCGTAGGTTCCACGGAAGAGACTGGTGCGGTCTATACCCCATTCAATTTCAAACTGAGTCCTGAATAGGAGTAGCCTCAGGGAAGATGTTACCCAAAAGACGGTCGGTTCTACTCTCGTCGATGTTGTGAGCAACGAATAGGGTTGGGTTGAGTTCCCAATAATGGGTTGATAGGATAAGTTCCTGTAACAGGATCGAAGAGCTTTAATATGGTCCCATTTGAACGGCAGCTCTAATCATTCCCGATTCTCCCATCTTTCGCCAGCAAGTTGTGTGTTAGCGTTGTCGATGCGAGTGAGGGTGAGTTCAATCCCAATTTAAATATGTCTATGAACTTTTGGTCTATATTTGTTTTAAAGTGTGTAACGGGTCATTCCCGAATTTGCGAATAATACCTTGATTATCGAAATAATTGAGCAGAAAGCATATATTGTGTAGCCTTCGAACCACCTCTTAAACTGAGGTTATGTTCTTGCACTTGTCCGTTTCAGTGATAAGATCCAACCAATTGAGTGCCTACTCCTGCTGCTGCAATTTGCGCTTCGGTGTGGGGTTGAGTGTAAGATAAAGCCACCTTTTTAGGCGATCTAGTGGCAGCCTGGGCGTCTTTCCTCCCCATGGACCAACGCCGTTTTCCCAAACCCCAATACTCCCAAGTAGATTTGTGTTTCTCAACCATCCACTCTTAGGTGATAACATGTCGTAGTTATCAGGTATTTTTGGAACGAATAGTTATACGAATAGTCAACCTGTGACACCTTCAGCACCTCGTTTAGTGGTGATAATCACACCATTTTGCCGCTGAGCACCATAAATGGCTGCTGCCAGAAGCGTCTTAAGCACCTCAACTCGTTCGATGTCGGGTAGGGTTAAGGAAGTTACACCTTGTGTTCCTGGATTCCACGATCGTTCACCTTGAGGCTGATCGATCTGCAATAGAAATCCGTCCTACAACATAAAGGGGGTCGTTAGTGGCGTTCACCGAGCCTGCTCCACGCAAGATATCGAGTCCACCACGCTGGCTGTGCTGAGTTTTGGCGAACATATAAGCCTGCTGCCTTTCCAGCTAACGCATGAGCGGCCGACGCAACACCTGCTAATGCCACCTCAGAGCCTTTTACAGATGATATAGCTCCTGTTAAATCTCTCTTTTTCATGTTGCCATAACCCACCGCAACCACTTCGTCTAACGAGTGATTGTCTTCACTAGGGTTACATCTAAAACCGGCATTCGCTTTCGCTCTGTTTAGTGACAAAGCCGATGTGAAACTAATAAACTACTACCTGATGGTACTGTTGAGTGCGAACTTGCCGTCGATATCGGTTGCTAGCGTATCTTCGAGCCCACCACCTGTATGCCAGCGCCTATCACGCGGCTCGCCTTTGGTGTCGTGAACATAACCTTTTACTACGATTGTTTGCACTGGAGTTGCTGGGCAATGGGACGGCAACCACGTGGTTTCCTGCTTGCATTTGAAGTGGAAAGCATCGTTGCTCCACTTGCAATGAGAAGTGCAGAAGCAAGACTTCATGTCATGGGTTACTTTCATAATCATTTATGTTTTTATATAGAATAAAATAATTGTCAAAAGGCGGAGCTAAAATTAGAAAGATTCTACAACAATGAAATAATTAATTTTCTTCATTTTAATATTTATAATCAATAATTAAACACAATAACGCATGCACATTTTTCTTTATTCTTTTTCACTATTCACCTCATTGTCAATGCTTTTTGCCGTTTCTGCCCATTCTTCTTGTTTCAGAAAGTGACAGGACAAAATAAGAATAAAGTCTTTTCATATGTTACAGCCACATTTCTGCCCTTCTTTCAAAGGCAGTGCTTTTTAAGTGCCCTAGCCCACAATGCTTTTTGAGGCGTCAATAAGAATGTTATTAACTGCTAATAAGAATGCTCTTTCGCTCGCCATTTATACAACTTTTATTATACTTTATATAGTTTTGTTTCACCTTATAGAAAAGCATCTATACTTTTTAATTCAAAAACAGCATATGAGAAAGAAATTATTTGAGGCATCTTGATAGAGAAAAGCAATATCATGTATTCAAAATTCCGCTAAGGCATAATAATTTCTATATGAGCCTCTTATATAAAATCAATCATAGCTCATTTAACGGTACAAAACAACTAACGTCGCCCCACTGATCATAACGAGCGTATCCTTGCGAAATGATGTGTTGTACGATAGTGCTCCCCCAATAGTTTATAGTCATACTATCACCTGCAAACTGATAAGGTATTGCCAACTAGGATATTCATCTACATAATACAAACCATCCTTATCGATTTTTAACACGAGTAATCTCATCACCACTTGACGCCCAAAACCAAATAATCAGGACTGCAGACTCTGTTGAGGGCGAAGAGGCCATGCAAGACAGCATAATAAGCTGCTGCTATTGAAATAAAACATTTAATTTTCATATTTGAATACTTTATATATAACGCAATTATTGAAAATAGTAGTAACCACTTATCCTCTTAAAATTATTTAATCAAAACATGAATCTTATCATTTTCTTTTTAATATCCTACAGGGCATTTTATCAAATGGTAGTATTCGTTTACGATATATATATCCGATAAATAAACTCCCATCATCAAAATAAACCATGACCAATCACTTCCTAATGTGTTGGTCGTGGATTACACATAGGAACGAATTGCTCCTTGCTCTGAGAAATTGACGAAACTGTCTGGTAAACTATTATTTTATGTTCAAAACTGCCGAAGAACTATTAACGTAAACCAAAACGTTATCATTGTTTAAAAGTCTTGCTGCGTTTCTGCTTGATGCTGTGCATATTTCGGGAAGGATATAACTTTGCATATAGTTTACATTTTATACTAAAGTAAAACATTATTGATATATGGCAAATGTGATAATATTGTCAGCAATACTTCTATCCGTAGTTGGAATTAACTATGGTTGTATGAAATTGGCTGTTCTGAATCCAAACATTATATCAGGGTTCGAATTGAGTGAGGAACCTGAACAGAGAGAATATGACAAAGCGTGGCTTAGACTATTGCATAAATACATGCGCGCTGCTAACATAGTAACACTTATTGGAATCGTAGGAATTATTAGCGGATTGCTAGATTATTTACTACCTGTTCTTTAGTCCTCCCCATTAGCTTTGCTGCACTATTAGCTTATAGCCGTCGAAAGCTTATAGTTAAGAAAAAAGGGAGAAAGCTCGCAATGGTTATTACCATGTTGTTGGTTATTGGCCTTACTTGCCTGCCCATATTGTATTCATCTCAAAATGATCTCAAAGTAATTCTTTTAGACGATAGAATGGAAATTTCTGGTTTGTACGGTCTTGACATACCACTATGTAAAATAAGTGAGGCGAAATTATGCCAATCGCTTCCCAAAATTAGCATTAAAACAAATGGCTTCGCACTTGGAGAGACTTGTCTGGGACATTTTCGTACTACAGACGGAAAAGACGTAATACTCTTCACGCATTCAGATAATATACAACCCACAGAGGTGATGGGAATACATACTATCTATCATATAAAGACGCAAAAGCTACAAAACAACTCTTCAATAGAATTCAAAACAAATTGAAATTACAAAATAGGATGAAATGAACCATTAATTAAGGCCAACTATGCTATATTTGTTACTACAGAAAAGTGTAGCAGTGCATGCAGTAGTTGCTGCTTTCAGTGCTCGCCAAAACGTAGTAAAAACTTACAAAAAGAGCAAATGGTGGATAGAAATACAAAAATTTCCTTATGACAATTGGCGCACTGCTGATCAGGACATATTCATTATAAATGGCGATTAAATGATGAAGACTCATGACACTGGTTTCGTTAAATATTAAGTAGTACCCAGTTTAGTGAAATATTTATTTTAAAAGTGGTCATTGAAAAAGCAGAATAATAAGCAAAAGACAGAAGCTTATGGTGTCGTTTGCTGCATGAATGATCGCTCCACTCAGTGCAAAATCCTGATTTTGATGATAAAATAGAGGATGTTACTCTATGGTTTATTGAATATGACGATGTGGTAAATCATATTGCAAAACAGAGAGAGTGGATTTTGCTTTAAAAGATGGTAGGGATTATTGTAAAAATGCCAGACGATAAAATTATGGTTATTAATGGATACAAATTGAATTGGAAGATTTTCAAAAAGATGGGTATAAATATGATAACCGAAAAAGAATTTAACGACTATGGAATTCGGTCTATTACGATAGAGAAGCAAAAGAATTCAAAGCAGACTGTTATCCAAAAATGGAGACTAAAGAATGTATGCAATCTTGCCTGTATGTTGTCAAAACAAAAAGTGCACTATAGCGTATCCTTCGACGAGTATGGGACATGGTTAGGGATCTTTCTATTGAATCGTATGATCAAACTTACCGTTACAATCTCGAACAGCTATTTTTCGACGATATAACTTCTTCATGCGGATTTCATCCCATAAATGATTTTTAGCATCTTTCCATTTTGATTAAGAAGAAAGTAGCAGGTATCGGTGTTGTTGAATAGATAATTGCCATCTATGGTAAAACAACGAGTCTGGATATGCGATGGCACTGTGGACATCAATGCCATTCCACAACGTCACCTTAGAAGGATGAGAGGTCACTATCAATAGGCAAATATGCAGGTTCCAATAGACAATCCACACTATCAATCGTATCGTAGTGGGAGCACCTCATAAATAAGGTGTCATTCGTGCGATTCGTAAAAATGGCGATAGTCCTTGAAGCACATATAGGGATGCATGAAAGACCAAACTAGAATGATCGACAATACCACCTAACAAATTTCTATTTCTTATCTATTTTCATATATTTTAGTAAGTGATTTAATAACTATAATTTTATTTGAATGTAAACTTCTATAATCTTGTTGTTGTTTTGTAATTCATCATCTGCAGTTACTACTTTTATGTCATAAAGTTTGTGTTTGCATATATCAACCCACGTATATTTTCTTGCATTGCTTAATTTAATTATGAATAGGTATCCTGTATGATTGTGATTAAACAATGACGAATATGTAGTTCTGCCGATCGAGTCTGGTAAAATGAGATTTCCATGAATATTCAAATGCGCGATTCGTCAATACTGGTAAAAACCATAAAATGCAGTGTCATTACTCGCTTCTACATCTACACTATCAATGCAGTTATATAAGATCCACCTATAATCAATGTGTCGTGAGGGTTGCAATTTCTGACTCTTATGGGATATGTACGTGTCAATTCCGTGATGCAAGATGACAGCATCGACAAATTAAAATGTGAACGCTATTGTTATTCGTGAAACTAATTTTATTTTTAACATAGGAGAATCTTTTTATTAGTAATAAATGGGCAATCCATTGGGATCATAATGTGTATGCGTAGATATGTGTACGTTGTCAAACGAAAGTGCACAACTTCACAAATATCGTTATTTACTCTGATATTTCCTTTTTATTATCAAAAAATTCTTTTTGCTGATTGAATTTTGCTTTATTATTTCTCTTATCTTTTTGATTTTCTCCCTTGCCTACTAAATACGTCTTTTGGGTGTAAGATTATCTAACGATTCATGAAAATTTCGCAGTTTGAATTTTCTAATAATCTAAACTTGCTTATGTAGAAACCTATTCTAACAACGTCGCTTGCTCAAATACAACAATTGGTGAACAACTGCCCACACTTACCGATCCTTCTGAATACGATGGTATATTGGCTGTGGTGTCAGAGTACTAACGATGGCAATGACATTTCTGATGAATCGCATAGAAATAAAGGTTGGAAAATAGAGAGTACAACAGACTTCTTTGAGCGTTTCTGCTGTGGTACGACGAAAACCAACCCCTGAAAAGGTATTCGACCTTAACGGACGTGAGGTGAACGAAAACCAAGTGAAGAGTGTTGTTATTGTAAAAACAAGGCAAAGACCCATCAATGCGCTTATTGGGCAGTTCAAGCAGAGACCTGATACGTTGTTATCCGGTGCCGACACTGTGAGGGCGCGGACTAAAGAGAGCTTACCGAGAAAAATATCATTACATTTTATAATGAGCGTGGAGCAAGCGAAAAAGAACTTCGACATACAGGAACAATGACTTCAGATGGTCGCATCTGCCCTTTTTCCTTTATGGCTGAGAACATGGTTTTTCATGATGGTTACCGCCATACCGAAGAACTTCTATCTCTATCTCGTCCGTCATATCAGCGATAAGGTCAAGCCATTAAAAACAAGCAGGCTGAAAGCCTTTATCCTGCATTTTGTCAGCGTGCCAGCAAAATGGGTGCGCACTGAAGGCAGAACGTTCTGAACCTATACAAATAAAACCTACTACGCTGAAGTCTTCGATTGAATAAACATCATTTTGTGGTTTTTCATGCTTCTCCCATTGGTATGGGTGGGGGATTTTATGCTAGAAAAGACTCAAGAAACACCAGACGCACCTCGTATCAACATATAGAGCAAAAGACATCTCAACATATAAAATTTTCTCTAAGGAAAAATATTGCGGAATTAAGGTAATAGAAAAATCCTAACACAAAGAGCTGCGCAACTTCAAAAATTGCGTGGCTTCTTTTCTTTTCTTTGAACGAGCAGGAGACCAAAAGAAAAGAAGCAAAAGAAAGTCTCTATTGCCATGTGTTAAATTATTAAATTCATATCAATATCATACCCTGAATTCCGCAATTCTTTAGCAACTGCCAATGTGCCAAGCCTTTTGATTATCCATAGGAATATATACGACTCCAGAAATGTCATTTGGAGTTTCGATCTCTCCTTTACAAAGAGCACCATCATTGCTACGACCTATTTTTCCTATTAGGTAACCATGTTCAAACACAACATTTTGTCTTGCTCTATATAAAAAGCTTGTCACAACTATCTTTGTTTTCTCTTTTAGCTGTACCAACATCACATGGGTATAAAGAACTAATCCAAAACCAACATTAGAAAAGTCTTCAATTTTTCAATAATTGTTTTTCCAGAATTAGGTTGTTCGTGGAGGATAATAGCTTCAAGTTTCAATTTCTTTCGATAAATCTTGCAACCTCTGTTTTTCGCTAAATCGTCATGTCCATGAACAATAAAAACTTTGTTTTGTCAAATTCTTTGTTAGGCGCTATATTTATTAATGTTTTTCTTTATGAACCTCATTTTTAGAAGTTTTGAAAACCTCCTTTGTTATATCTCTAACGTATTCATCACCTGAATAACATCTTTAGGGTGAAATGTATAATATAATATTAGGGGGCAGATTGTCATTTGCTAATTTTGAGCATTCTTTTTGATGTTAAATTTGACTCTTTGATAACAACCTGGGATATATCATCCCGATTTAAAAATAACCATCAAATTGAAAACCTTGTTTGCTAAATATGGAAAAATAATATCCTCTTTGATTTCAGATAAATCAGTCTTATCCAGTTCGAAATATTTTCTATTTGTTTGGCTTTTTCCCTGTCTTTTTGTTTCAATCAGTACATGATAATACATAGCATAAAATAGATTTTAATTGTTATTTTAATTGTTATTTTCCTTAATTCCGCAGCATAAATTATTGTAAGAACTCAAGTGCCTGAGAAACAAAGTTCTCACAATACTTGGATATATCAGAAATTTCACCCTATCTTGGTGCTGCAAAACATAACAAGTAAGCAAAAACTGACATGACAAAGGTAGCAATTAAAAACGAAAATATCACTTCTTTCGGTGGAATTAAGGGAAAAACAAAAGGAGTGCGTTCTATTTTGTTAGAACCCATCCTTTGTTTTTCACTCTACTAACAAAGGTTGCTTTTAACGATGAATTAAAGTGCTTTTTAGGCGTCAATAAAAGCGATATTGCCCTTAACAAGAGTGCTTTTGTTGCGATATTATTTGATATACACTTTCTTAAATGTGCCGTCGGCATACTTAATGATGTTGATTCCCTTAACAGGAGCAGTGAGACGCAAGCCGTCGATGGTGTAGAATACCTACGATGGTGCTGTTGCTTTCGGTTGCAATGCGCACAATTCCCTGTTGTGGTTTTGTTCTTTCATAGACACAGCAAGCAATGC
>BNJU01003546.1_pt1 | contig 37830 bp, 41 predicted proteins | sample 8539281 | NCBI WGS metagenome assembly BNJU01 (sample SAMD00202456, study PRJDB9452) | human saliva metagenome | isolation source: human saliva | place: Japan
GAATCACCAGTAATAACAGTTTTGTTACTACCTGTACCAAGGAATGTGGCAGAGTTCATCTTCACAAGATCTTTGTTAAGGGTGAATGTAAAGTCTCGTTCATTTTGGTTTACTGTCATGTTTTCACCAGCAATCAATTGAACTTTGTCATCTTTACCTACCTTAGCATCCTTCTTAGTACCTGTTTGAGCACCAGATGTAGTAGCATCTTTATCTGCCGTGATTTGCCATGTTTGTTCTCCTACAGCTTTTAATTGTTCTTCTGTAGCCGCACGGCCTTTCGTTGCAAAGTCTGCTGCGGTTACGGTTGTGTTAGACAAACCAGTGATATCGTTTGTAGTACCACCAGTTACTGTTACTGTACCAGTCTTAATTGTACCGGCTGCACCATCTAACTTAACAGCATTAGCGCCACCAGTAGTAAATGTGTTGTTTACGCCATCCACAACGGAAGAGCCAAAAGTTGCCTTGCCTGCTGTACCATCAATCGTTACCGCATTAGCACCAGAGCCCAACGTTACTTTATCGTTGAGTTTTACATCATAAATAGTATGACCATCTGCCGCTGTAGTAGATGTTAATGTTACATTACCTGTCGTTGCATTAGCTGCTTCACCGGCATTTGCAGTCACTGTAGTTGTTGCTTTTTTCACATCTGCAATGTTAGCTGCATTTGTATTATCTGTAGCATCATTATTCACATGACCACTGGCAACATTTTTTATTACATTATTGCCATTATCTAAGCCGGCATCCGTTAACGATACAAGAGTCTTACCAGTTGTATTGATACGTACACCATCTGCTGCGTACTTAGTATTTCCGTTAGCAGAAGTTACAGTTGTACCATCAACTGTAGTAGCTGTAGATTTAGTACCATCGACTACAGTATTACCACCTGCTGTAGATGTATTCACTTTTGTGCCATCAGTTTGAACGATGCTATCACCTTTGATAACAGTTGTTTTACCGCCTGTTGCTTCAAAGATTGTAGAATTCATCTTCACAAGATCTTTGTTAAGGGTGAATGTAAAGTCTCGTTCATTTTGGTTTACTGTCATATTTTCGCCAGCAATCAATTGAACTTTGTCGTCTTTACCAACCTTAGCATCCTTCTTAGTACCTGTTTGAGCACCAGAAGTAGTAGCATCTTTATCTGCCGTGATTTGCCATGTTTGTTCGCCTACAGCTTTTAATTGTTCTTCTGTAGCCGCACGGCCTTTCATTGCAAAGTCTGCTGCGGTTACGGTTGTGTTAGACAAACCAGTGATATCGTTGGTTGTACCACCAGTTACTGTTACTGTACCAGTCTTAATTGTACCGGCTGCACCATCTAACTTAACAGCATTAGCGCCACCAGTAGTAAATGTGTTGTTTACGCCATCCACAACGGAAGAACCAATCGTAGCCTTACCTGCTGTGCCATCAAGGGTAACTTTGTTAGCACCTACACCAGTTGTAATATTATCTTTTGTGATAACTGTGCTGTTACCAGCATTGTCTTTGACAGTTACAGAACTAGATGTTGTTTCAGTGGTATTTGTACCATCTGTAATAGTATTACCATCCACAGTGGATTTATTAGACTTAGTACCATCTACAATTGTATTTTCATCAACAGTAGATGTATTTGTCTTAGTACCATCTTTAATCACTTGACCAGCAGCTGTAGTTTCTGTGGACTTAGTACCATCAGCTACAGTATTACCACCTGCTGTAGATGTATTTGTTTGTGTACCTGCAGTTTGCGTAATAGAATCACCAGTAATAACCGTTTTGTTAGTACCTGTACCAAGGAATGTAGCTGAGTTCATCTTCACAAGATCTTTGTTAAGAGTGAATGTAAAGTCTCGTTCATTTTGATTTACTGTCATGTTTTCGCCAGCAATCAATTGAACTTTGTCATCTTTACCTACCTTAGCATCCTTCTTAGTACCTGTTTGAGCACCAGATGTAGTAGCATCTTTATCTGCTGTGATTTGCCATGTTTGTTCGCCTACAGCTTTTAATTGTTCTTCTGTAGCCGCACGGCCTTTTGTTGCAAAATCCGTTGCAGTTACAGTTGTATTGGACAATCCAGTGATATCGTTTGTTGTACCACCAGTTACTGTTACAGTACCAGTTTTGATTGTACCGGCTACACCATCTAACTTAACAGCATTAGCACCACCAGTTGTGAATGTGTTGTTTACACCATCAACTACAGAGGCGCCAACTGTAGCCTTACCAGCTGTACCATCAAGAGTGATTTTGTTACCACCAACACCAGTTGTAATGTTGTCTTTTGTAATAACTGTACTATTACCAGCATTATCTTTAACCGTTACAGAGCTAGATGTTGTTGCTGTAGTATTTGTACCATCTGTAATCGTATTTGATGTAGCATTGGATGTATTTACATTGCCATTACCATCATCAATTACATTGTTATCTACAGTAGATTTATTAGACTTAGCACCATCTTTAATCACTTGACCATCTGCTGTAGTTTCTGTGGACTTAGTACCATCAGCTACTGTATTACCTGCTGCAGTAGATGTGTTTGTTTGCGTACCTGCAGTTTGTGTAATGGAATCACCAGTAATAACGGTTGTATTCGTACCTGTGCCTAGGAATGTAGCAGAATTCATCTTCACAAGATCTTTGTTAAGAGTGAATGTAAAGTCTCGTTCATTTTGGTTTACTGCCATGTTTTCGCCAGCAATCAATTGAACTTTATCATCTTTACCAACCTTAGCATCCTTCTTAGTACCTGTTTGAGCACCAGATGTAGCTGTATCTTTGTCTGCAGTGATTTGCCATGTTTGTTCGCCTACAGCTTTTAATTGTTCTTCAGTAGCTGCACGACCTTTTGTTGCAAAGTCTGCACTAGTTACAGTTGTGTTAGACAAGCCAGTGATGTCGTTTGTTGTACCACCAGTTACTGTTACTGTACCAGTCTTGATTGTGCCGGCTGCACCATCTAACTTAACAGCATTTGCGCCACCAGTAGTGAATGTGTTATTTACACCATTAATAACAGAGGAACCAATTGTAGCTTTACCAGCAGTGATTGAACTTCTATTTGTACCATCTGTAATTGTATTAGATGTAGCATTGGATGTATTTACATTACCATTACCATCATCAACAACATTACTATCTACAGTAGATTTATTAGACTTAGCACCATCTTTAATCACTTGACCAGCTGCTGTAGTTCCTGTGGACTTAGTACCATCAGCTACAGTGTTGCCACCTGCAGTAGATGTATTCGTTTGCGTACCTGCAGTTTGCGTAATGGAATCACCAGTAATAACAGTTGTATTCGTACCGGTCCCAAGGAATGTGGCAGAATTCATCTTCACAAGATCTTTATTCAAGGAGTATGTAAAGTTTTTACCTGCTTGGTCTACAGTTAGGTTTTCACCAGCAATTAAGGATACCTTATCGTCCTTACCAACTTTAGCATTTTCTTTTGTGCCCGTTTGAGCACCAGAAGTGCCAGCTTTCTTATCGGCTGTGATTTCCCAAGTTTGGCTACCTGCAGCATCTGCAACAGCTTTCAATTGGTCTTCTGTTGCAGCTCGGCCAGTAGTAGCAGTACCATTCCAAGTTGTATTAGATAAGCCGCCAATAGTATTAGCCGTACCGTTAACAGTAACACCACCGATATTGGCAGTTGTACCTGTAATTGTGCCTGTGGCACCATCTAAGGTTACGGCCTTAGCACCACCAGTAGTGAATGTGTTATTGACACCATTAATGACAGAGGAACCAATCGTAGCTTTACCAGCTGTACCATCTATTGTTACCGCATTAGCACCAGAGCCCAACGTTACTTTATCGTTGAGTTTTACATCATAAATAGTATGACCATCAGCAGCTGTAGTAGATGTTAATGTCACATTACCTGTTGTTGCATTAGCTGCTTCACCAGTGTTAGCAGTGATTTCAGTTTTAGACGCTTTTTTAGCTGCATTGATTGCATCAGCTACGTTTTGAGCTGTTGCTACACCATCTGTAGTTGGGCCTGTAATTGTGCCATCTGCACCAGCAGTGATAGATGCTGTATTGACATCGTATTTCACAACGCCATTATCATCGATAGATGCAGTTGTTAATGTACCATTCTTGAAGTTTAGACCATCGGCTAAGGAAACTTGTTTCGGTGTACCATCGTTTGCTTTGTAGGACAAGTTCGTCTTGTTAGCAATCTTAGTACCATCGATAGTTACCTTGTAATCCTTAGTTGTACCATCTGCACTAGTTGTAGGTGTTACGGTCAATGGATTATTAGCATCTGTTGTATCTGTGCTGACTGTTACGGCAGCGACAGCCGATTTTTTAACCTCTGCTTCAGAGACTTTCACAGTCAAATTCTTGCCATTCGCATCAGTAGATACATATTTACCATCACCAACGATGCCAAATGTATCATCTTTAAGATTTACTACACCAGGAGATGTATTTGTATTCCCAGTGAATTTTCAAGTTAACTGCATCGGTAGTCGTTTTAGCTGTTTCGGCTACGGCTTTCAATTGATCTTCCGTCGCAGCTCGGCCAGTTGTAGCTGTACCATTCCAAGTTGTATTAGATAAGCCAGTAACATGATTATTATCACCATCGATAGTTACACCACCGATAACTGCATTTTTAGCAGTAATTTTACCAGTTGCGCCATCAAGTTTAATGGTTTCAGTTGTACCAGTACCAATGGATACGCTAGTTAAACCAGCAAGGTCTTTATTCAAGGAATAAGTAAACTTACGTTCATTTTGATTGATTGTAAGGTTATCCCCCGCAACCAATTCAACAGTTTCATCCTTACCAACAGTAGCATTTTTCTTAGTACCTGTTTGAGCACCAGTTGTACCTGCTTTATCTGCCGTAATATTCCAAGTTTGGCTAGACGCAGCATCTGCTACTTTTTGTAATTGATCTTCTGTTGCAGCTCGACCTGTTACGGCTTTTGTTACACCAGGAGTCCAATCTTTATTAGTCAAACCAGTTACAGTGCCAGTTACACCATCTACCTTAATAGAGTTAGTACCACCAGTAGTAATTGTGCCAGTTGCACCATCAACAGTTGTTACACCTGCAGTTACTTTTGCAGCTGTACCATCTACTGTAACAGCATTAGTACCAGAACCAAGTGTCACCTTATCATTGAGTTTTACATCATAAATAGTATGACCATCTGCAGCTGTGGTAGATGTTAATGTCACATTACCTGTCGTTGCATTAGCTGCTTCACCAGTGTTAGCAGTGATTTCAGTTTTAGACGCTTTTTTAGCCGCATTGATAGCATCGGCTACGTTTTGAGCTGTTGCTACACCATCTGTAGTTGGGCCTGTAATTGTGCCATCTGCACCAGCAGTGATAGATGCTGTATTTACATCGTATTTCACAACGCCATTATCATCGATAGATGCAGTTGTTAACGTACCATTCTTGAAGTTCAAGCCATCGGCTAAGGAAACTTGTTTTGCTGTACCACCATTTGCTTTGTAGGACAAGTTCGTCTTATTCGCAATCTTAGTACCATCGATAGTTACCTTGTAATCCTTAGTGGTACCATCCGCACTAGTTGTAGGTGTTACAGTCAATGGATTATTAGCATCTGTTGTATCTGTGCTGACTGTTACAGCAGCTACAGCAGATTTTTTAACTTCTGCTTCAGAGACTGTAAGATTTACATTTTTACCGTTTACGTCAGTAGAAATATATTTATTATCACCTTTAATACCGAATGTATCATCTTTAAGATTTACAGATCCAGTATTAGCCGCTACATCACCTGTGAATTTCAATGTGGTAGCACCAGTTGCTGCTTTCAATTGGTCTTCTGTTGCAGCACGTCCAGATACGGCTGTACCATTCCATGTTGTATTAGATAAGCCGCCAATAGTATTAGCCGTACCATTTACAGTAACGCCACCAATAGTAGCCGTTTTACCTGTAATAGCACCCGTTGTACCATCAATCGTTACCGTATTAGCACCAGAACCAAGTGTCACCTTATCATTGAGTTTTACATCATAAATAGTATGACCATCAGCAGCTGTAGTAGATGTTAATGTCACATTACCTGTTGTTGCATTAGCTGCTTCACCAGTGTTAGCAGTGATTTCAGTTTTAGACGCTTTTTTAGCCGCATTGATAGCATCAGCTACGTTTTGAGCCGTAGCTACGCCATCCTTGGTTGGACCTGTAATTGTACCATCTGCACCAGCCGTGATAGATGCGGAATTAACAGCAACTTTCACCCCTGCTGCCGTAGCAGATGTGCTCACAAGACTGCCATCACCGGTCACGGCAAAGGATACGTCCCCATCTTTGAGGTATTTATTACCTGTGGAACCAGTGTCAGCAGTGAGGCCAATGCCCTTAGTTGTAGCATTAACAGTATTAGCATCTAGACCAACTGTAATGGTTTGATCCTTAACAGTCGCCGTTACGCCATTGGCACCAGCTACATTAAGTTTTTGGTTTTTAAGGTCCACAGTGCCATTATTTGTGCCGTCAGTAATATTTAGGTTTTGAGACAAGTTAGCCACTGCATTTTGAACATCGCCAATATTCGCAGCATTCGTCGCAGTTGTACCACCGCTAGCCACATTGCTAATGACCTTGTTACCAGCATTAATGCCAGCCGTTTTATCAATGGAAATACCACCAACAGTCACATTATCTGTTGTTACACCAGTGCCTGTAATAGCCGTTGTACCATTCGTTAAACCATTTGTATTGATAACCGTATTGCCTGCCGTGAAGGATGTACCTGTAAATGATGTGCCTGTGAAAGTAGTCCCTGTGAAAGCTTTACCCGTTACAGAACCATCAGTGCCATCCAAGGTAATTTTATTCGCACCAGAACCAACAGTTACTTTGTTATTAGCTGTTACAGAATCAACGGTAATATCTTTCTTAGTAGCAACAGTAATCTTCTTTTTATCTGTACCATCTTGTGTAATCTCGATGTTATCGCCATTAACAAGATCTACTGTATCGCCGCCTTTAACAGCTGTTTTATCGGTTGTGCTGGAATTTCGTTGTAACATTCCAAGCCGCACCTGCTTTTTGCTGCATCAGCTGCTTTGTTGATAGCATCAGCTACATTTTGCGCAGTTGCCAGCTCATCATTACCAGTTACAGATGCTTCACCTGTCGTAGCATTACTGTTAATAGTCGCACGCTTTGTGGAAATCTCAACTGTATTACCATTCATATTAGTAGATACAAAGTCACCTGTTACGCCTTTCACATTAAATGCCACATCAGCAGTGCTCAAGGATTGGCTAGACGCAGTGCCAGTATCTGCACCAAGGGAGATATGTCTAGCTAACGCAGTTGTATTGGCTGCGATATTAGTTGTATTAGTCGCAATTTTACCTGTATTAGCAGCAATATCTGTAGTATTCGTGGTGATTTGATTCTTAGTTGCTGTATTAAGATCAAAGGATACTTTGCCATCATTATCAACAGTAGCAACTGTAGAACCACCATCTACGAAGTTAAGACCTTTAGATAAAGAAACCTTCTTCGCATTAGCATCTGTAGCACTGTTAGCACGGTATGTTAAATCCGTTTTAGCCGCAAGTTTTGTTGTATCGATACCGATGGCATAATCTTTAGAATTTGTACCCGCTGTTGAAGTTACAGTAATCGGATTATCTGCTTGCGCATCCTTACTTACCGTTACAGCAGAAACAGCTAAATCTTTCACCTTAGCCGCATCAACAGCAACTTTCACACCTGCTGTTGTAGCAGTTGTGCTCACAAGATTGCCATCACCCGTTACTGCAAAGGACACATCACCGTCCTTTAAGGACTTAGCAGTTGTAGATGTGCCGTTATCATCGGCTAAAGCAATTGTATGAGCGATGCTGGCTGTGTTTGTTGCAATCTTATCACCCAATACAGTATTTGTATTGTTAATTGCCGCAGCAACCTCTGTGGCTTAGCTACACCAGTAGTACCCGTTACAGTACCATCCGTTATATTAGGTGTTAATGTACCTTCTGCTACATCAATAGTAATCGTTTGTCCATTAACAGTAGCTTTTGCTGCACCCGCGCCTGTAATTGTTAACTTTTGATTTTTGAGCACTACAGAACTATTATTTGTGCCATCACTGATGTTTAAGTTTTGAGACAAACCATTAACAGCAGTTTTTACATCACCAATTGTGGCAGCATTTGTATCATCAGTAGCATTATTATTTACATTACCGCTAGCTACATTAGAGATAACTTTACCACCTGCATTAATACCAGCAGTTTTATCAATAGACAAGCCACCAACAGTTACTTTATCTGTTGTAACACCTGTGCCTGTAATGGCAGTTGTACCATTTGTTAAACCAGAGGTATTAATAACTGTATTACCTGCAGTAACAGAATCAACCATAAGATCTTTCTTGGTTGCTATAGTGATTTTCTTTTTATCTGTGCCGTCTTGTGTAATTACGATATTATCGCCATTAACAAGATTTACGGTATCTCCACCTTTAACTGTAGTTTTATCTGTTGTACTAGAATTAGTTGTAAGATTCCAAGCCGCACCGGCTTAGCCGCATCTGCAGCCTTATTAATAGCATCGGCCACATTTTTAGCAGTTGCCAAACCATCAGCACCTGTTACAGAAGCTGCACCACTATTAGCATCACTATTGATTGTAGAGCGTTTAGTAGATACTTCTACAGTATTGCCATTCATCTTAGTAGAAATGAAATCACCAGTAGCCCCCTTCACATTGAAGGCTACATCTGTGGTAGATAAAGACTGGCTAGATTTTGCCCCAGAATCGGCACCAAGGGAAATATTCCGAGCAAGTGCTGTTGTATTTGCTGCAATATTAGTAGTATTAGTTGCAATTTTACCTTTATTGGTAGCAATATCTGTTGTATTTGCAGCAATCTTATTTTTATTAGTGGCTATATCTGCAGCATTTGTAGCAATATTAGATTTATTAGCAGCAACGCCAGTAGTATTAGTATTGATTTGATTCTTAGTCGCTGCATTTAGGTCAAAGGATACTTTGCCATCGTCATTTACAATTGCAATAGTGTTGCTACCATTAACAAAATTTAGCCCTTTAGACAAAGCTACGTTCTTAGCTGTAGATGCGCCATTAGCTGTATATGCCAAATTGGTATTAGCCGCTAATTTATCTGTATCAACCGCAATAGTTACACCAGAATTAGATGCAGTTGTCTTTACTACAGAGCCATCACCTTTGATATCAAAAGTGGCATTTCCATCCTTTAGCTGTTTTATACCAGTATTACCAACATTACCTAATAATCCAATACCACTTGAAATGGCATTTTGAGCATCTGTTGTTAAACCTATATTAACAGTTTGTCCGCTTACTATAGCCCTGAGTCCTGTACCAGCTGTCACCTTGAGTGATTGATCACCAAGTTGAACAGAGCCTTTATTATTGGCTCCATCTGTCAGGTTAAGCGTTGCACCTGATACATAACGCTTAACGTCTCCAATATTAGCCGCATTACTATCTTTACTGCCACCAGTAGCTACATTATTAATGACTTGATCACCTGCACTAATTCCATTTGTGCCAAATAAAACTGTACGTGAACCAGTACCACTTGTTAAACCGTTAGTATTAATTGTCGTATTGCCGGCTGTGAAAATTTGACCTGTCACAGCACCGGTTTTACCATTAATAGAAACCGAATTAGTACCACTACCGAATGCTGCCTGTGCATTGGTTCCATTTAAACTAATCGCATTATTACCGGAACCAGCCGTAATAGTTGCAGAGGTCCCATCTAATTTAATTGCATTAGTGCCAATACCAACCGTCATTACACCTGTTGTACCATCTAGCACAAGCTGTTTAGCTGCAGTACCTACGGTTACCTTATTATTAGCTTTCACAGAATCTATGGTAATATCTTTATTTAATTTGGTAGTAATCTTCTTACCTGCACGTTCAACAGTAATATTAGAAGAATCACCATTGAAGTCTACCTTATTACCTTTTGCTACGCTTTCACCGGCATCACCATTAGCAGACACTGTCCATGTATATGCACTTTTAGAAATGGCATCATTAATAGACTGTGCTACGTTTTTTGCATCAGCCATACCTTTATTTGCTGAAGCCACTCCATTGGCATTAACACTAATATCCTGTGTTTTACCAGCAATGGTAATACCATTTGTATTTGCTGTCGTTGTAATATAGGTAGTGTCCCCTTTAATAGCCAACGTACCATTAGCAAGGTTCACATCACCAGTAGTATCCGTATTATTACCACTGAAAGCAAGGTTTACACTCTTTAATTGAGCCACATTGACTGCATCTGTATTGTTTGTACCAGCTGCTACACCAGTAATTTGACGAGTTACACTAGCACCATCACCAACGGATACCGCTGCATTTGTGCTGGTAAGTATATTATTAGTTAATCCACCATACTTATTAGTACGATTTTCGTTTGGATCGTATCCTTTAGCACCTTTATCAACAGTAGCCTTAGAGCCGGAGCCTATTGCAACGCTATCTTTTACCTTAGCAATTGCACCTGTACCTATTGCGACAGACGAAGCAGCGCCCCCTTGTGCGCTATTACCTATAGCCACAACATCATTAATAGGGGTCGCGCTTGTACTATTAATAATAGTAGCACTTTGGCCTAGTAAAACAGACCCACTAGTGTATACATCACCTGAGCCAGCACTTTTACCAATACTAACATTGTTGCTACCTGTTAATTTACGTCCCGCATCTCTACCAATGCCAATGTTTTCTGACCCATTAGATTGATACCCTGCGGCCCAACCAATTCCTATTGATTTAGAATTATTTTGAGCTCCATAATTTGATTGATAACCAATAGAAACTACAGATTCAGCATTAGCTTGAGACCCATTTCCTAAAGAAACACCATTATCACCGGATGATTGAGCACCTGGACCAATTGCAACAGCATCCGCACCTGTAGCACCAGCATTATTTTTATTACCAACAGCTGATGATTTCACTGAAATGTAATTGATAGGTTTGATTTGGCTAGCCACAGCGAATAGTTGAGACCCATTAATGGCATCTGTACTTGTAGCAGATACTTCACCTGCTGCTACGTTCTTAATTTGACGTTCCTTACCTGCGGCACCAACAGAAACCTGCATTCCTGTATCAGATGTTGCGCCAGAAAAATTATATGTAATGCCATTAATAGTAACGCTCGATTGATTTTGGTAGCACTTGTTGCTAGTAGTAGAATCACCACCAAGAGCTACAGCGTTTGCTTTTGACGCGTTAGCGTTTTTACCAACTGCAACTGCATTTGTATTACTTGCGTTAGCACTTTACCAATCGCAATAGTCTCATTACCATTTGTAACAGCACTTGCGCCTATAGCAAGGGCATTATTGCCTTGTGCCTTCGTCTTATCAGTCGCACTATAACCACCAATCGCAACAGCACCTACACTCGATGCTTCTGCTGTACTACCCATTGCTACTGCATTCGCAACAGTAGCCGACACAGCACTACCCATGGCAACACCATTTTTACTCAAAACGCTTTGCCCTACTGCAATGCCACCATCAGCAATAGATACGGTACCAATAGCTAAACCGCCTTTTGCCGCATTTGCACGGTTACCAAAGGCAATCGATCCATCATCTACACTCTTAGCCCCATAATAGACACTTGTACTGACACCATTAAGAGAAACAGTATAGGTGTTACCATTTCCTCCAACGGCAACATTATTTTTATCACCACCAACACCACCATTACCAATAGCAATGGAATCAATACCTGATGCACGATTTAGGCCAATAGTAATATTGCGAACACCATCACTTGTAGAATCAGAACCTATAGTAACAGATGAATGCTGATTAGCGACGCGCCCGATCCCATAGCACAGAACTGTCTCCATCTGATTTAGCGGCATGACCAATAGCAATAGATTTGTCTTTAGTTGTCGAACTATTATAACCTAAACCTATAGGGATCCAGCACCTGCCACAGACAAGCTCGAACCACCCGCAAAGGCCTGATTACCAGTAACAGTAGAATTATACCCTATGACAGTGGATCCACCACCGCTTGCATTTACACCTGAACCGACAGCTGTATCATTTTTAGTTACAGACTTCGCATTATAACCAATTGCAATAGATTTTTCTCCAGTTGCCTCTGTTCTCTCTGTATTATCAGTAGCATTGTCTCCACACCACCACCAATAGCAATTGCATTAGCTGCAGCTCTTGCACTACGACCAAGTGCAGTTGCATTACCACCAGTTGCTACAGCACGCAAGCCAATAGCGGCATCCCCCCACTTAGCATAGTTATTAATTGTGGTAGCATTATCTTTACTTGGGGAATCATTAATATTAATACCAGATCCATACACATCAGCACCAGCCAAAGCTTGATAACCTAAAGATAAAGCACCTTCACTCATAGCCTCTAGCAGATGGCCCCATTGCGGTTGCTCCACCTTTAGCACTATTAGTTTGTACACCTATTGCAATGGAATTATCTGCAGATACATTTGCGTTCCATCCCTACAATGATACCATATTGCCCAGAAACAGTGGTAGCTGTACCTATAGCAGTTGAATAACCTACACTAGCCTTAGTTTCATACCCTAATGCGACAGCTCCTGGCCCATTAGCATTTGAATGTCCACCAACAGCTGTAGCCCCCACTACCGTACTACCACTAACATAGCTTGTAGCAGAACTATCAGAGCCTATAGCTATAGCTTTATTATACATAGCCTTTGCAGCTACCCCTATTGCTTGAGCATTTTGACCAGATGCACTCGCACCACGCCCTATCCAAAATGCACTTTGAGCTTCTTCTTTACCTGCTGGCCACGCTGCAAATGTTGCTTGTCCTCATTTACCATCGCCAACGCCGCAAATATCCCGGCCACTACGATTTTCTTTTTACCTGTTTTGTTCTTTGCGATTTCAGATACTACAACGTAGCACTGTTTTGACTTAGACCAAATTACTTTAAAAATCTTATTCATTCTTTTTCCTTTTCTACTAACTATCTCTCAAAACCATATAATATACTAATCAATTTTCTAATATTCGAATTTTTCACAATGTTATAAAAATATACGCATTATATTTTTAAAGCTCATTTCATAATTTTATCATATTCTACTGGCATCTAACAATAAAATAGTCTCTACTTTTAGAATATTTAATTGCAAAATCAATAATTTATTGATTTACCAAAAGAATAGATGTAATCTATATCTTTCATTTTATTCAATGTATATTATATACTTTTTGAATAAATATTTATAAATATTTATTCATTTAAAATATATAGTATTATAGATGACAAAACATTATTTTAATTTTTGATACGTGTATTTTTTTCATCTCATATTTATATGTACAGATGTATTTTTTTATATTTAAGAGTAATATACCTGTTTCACTTTTATTTTTTTAAGATAATATTTTTTTATTAATTAGATAACTCTATATACAAAAAGACACTACTCAAATAGAGTAGTGTCTTTCATCATATACATATTCATTCATCGAAATATACAAATGTAGCAATAATATATACATACTAAGTATAATATCATCAATTCATACTTAAGTAACAGATGTTTTTTTCACAGAGAATACAAATCTACTTTGTGCAGAAGCTAAGTTAATTTTGCTATGCAAATTTTGCATATATGCTCTATAAAGCTCTTGTGCCTCTTCCACAGATACAATATCAAAGGTAATTCCATCCCCAATAGGCAACTGGCTCAGTCTAGGTAAATCTGCCGTAATAACAGTGCCGATTTTTGTATAGCCCCCCGTTGTTTGCCGATCCGCCATGAGTATAATTGGATTGCCATCAGATGGAACTTGAATCGATCCAAATACAGCGCCATCGGAGATGATATCGGCGCCGTCGATGTGTTCAACAGGGGCTCCATCTAACCTAAATCCCATGCGGTCGCATTGAATGGTTAATGTATAGAGTTCACTGCTAAAATTACGAATACCCGTTTCTGTAAAGTACTTAGCTTGCGAGCCCAGTACAACGCGCAGCGGTTCATGGCATTCACGGCCGCCCCGATTAAATAGAACCGTATTAAACAAATGATTTGATTCTCTAGTATAATCGCAGATGATAGTATCACGCATGCAATCCTTTAAACGCACTTCGTCGCCCGCCACTAAGGGACGTCCCTCAAATCCGCCAATATTCGCTTTTGTATGTGTCGCCACGCTGCCGTTGATTTCAGGCACATCAATACCTCCGGCGAAGGAAATATACATGCGCACCCCACATTGGCTAAAGCTGCCAGAGATTACATCGCCGTCATGACAGACAAAAGGAATGTACCGCGGCACCTCAACATTATTAATGGTAGGTCTCATGTCGGCGCCTGTGAAAGCAACAATGCATGTACCTTTCACCTTCAGCGTAGGGCTGAGCACGGTACACTCCAAAGCACCTACGGGCGTCGTATTCCCTACAAGGGCTTGTCCGATAGCATAGCTTTCACCATCCATAGGACCGGCCACGGGCATGCCATATTGTTGAAAGCCTACGCGCCCTCCGTCTTGCACGGTGGTCATCATACCAGGCGCAACCACCTCAAATGACGCATTCTTATATTCACTTACCGCCACGGAGGTCACCTACCTTTACATGATGTACAACGGGCTTAAAAGAAGAGCCCAATTTCTTAATACAGTGGAACGCACTTTCATCAATAGGAACATAGCGCACATAGTCGCCCGCCTTAAGAAGGGCCGCCTCTTCACGAGAAGCATCGTACATGGACAGAGGCGTGCGTCCTATAATTTGCCAGCCACCAGGGGAATCCGACGGATAGGTGCCGGTCTGCTCACCCGCGATGCCTACGGACCCTGCCGGAATATGAGTGCGAGGCGAGGACAAACGAGGCGTAGCGATACGCGGATCCATGCCACCTAAATAGGTAAAACCGGGGATAAAGCCCATCATGTACACGAGGTAATCCGTGCCGCTATGAATGCTCACCACTTCGGCCTCTGTAAGGTGATTATGAGAGGCTACAAATCCAAGGTCTGGACCAAATTCACCACCATAGACGGTCGGTATCTCTACGACCGTCACGAGTTCACTTTCATCAGCACTCATAGGCTGCGTACAGATAGGTTCAAGAATGTGACACAGTTCAGCATAGGTGTAGCGCAGCGCATCATACTGAATGAGAAGCGCACAATAGGTAGGCACCATCTCAATAATCCCCCTCTAAATGGAGGCTTTCAATACCCGCCACAGTCTGACGGATACGCTGATTAATCTTAGGGTCAATGACTTGACCGAATTCGATGGAGATAGCACTATCTCCAACCGGAGAAATTGTGGGATTCATACGTGCCCCCTAACCTAATAATTTCGCAATGCCTTGCAAGGATGTAACGCCGATATAAGCAGTCACAAGCACGACAATCCAACCGGTGTAGAACAGAATCGGATTGTGCTTATAGTCCCCTACGATATTCGTCTTACGCGTTGCCAATAACATTACAGCTAATGTAACAGGCAAGATCAAACCGTTCACGGAGCCCGCCACGATTAACAGTGTAGCTGGTTTACCAATAAAGATAAGAATGCATGTGGACACGAAAATGAATGCCATGATGGTCAATTTTTCATATCGTTCTACCACCTTGAACAAGGTTTTAAGGAAGGATACCGATGTATAGGCAGCACCCACAACAGATGTCAACGCTGCACAGAAGAATACGATACCGAATAATTTATGACCGATTTCACCAGCACCAAGTAAGAATGCAGAACCTGCTGGGTCCTTTGGATCTAACGCAAAGCCCATGGATACGACGCCGAGTACGGCTAAGAATAACAATATACGAACAATGGCGTCTACGGACATGCCCATGAAGGCAGCACGACGCACATCTTTTAAATGTTCACGGCCTGTAATGCCCGCATCAATCAAGCGATGACCACCGGAGAATGTAATATACCCACCTACGGTACCGCCGATAAGGGTAATCGTAGCTAGCCAAGGGTAATTGGTTGGCACGATGGCATGGGTTGCGGCCTCTGCTACAGGAGGATTAGTAGAAAATGCTACATAACCGATGAGTACGAGCATCACTGTACCCAACACTTTCGCCGTATTATCGAGAACGCCACCCATTCTAGGGGATGCAAATAATAAAATTCCCAAAATACCACTGATGGCTGCTGCCGTCGTCGTATCGATACCGAATACGATGTTAAGGCCCATGGACGCGCCCCCAATGTTGCCGATGTTGAACGCAAGGCCCCCAAGGGAAATCAAGAACGCTACGAAGTAACCAAGGCCGGGCAATACCTTATTCGCAATGTCTTGGCCCCGCATTTGGGATATGCCGATGATGGTCCATACATTGAGCTGTGCAATGATGGAGAAAATAACGGACACCACAATGGCGAACGCAAAATCCGCCTGTAACTGGCCTGTAAACGCCGCCGTTTGTAACATAAATCCTGGCCCAATGGACGACGTGGCCATCAAAAATGCTGCCCCTAAGAGGACAGATAAACTCGCTTTACCTGTAATCGGTTTCATACTGACTCCTTTTATCTATTCTGATTCTATCTATTCTTATACAATCGATTGTAATCTATCGATTCTGAAAATTCGCTACCACGACACCTGCCTTAGTAAGGCCTTCACGAATATACTTTGTGAAAGCTATCGCTTTTGGATTATCGCCATGAACGCATACGGAATCGGCTGCAATATCGATTGTTTTGCCCGTATTCGTTACGACCTTGCCTTCTTGCACCATCATGAGCACCCGTTCCAATGCCTCTTGTGGGTCTTTTATGAAAGCCCCCTCTTCCGTACGGGGTACCAAGGTGCCTTCCTCTGTATAGCCTCGGTCTGCAAAGACCTCTTGTATCACTGGAATACCTCGTCGCTCTGCCTCTTTAGCTATATAACTACCGCTGAGCACCATCGCTCGAACATTGGGATTCACCGCTTGTAAACCATCTAATACCGCATCAGCTAATTCCGGCGTTACACACGCCATGTTATAAAAAGCACCATGTAATTTCATATGCTGCAACTCTACATCGTACTGATTGCAAAATCCTTGCAACGCACCGAGTTGGTAGATCATATATGCCCGTGCCTCATCAGGACTCACCGCCATCTTGCGGCGCCCAAATCCCATTAAATCAGGATATCCCGGATGAGCCCCTACGGCTACGCCCTTCTCCTTGCACATCTTAACAGTGGCCTCCATGATGAGAGGATCACCGGCATGCCAACCACAAGCCACATTGGCACTAGTGACGTGATTTAACACCTCACTATCCATGCCCAATGTATAATTGCCAAAGCTTTCACCTAAATCGCTATTTAAATCTATATAATGTGACATCACTATGCTCCTCTCGTTCTTCATCTTTCTTATATGCTTGGTTTTTCCTTATATTCTAATTCCCCTTATATTCTTCATCTTTTTCTTTTGAATTCTATAGAATATAGTAACATGATTATACAAAATATATTGATACGTTATCAATGATTTTTTTGTCATGTATACAAAATTCATATAATAACGCAAAAAAAGCACTCGACGTAATGTCGAGTGCTTTCACAATCAATAGGACTATTGTTATATGTGTGTATATGGAGAGAGTTGTAGGGATTCAATGAAAAGGGTCAATAGCCTACCGATTATTTATTGTCCTTGGATGCAGCATCATCAGCTTGTTTGCTGTGGTCTGCAGATTTGTCATCATCGGATTTAGCATCGGATATGTTAGCAGCATCCTTGTCGCTGATTACGATGTGACCATCTACAACATCAGCCAACAAGTGTTTTGCATCGATGTGATCCAAGTAGTAATCAGTTACATTGTCACGAATTTCAGATTCGATGACACGACGTAATGGACGAGCGCCCATTGTTTTGTCATAACCTTGTTCCATCAACAAATCTTTAGCTGCATCAGTTACATCTAAGGTAATTTGTTTTTTAGCCAAAGTTTTGTTAACTTGGTCGAGCATCAAATCAACGATTTCCTTCAAATCTTCTTTGCTCAATTGATTGAATTCAATAACAGCATTGAAACGATTCAAGAATTCAGGACGGAAGAATGGAGCAATGCGGTCCATTACATCAACTTTGTTTTCATCGTCATTGTCGCTGCCATAACCGAAGCCTGCGTTGGATGTAGCAATGATAACAGTATTTTTGAAGTTTACTGTGTTACCTTGACCATCTGTTAAGCGACCATCGTCCAATACTTGAAGAAGTAATGTAATAACTTGAGGGTCAGCTTTTTCGATTTCATCGAACAATACGATGGAGTATGGATTACGACGAACGCGTTCAGTCAATGTATTGGAGTTATCTTCGTAACCAACATAACCAGCTGTAGCACCAATCAATTTGGAAACCGCTGTGCGGTCACTGTATTCGGACATATCCAAGCGGATAATAGCGTCTTTGTTACCAAACATATCAAGTGCTAATTGTTTAGCCAATTCTGTTTTACCAACACCAGTAGGACCTACGAATAAGAAGCTACCGATTGGACGGTTACCTTCGTCAAATCCTGCACGGTTACGACGGATAGCTTTAGATACAGCTTCTACTGCTTTATCTTGACCGATGACATGAGCTTGTAGACGAGATTTCATATCTTTCAAACGTTCAATATCGGATGCACCCATTTGAGAAACAGGGATACCAGTCATTCTTTCAACGGCTTCCGCTACATCGTTAACTTGAGCCACTACCTTTTGGTTTTTCAGTGTGGTTGTCGATTTCTTCTTGCAATTTTTGAATACGCATCTTTTCGTTAATAGCAGATTCGTAATCTTCTTTTTGAGCAAACTCTTCTTGTTTTGCTTTAGCATCTGCAATATCTGCTTCTAATGTTTTAATATCAGTTACAGGATGTTGAGATGCCAAGTGAGCTGCTGTTACATCGATCAAATCGATGGCTTTATCTGGTAAGCTACGTTGAGGAATGTATTGTACGGAATAATCTACAGCTGCTTTCAACACGGCATCTGGCAATTCAATGTTATGATGCGCTTCGTATAATGGACGAATGCCTTGTAGAATTTTGAAAGTATCTTCTGCAGATGGTGCATTTACCTTAACTTCATTGAAACGACGCGCAAGTGCTGCGTTTTTCATGATTGTGTTACGGTATTCATCTTGTGTAGTAGCACCGATAACAGTCATTTCACCACGGGACAAAGCAGGTTTTAAGATATCTGCTAAGCCTTTAGAGCCTTGACCATCACCTGTGGAACCAGCGCCCAAGATTTGATGGATTTCGTCGAAGAACAAGATGATATTACCAGCGGCCTTAACCTCTTTGATAAGGTTTTGGATATTTTCTTCGAAGGAACCACGATATTGAGTACCAGCTTCCAAACCGGAAATATCGATGGAAATGATTTCTTTATTTTTAATCGCTGCTGGAACATCGCCATTTACAATGGCTTGTGCCAAGCCTTCTACTACAGCTGTTTTACCAACACCAGCATCGCCGACTAGAACTGGGTTGTTTTTTGTACGGCGTGCTAAGATTTCAGCAGTTTCTTGAATTTCTTTGTTACGACCGATAACAGGATCAAGCTTACCATTACGAGCTTCGTCTGTTAAGTTCGTACCTAAACGAGCAAGGATACCATCCTTTTTCATTTTACCTTGTTGAGCTGCAGCTTGTGCTGCTTGGATTTCTTCATTAGTAGGCAAATGACCTGTTTGACGATAATAAGCAAACTCTTCAGGAGTTACTTCACGACCATTAATTTTATAACGACGGTTTTCTGTGGAATAACCTCCCATATTACTCATCAATTGATTAAACAAATCATTCATGCTACCAAATTCGCTACCAAAGTTATTGAAATTGTTGTTCATATAAATTACCTCACTTTTTCACTACAAGTATATCTATTTGACCTTTTAAGTCTCTTTTAATTTCTTGCTTTATTTCTAGGTTTCTTTAACCTTATGTCATTATAATAATCTTATTAAGTCAAAAAAAGTCAATAGGTCAAATTAAATATTTTTTTGACTTTTTTTGACTTTTTATTTTTGACAAATCAGATTTATATGACAAGAATATAGATAAACGCTGGGTTTGTGAGAGATAATTAAATTTGAACTTTTAAAAATATTTACTATAAATTAGATTGTTTAAATTGATTTATTCCCTATATAATAGATATAAAAGTCAAATATATCAAAGGAGATCAAACTATGGCACAAAATTCTTCACCCCACACCAATTCCACCGCACTCCACAACACACCTATCATGACAAGTGCTAACAACAAAAAACTAGCGAAGCGTATTAAAGACATTTCCCAGCAAGTACTAAAACGAAATTATGAACTCTATAAAGCATTGGAGAACAAATGAATACAGTTAATATCCAATTCACCTTACAAGATATCTATGAACTCCACGCCCAACTAGAAAGTGCATTTGTCCTTTCACCAGGCGTACGCGATGAAAACCTATTAGCATCAGCCGTCTATACCCCCTTTCAAACCTTTATGGAAAACGATCTATACCCATCCCTCTATGACAAAGCGGCACAATTATGTTATGGCTTAGCCAACAATCATCCTTTTACGGATGGAAATAAACGAACAGCATTGCATAGCATGTATGTATATTTAATTATTAATGGATTCGATATTATGGCAACACAACAAGACGTAGAAAACATGATTATCAATGTTGCCGCAGGTAATATGACAAATACAGAACTGGTGCAATGGTTACAGAAGAATACCGTAGAGATAGATGCAAATGTAGAGATAGATGCGAATTAATAATTTAACAGAGATACATAGGGTTCTATAAATTAGAACAGGCCTGTTCTATTTCTAACAAGGCACATATATAGGGTTCTACAAATTAGTACACGCCTGTTCTATTTCATAACAAGGCACATACATAGGGGCCCTGAAAAATTAGAACACGCCTGTTCTATTTCTAATAAGGCACATACATAGGGCCCTGAAAATTAGAACACGCCTGTTCTATTCCTAACAAGACATATATAGTGTCCCCAAAAATTAGAACAGGCCTGTTCTAATTTAAAATGGCGATGCAAAAGCGGATAGTCCAAATCAACTATCCGCTTTTTGTATATTATAAGTATCATAACACTTATTACGACAATATACTTTAGATATGCTACAATATAAAAAAATGAAAAAAATAATGAAGAGATTATTTTTATTAATATAGGGTAGCACAATGAAAAATATAAAGAAGATATTTAACGCTATAAAATTAAATAAATATAAACCTAGTTCAACCTCTTATTTTGATCCTGTGAGAAAATATTTTGTACAAAAAACACCAGAAGAAGCAATCCGACAAAAGACAATTAAATTTCTAGAGGAGTATTTAGGTATCCCACTTAATAGACTTCGTGTAGAAGAATCCATGGCACATGTAAAACTTAGAGCAAAAGGAAGAGCAGATATTGTTGTTTATCGTGATGATAACAAAAATCATCCACTCATGGTAATTGAATGTAAAGCACCTGAAATAGATATATCCTGTGAAGAAGTACGCGAGCAGGCAGAAAGATACAGAAACATTCTAAAAGCGGACTATATTATGCTTATTAATGGAGTCCAAATTATTATATATAAATATGACAGCAACCAATATTTAGAACTTGATGATATTCCTACATATGAGGATCTCTTAGAATCTAAAAATATCTTTTTAAAAAAAAGTATTCCTCTTACCTCATATAACTATGAAGAAGTTATGTCTCGTCAATTACAAAAAGAAGTTTGAGAAGATTTATCTAGGATGTGAAACACCAAATCAAGTAAAAGGTTTTTGCACTAAATTTCTTAAATTTAATTATGCTTAAAACAATTGATAGTAGTTCTATTTTAGAGAATATAGGTGTTTTTGAAGACAAAGGAATAGGAAAAACCCGTTTCGGCAATAGTGCTGGTTACAATTATCAGCTTAAAACTCGTTTATTTATTGCTAAAGATAACAGAAAGAAAGATCAAATTCTTGGTATTAGTCTTTACGGTAATTACAATACACAATTAAATGTCTCTATAACGAACAGCGAAAGGCGACATCATTCGTTACAATTAGATATGGATAAATTCTGTAAGTATGATTATCGCACTGATAAGATAGTTATTACACATAATGGGACATTATCAACGGGTAGAGGCGGATCTATAAGCAAGTTTACAGTCATTGATTATAAAAAAATAATGCGCCAGAATTAATCTGTGACGAAGAAATTCACCTGGGTACTTTAGATAACTCACGTTTACTAGAATGGGATTATTATGATGTACAAAGTTTTTGTAAAAAAATTTATTTCAATATGCCATACTAAGAGATGAAATAAGAAAAAAAGTTTAAACGCAAACGTTTTTAGAATAAAAAAAGTAATAAAAAGTACCTTTACAATAATACTACTTACATTGTTTTTAAAAGTAGTACTATAGATATAAAAAAATAAAATTAGTACAGACCTGTTCTAATTTAAAATAGCAATGCAAAAAGCGGATAGCCCATTACGAGCTATCCGCTTAATTCTTTGGTGATCCAGGAGGGATTCGAACCCCCGACCCACGGCTTAGAAGAAACAACCAATAATATTTATACTATATATTATATGTTTATATAACATATAGTTATATAATACATATTATTCTGTATCTTCATTCCTTTCCCTCTATATATGTCGGATTCTATTACTATTAAAACTACTATTAATCTTCTATAATACGACTATTATTAATAGCATCATATAATTGAATATCATAACTATCAATGATAATAATATCTTTATACTCCTCCATATTCATAAGACCTTCTAAATCATCGTTATGCGTTCTAATAACAACCATATAAGAACAGTGTTTTCTTTTACATGCTTTTACGAAGTTTATTTACTGTATCATTTAAAGTTTCTCCATCCCGCTGAATCCTAACCGCAACTGCTCCGCCATCTACATGTTCTCGCGAAACCATCTATACCACTATTTCGTTGTACAGAATAGCATCTATACTTTTAATGATGTCTAAACATTTAGAGTCGAGATTTTTGATAAGCTTTATGTCCTCTTTTTAAAAAGATTTGAATCTGTTCTAACAATAGTATTTAAGCGCTTTTCTGCAAGCATCAACGCATCATCAGAAATATCAAATCCAATAAATCGTCTTCCCAAAAGCTTTGCAGCCACTAAAGTTGTCCCAGACCCCATAAATGGATCTAAAAACAATATCATTTTCTGCTGTAACTAATTTAATAATTTGCTCTAACAAAACAATTGGCTTCTGTGTAGGATATCCAACTCGTTCTTTTGCTTTAGGGTTCAAAAATGGAATATCCCATACATCAGAAAGCGGCACACCTTTTTAGCTTGTCCCATAACAACATTACCATCTTCATCTATTTTTATATTTAGATTTTTCCGTTCTTATCACGAACTCTTTCTTGAAGAATTTGATCAATATTAGTAGTATCGGAATAGTCAGTATAGATAGAATTAAACTTAAATTTATTAGTTTTGCTATAGAAAAATTACTTGATGATTGTTTAACAATCCTTTTTGAATTTGACCATCTCTTATAACACCAAATAATTTCACTTTGAAAGTTCTTTTTCACCAAAGACTCGATCCAAAGCAATTTTCAAATAATGAGAAGCATTTCTATCACAATGTAGAAAAATACTTCCTGAATCTTTTAATACTTTTTTTACAAGCTTCTAGTCTCACTTCTATATATTCAATATACTTATTAATATTTTTCCCAAGAGTCATTAAAGGAAAAATTCGTCACCATATCTATCAGTAAGCTTATGAATTCGTTGTGTATAAAAAGGTGGATCCATATAAATCAAATCAATACTAGCATCATCTATACAAGATCAAAACAATCACCTTTTATATACTATTTAATTTCATTTAATCAATGCCATGCCTTTCTAATATAGTTTTTAAATCTATTCCAGTATTACTCTGAAGATATTCCCAAGCGTCCTCTCCAGAATAATATTCTCCGCCAACACTACGATACAATTCGTATAACTTCTCTTGAATTTTGATAGCTTGTTTTCTATTAGGCTTAAAAACATTATTCTGATAGGGCAATATCCTGCCTCCTAATTACTCTTACTCGCTTTTCCTCCTTTTTTTATATGATACGCATCAGTAGTAGCATCTTTCCACTTAATTTCTATTGCTTTTTCTCCAATTAAGCAATCTATCTCAACAGTCTTTGGACTTCTATCGATTGTATTCGGAATCCTAACTTTTTCTTTAGCTGTATCAGGAAACGCAAGCTTAAAACAGGTTATTGCTAATTCTTCTATAAGTGAGCCAGCATATTTATATAAAACCTACCGACATTTTGTTGAAAATCAATACTATAACCTTCATCATCAGAAACGCCAAGCGCATTATACAAGATATAATGTTCATTATTATCAGATTTCATCTCAAGTTCTCGTTCTTCAATTTTTCCCGTGCAATATATTACGATATTGTAAAATAATTTCTGATAATTTTTCACTACTATAGTCCATATTTCTCCCCTTCAATAATACACAAAGATGTTACTTATAGTCAACAACTAAATCTTTTAAAAATTCCTCAATAGAAACCCCTAACGCATTAATAATTTTTCAAGACTTTTTAAAGAAATATTTCTTTTTACCATCTCCGTCCCTGCTAAATAAGTTCTATCAATATCAGCCATTAATGCCAACTTTTCTTGACTTATATTTTTGGCTATGAAGAAATTTAATTCTCCTACCCACTTGTTGTTGAAGCATGGTTACCTCTCTATAAAATACGTTTCAAAAATTGCAATACTCATCAATCGAAAGACTTTATCCTTCTTAATCGTCGCATTAACAAAGTTCTTCTTTCCTGTACACTCATAGCTAACCAAGACTGTAAATGAGGCATCGCACCACTAGTAAATGTATAATTTAAACGCACATGCTCATTAGCAGTTGGTATTAGTAGTGTTGCCAAATATTGTGGTTCTGTTAACGGCATTTGCCCGACTGGTGGTTTAATCCCAGCTCATTCCAAACCAATAAATTAGCTAAATATTGAGATTTTTGAACAGATCCTTGATATTCATCCATAAAAGGTAACCCTAACTGACTTGACATTTTTATATAAAAATAGCCTACATTCAATTCATCAGTTAAGAAAAGACAATCATATAATCGTTGATTATCTGCGTTATCTGAAAACTTAAAACATAAAAATTGATTTAAAAGCAGTCTCATCTTTGGGAATCTCCATATTCACACAGTCAATCAAAGATATAATCTAGTTCTCCTTCTAAAGTTTCTGAATCAGAAATTTTTAAATGAATAGTTTAATTTACCTATAGGGCAAAATAAAACATAATCATGCTCTGAAACAGGCTCATTAACAAGACCAATTAAATAATCTGCACTAACATTAAAGTAGTTGGCAATAGATACTAACACCTCAAAAGAAGGTAATGTAAGCCCTTTAGTATATTTAGTTATTGCAACAGCAGAAACCCCAATTTCTTTGGCTAAATCTTTCTTTTTGAAGTTGAAACTCATCCAAAAGCATTTTCTAATCTGAGACGAAAAAATATCTTTAATAGATGAACCAGATTTTTAGATCCATTAATACATCTATAACTCCCATTTATTCCCTACTTTCTTTATTTCATATTGATTTTTATTTCAATACGCTATCTGTAATTAACTAATAGTTAATTCTTATTTACTTACAGATTAATTAATTGGTGTGTGTAAATTTCTTATTACTATTATATTAAAATTTCATGTATTTTACAATGTAAGGAGCCCCGTTATGAAACTCTACACTGTACATGAGCTGCTGAGGAATACTTTGCAAAAATGTAAGTATGAGTCATATTTACAATTTAATTAAAACAAAAACTTAAACTGTATTCATAGGTCATAAAATACTGATTCAGAAAATGCTTTAGACGAGTACTGTAAAAGCTAATTTTAATATTCAATAAGGATACCCCATTGTATGCAAACAAATCAAATTATTCTCAACAAAAACGTAAATATTTTCCCATTGAACTCCTAACTGTAAATGTCAATATAGAATGTACAATTTTGACGATGTACAATGTACAGATTATTCCTTCTGTTGCATATGGTTTCGTAACCGGTATGAATCTCCAGTTATGCTAATCACATGTGCATGGTGAAGTAATCGATCGACAATAGCGTAGCTACTCGCTCATCATGTAAAATGGTAGCCCACTCATCAAAATTAATGTTAGACGTTACGATGGTACTTTTCTTTTCGTATCGTCTATCAATAATTTGAAAATAGTAAGTTAGCATCACCTGGTTGTAACGGTAAACAGCCAATTTCATCAATGATGAGTAATTGGTAGCGTGCATAATGCTTGAGCCGAGTTTCTAATCGTCCTTCATCTTTTGCACTCTTAAGGTTTTGAATTAAATCATGGCATTTAATAAAATAGGTTTACTTCGTCTGTTACGAGAGCTTTCAATACCTAGTGATGTAGCTAAATGTGTTTTCCCAACTCCGCTAGAGCCAAGAAATACAATGTTTTCAGCTTGTTCCATGAATCCTAATGATGCTAAATCCTTAATTTGCATTTCGTTAATTTGTGGTTGAAATGAAAAATTCAAAAATCAGCTAGTGTTTTCAAATGAGGAAAATTACTAATTTTTCACCCATATGGTTAATTACGTTTTGTCGTTTAATATCAACTTCGTAATCACTCAGCTTCAATAACCACTCAATATGAGATAAGCTCTGTGTATTAGCTAATTCAATTGTTTCATCTAGGTGTAACATGCATTGTTTTAGTTTTAGATATGCTAGATTATCTTGTAAGCGTTGGTAAGTGGTCTGTAGTGTCATAGATAGCTCTATCTTTTTCCAAATTAGATTTTGCTTTAGCTACATCTTCAGAGACTTTAGATAAGGAATTGTTTTTCTGCAATTGTGCCTCATAATGAGAAGGCAAATAGTTAATCTTCTTATCACTTAATGGGTGCTGTGCAATCAATTCTGTGCTATCATATATGTATAGCATCTTATCTATGGTCTTTAAGGTCATAGATTTGGCCACATATCCTGGCGGTACAGAATAGTGGCTACCACGAAAGCTAATGAGATTACTTGCTGAAACCTTAGCTTTTGGGTGATCTATGCGGTAGGAATCTCTTATCACTTTTTGTTGAAGTGGGGTAGAGATTCCTTTTTCTTTTTCAAGCAGTGCAGACAGTATTTGTCTTGTAGCTTGAGAAATCGCTAGATTACTACGTAAAATAATTTTTTTGAATCTGTTCTTCCCACTTCTTGTATTGTTAATTTTCCTTGGTACGCATGAATTTCATCTAGAATTTTCATTTGGCTTTCTACTTTGCCTTTCGTTTGTGGACGGCGCGCCATACACGGCTTAAATGTAAAGCCAAAGTCACTTGAAAATTGTTCTGCTTTGGTATGAAGCTGTCCTTTAGTTCCAGCTAGCCTCGGTTGTACCATCACGGTTTTCATATTATCTGTTAATAGTACATGCGGAACACCTTGTAATTGTTCAAAGAATTCTACCAATGTATCTTGTAGTGTTTCAGTAGTTCTATCGAAAGTGACCTTTGCTAATTTGTATCGAGAATAGCCTAATGTCATCAGCAATATATTAAAAGTTATGTGTGTGCCATCATGCAATAGGAATTTAATATTCTCTTTCCAATCAACTTGAGCCTGTTCAGCTGGTGCGGTTTCAAAACGAATCGTATGCTGCATACTAGGCGATGTATGTTTTCTATCAAAAATAGATTGAAATACTGGTATCTTTAAAATATAACCGCGAAATGTAGAGTAAGCAGCTGTGAGTCCATGGTTATCTACCAAGTATTGCCACAAGACACGCTTATAATAAAATTGTTGGGGTGTATCATCAGATAATAAAGTCTGTATTACGTCATAAAATTTATCAATCATAGATGGTTTATGACGATGTGGATCGAGACGTTCCATTTTCATAATGAGATTTTTATGGTGCGTCTATCATAGCCTAATTCACGACCTAGTAAACTATAATTAGGTTTCAAATTGCAAACCTCCAGAATGTCCTTAATAATGGTAAGTCTAATAATGATGTTACAGTAAATGAACTGTTAATAGCGTATACGTATGCATGTTGTTATCACCTCAACTATAGTATCGGTGATACAATTAAAATTGTACATTCTTATATCATCATTTTTTTGTACATTCTTAGAGTATCATTTACACTAACGGCAAAATTAAATATGTTCGAGATCGAACAAACTTTAGAAAAACACAAATTAAATACCACTTTAAATCTATGCAGCGAGAGGCGCTAGAGGCTAAAATACAAGTCTTTAGTGCCTCTTTTTATTACAAAAATATAACAAATTTATTTCTACATTAATGTAAAAAGTAGGCATATAGGAATAGATCTATAGATAAGCTAATTACTACCCGCTTATCTATAGGGACTATTCATTTAAAAATAGTCTCCAATATCCTAGCTGATATGTATCAACATTCCTATTAATAGCTCAGAAAAATCTACCCTATTAACAATATATGCCTTGCATGCAGTGCGTATGGTGTATGAAGTAGATTGAGAGCTATCTACTCTACCATTCCCTCTAAAACACAAAGGAGAGCTTTATGGAACACAGACCTAAATGGATCTATTAAAATCTATTGCACCTCACAATTAAAAGCGACAAATTAAAAATATTGCAGCTTTAGAAAATAAAAGTATATCTAGTTATATCACAAACCTAATTGACCATCATTTTGAACAAAGCATTCAGTACAGATTCAGACTCCTATAACTCTTTTAAATCAAAAACCTAGATCGACTTGAAGTTTTAACATTAAGCCTTTTTAAAGGGCTATATGAATTATATAGTGCAGAGGATAAATTTGAAGAAATCTGCTCTACAATTTATAGAAAGGACTACCACAATGACGAATATAAACAATAATATGCATTTAAAAGAACTCAAAAGAGGAAAAATTACGTTTACCATATGGAAAAATATCAAGAAATATATCAATTGGCGTATTACTCCTTCAAACGCTTGCATCTGGAGGACTATTTTTATAGCTTTCTCTATCAGGCAGAAAATATCATATCCTCTCAAAAATATTTATGTAACAAAAGAAGTAGCGTTAACTTATATTAATCCTATAAAGCCAGATACTTATAAAACTCAAATCGGTCAATTTATTGCAAGTCATACATTTGACTTTGCGGTAAATCCTAACAATAAAATCCCATTCAAAAATTATAAAAGATGTAATCGACCATTTAACCAATAATCAACTTTATATCTTGAAGGAAACTTACAAAAATACTGGATCATGCTTGCTTTTTATTAAGTTTATGGATATCTCTATATTGGAATTATAGCAGTATCTAAAAAGACACATCTGTATCAAAAAGCCCTCCATAAGCGTGGTATGCAATTATTATCTCAAAAGCAAATGAGTTTATATACAAAAAAATAAACCTCATGTTTTTATCAATTGGAAATATAAACATCCCTACTGATACCGAATGTAAACATATTCTTGTCTTTGGTGCTAGTGGCTCTGGTAAATCTGTATTACTCAGTCAATTTCTTAATCAAATTAATACATATAGCCAAAAAAATATAATGATAAGCGTCATTATATTATTACGGATGTAAAACCTGAGTTCGTGGGAAAATTTGCAAAAATCCGATGACTATATTTTTGTCCTTTTGATAAACGTAGTATTAGTTGGTCAATCTTTAACGATATTGATGATATTTCAGATTACGACAGCTTCGCCTCTATTCTATTTGAACAGGAAGGTGCAAAAGATCCCATTTTGAGGGATTAGCTGCAGGGTCGATATTTGCAGATGGTTTAAAAGTATCTTGATTTACAAGAGCGCAAAAACGAACCAAGATATTCTAGAATTTTTTAAACAACCTGCAGAAAGATCTAATAGAAGCTATTAACTCCCTACCATCAACACTAATAACATCTAAGCAGTACTTAAACGCTCCAGATAATACCTTTTGCCTCTATACTTGCAACTCTGGCAAAGCGGTCTAAGGCCTTTCATGCACTTAAAAGATTCAACCGAGAATAATGCAGCATTCTCCTTTAAACAATATATTGAGAAGAATATCAACGAACAGATGGAACTATTCCAAACTTATATTTATTAGTTCCTGCTAACCGTCAACGAATCATGGCACCATTATTATCACTAGTCATGGATATTATGATTAACGAAGCACTTACTTTACCTGAAAGTCAAAATTGCAGACTTTATTTTTATTATTGATGAGATTGGTAGCGTCAATAAAATTCAATTACTACCTGATTTAATTACAAAAAGGTAGAAGTTATGGCATTAGTATTCTTGCTTTAACACAAGATGCCTGGTTTATTAAAGGGAAAAAAATATGGGCCACAAGTAATGCAATCATTCTTAAATAACTTTGGTACGCAAATAGTATTACGGATTAACGATGCAGCTACTGCCAAAGAACTGGCAGATAACTTTGGTGTAGAGGAAATAATTGAATACAAAGAATCAATTCAACTACCTCAAAACGGTAATCCTATCCCTCTATCAGTCAAGATACAACAACTAAATCACTTATTCTTCCAAGCCAATTACAGTCTCTACCACCATTTAAAGGATATGGAAAAATATTAGGGTTTTAATCCTTTTAATTTAGTAATTCCTCAATTGTTCTTCAATGAAAATCCCTAATATAAAAACACTTTGACCCTATTGATAGAAAAAAACAGTAAATTCATTTTAAACCAACTAAGCAAACCCGTAGAGCAAAGTTTAATGAATATAAAGAACATCGTTATGGGAAGATTTAATTAACAAGTATAAAAAGGAGAATAGTCTACTATGGTTACAACATCTAATGTCTCACCATTCAAAGCAGGACAATACTATAACAAAGATGATTATTATAGTCGCACTAATTACCCAGGAGGACTTTTGGTTTGGTAAAGGATTGTTATCTCCTATAGGAGATGATATTTCCAAATCCATGTAAAAGTACTATAACACCTTTATCACAGGATAATTACGAACAAAAAATAAATACATTAAAAGACGAATTAACACCTGATGCAAAAATTGGCAATAGATTTAACCTTTCTCTCACTAAATCTATCTCAATTGCAATGTTAAATCCTGCATTAAAATATGATCTTCTAGATGCACATAATCAAGCTGTTAAAAATGTGTTAACTTTCGTTGAATCTAATTATGTAGTATAGGGCAGCGCATACAAATAAAGATAATCGAACAGAAAATATAAAAACTAAAAATGCTTTATTTGCGTGTTTGCAACATAGGGTATCTAGAGAACAAGATCCACAATTACACACCCATTGCTTACTTTTTAGAAAAACAATGATAAATGGCAAAATTATGACAATTGAGGACCGATTTATTCACTCAAACCAATATCTTTTCTCCTTAATGTATGACAATGAATTATCTAAAGCCTTACAAGAAAAAAGGATTCCCTTCGGGAATCCACGAGCAATCGATCAGAAAAACATACATTTTGAGATTGAAGGTATAAATGACACTCTAATCGATCATTTTTCAAAGAGAAAATATCAAATTCAGGATTATCAAGCCAATCAAGGCTTTTCTAATACATGGGATGGCGCACACGCTGCAGGTCTGGCATCGCGGAGACCAAAGCCACCAGAAGACCTTGCAACTTTAGAGAAGGAATGGCGTAAATCTATTGATAATTTAGGCGGTTTTTGTAATTAATAAATCTACACATCACAAGGATGCATCAAGACTTTTTAAAAATCAATGATATATTAAAAATCCATTGATTATCTACAAGAAAAAGTCCTATGCATTTTCTAAGTCAGACTTAATGATTGAAGTATATAAACAAGGTATAATGCTTGGCGTAACTGTATCAGAATTTGAAAAATATATTTGAACACCACTTACAAAGTACTTTAATACAAGTTGGTTTTCGTCAACTAAATAATGAGATATATTTTACAACTCCCAAAAAAACTTGGCTCATGCCAAATATATAGATTCGCTCTTTTAAGTCCCCAGATTGAAAATTATAGTACTTTTGGATCAGAATGATGCTAACTCAAAAATTGATATGCTTTCCAGTAATCTCAAACTAGCACAAGGTTGGGAGCTTTCAAAAGGGCAAAAAGAAGCTATTAATTTAATGTTATCATCTTCTAACAAATATATTGCGGTAGAAGGTATAGCAGGTTCTGGTAAAACAACTATGCTTGAACAAGCTAAATTACTATACGAGTCTCAAGGAGTTAATGTAATAGGTATGGCATTTACAGGAAAAAGCAGCAGAGGCCATGGAGTCAGAAGCTGCAATTTCATCTCAAACTATTCATAAATATCTAAATCACCTATCACCCACTACGACTCATAACTCCTGGGATTTTTCATCTGTAAAGAAAGCAGAAACACCAGAAGTCTGGGATAGTAGATGAAAGCTCCATGTTAACAGATCACCTACTAAGTAATATTCTAAAAGCCTCTGAAAAAAGAAATGCTAAAGTAGTCTTTCTTGGTGACCCAAACCAATTACTTCCAATTGGTACAGGTAATGCATTTGATAGAATGACTAGAAAAAGATAATGAACAAGTCCCTACTGCTCGTATGAGGAAATCAATCGACAAGAAGAAGGTTCTAATCTTAGAAAAACAGTAGAAGCTTTATCTGGTAAATTCGAAAATATAGGAAAAACAATCACCACTATCTTATATTGACGACAGGATTAAAGAAATCCCTCAACGACAATATCGCTTAAATTCTGTAATTCATGAATACTGTAATTACACAGTTGCACAGCAAGATAAAAGTGCTATTTTAGTAGCTCGCAATAATGATCGTAATGAACTCAATTCTGAAATTCATAACAGACTTATAGAAAAAGGTACCTTAAAAAAATGAATGTTTACTAACTAGCGTCAATCAGCATGGTATAGAAAGTTCTAATCCATATGCCATTGGTGAAAAAAGTCATCTTTCACTAAAAATGACTATAAACTCAAAGATACTAATGGCGAAACAGTAGGAATAAAAAAATGGTCAACTTGGCAAAATCATAAATATCAATGGGATCTAAAAGTTACCGTACAAACTAACACAAACCAAAAATGTGATGTTTGATACAAGAGAGTATAAACATTTTTGATTATGGATATGCAATGACTACATTCAAGGCACAAGGTATTACTGTTGATAATGCTCTAATCGTACATGATAGTACACAAAAAACTCCAACACTCGCAATAAAATTTATGTAGATGTAAGTCGTGCTAAAAAAAGCGTAAAAATTTTTACTGATGATAAGGAAGCTCTAGTCAAACAGGCTAAGCGCTTCCAACAAAAAATTACTTCATCAACTTTCACGCCATCCATTGCTAAAGGCAAAGAAAGGAAAACTATACATGTCTCAAAAGAAAAATCTAAGGAGATCTAATGGAGAAGGCACATTCTTTCAAAGCCAGGGAAAATGGCGAGGCCAATTTAGTATTACTAAGGATAATAAGCTAATCCGCCGTGCTTTCTCTGGGAACTCAAAATTAGAAGTATATAAATTAGGAAAACAATGGATAGAGGCTACACAGCAAAATACTTCTATTTTCTCAGCCAAAAATACAAAACTAAAAGACATCTGTAACTACTGGCTACAAGATGTAAAAAAAGTTAGTGTAAAGCCTAAAACATCTCAGAAATATGACTCTACACTAAGGCTATATATTCTTCCCCTCTTAGGTGAAATAAAAATAACTGTAATTACACCACAACAAGTACAAACAGTCCTAAACAACTGGAGTAATGGAACATTGAAAGGCAAAAAAGGACATGTCATATCTTCCAGTACCATACGTTGTACTAGACGTTATCTTTCAGAACTATTTGAGTATGCAGTAAATATCGGTTTATTGTTAAAAAATCCTATTAAATTAACTAAACCACCTAGATTAATAACTACAGAAATTCATACCTTATCACTCGATGAAATTCATCAGCTTACAGTCACAATGAAGCAACAAGTCAGTAATAATATATCCTCACCTTATAGGATTAATTATTACGCAGCCTATATCGCAACAAAAATTGCCTTAGGCACAGGAATGCGGCTAGGTGAAGTATTTGGACTATGTTGGGACTGTGTTGATTTAATCCACGGAACCATCTCAGTACGACGAACAATACAAACAGGTACGAAAGGGCAAGTATTTCAAGATACCAAAACTAAAACTTCTCGTCGTTGTATCCCTATCAGCCAAGAATTACAAAGTGAATTGACTACTTATAAAGAATTCCAATCCAATTATGCAAAAGAATTAGGAGATAAATGGACTGATTCCTATGGAGTTGTTATCTCAGGTACCTTTGGAAAAATTCTATCAACAAGTAATTTCAAATCTAGATATTTTATACCAATATTAAAACTACTAGGCTTAGAACATATAACATTTCATGATCTCGACATACCCATGCTACACTTCTACTATCTCAGAAAATAAACCCTAAAATAGTTCAAGAAAGACTAGGACACTCTACAATTACTCTAACCTTAGATACCTATTCACACCTAGTACCAGACATCCAAAAAAAGAAGCAGTTAAAGCTTTAGATGATTTAGGAATTTAAAAATATAATTCTCATCAATTTCATTCTTAATATCAATTAACTCATAGTCAATTGATAAATTCTTAAATCCCTCATCAATTTTTGCTTTTATTTGGTCATAACTTCCTGTGCCTACTCCATTAAGCCACATTCCATTAGGAAAGCAGACATCACTCATTTCCCCCTTGTCATTAATAAATATAGTTCTATTAGACGACTGCTCCTTTATAACTAAAACAAATCTAACAGAGTCTCTTATGCAAGTCCCATAATATGTTCTATGCATAGTATCTATTGTTTGTAATTTATTAAGTTCAAACTGAAATTTTTTCTTCAATCGTCTAAAAAATTTATAATTCTTATACCATAAAAACTATTTTTTTCCTTCCAACCACCTTTTACAAAATAAAGAAATAGAATTACCGTCAGTAAAGCGTATAAATAAAAATCGGTCTTTAAGTGGAACTTCGGACAATTCTGGAATGACTTGAGAAATTGAATCCATTTCAACTTGAAAACTATGACGACCTTCAACTAAAAAGTGGTGGATTATATTCTTTAAATAATATCTTCTTTTATTATTAAAAATCATATAGATATACTTACTGGAGCTAAAGATTCATTTCGTAATTGTAATTGTAAATGTCAATATAAGAATGTACAATTTTGACGATGTACAATGTACAGTTATTCCTTCTGTTGCATATGGTTTCGTAACCGGTATGAATCTCAGTTATGCTAATCACATGTGCATGGTGAAGTAATCGATCGACAATAGCATTAGCTACTCGCTCATCATGTAAAATGGTAGCTCACTCATCAGAAATTAATGTTAGACGTTACGATGGTACTTTTCTTTTTCGTATCGTCTATCAATAGTGAAATAGTAAGTTAGCATCACCTGGTTGTAACGGTAATAGCCAATTTCATCAATGATGAGTAATTGGTAGCGTGCATAATGCTTGAGCCGAGTTTCTAATCGTCCTTCATCTTTTTGCACTCTTAAGGTTTTGAATTAAATCATGGCATTTAATAAAATAGGTGCTTCGTCTGTTACGAGAGCTTTCAATACCTAGTGATGTAGCTAAATGTGTTTTCCCAACTCCGCTAGAGCCAAGAAATACAATGTTTTTCAGCTTGTTCCATGAATCCTAATGATGCTAAATCCTTAATTTGCATTTTCGTTAATTTGTGGTTGAAATGAAAATTCAAAATCAGCTAGTGTTTTTCAAATGAGGAAAATTACTAATTTTCACCATATGGTTAATTACGTTTTGTCGTTTAATATCAACTTCGTAATCACTCAACTCATAACCACTCAATATGAGATAAGCTCTGTGTATTAGCTAATTCAATTGTTTCATCTAGGTGTAACATGCATTGTTTTAGTTTTAGATATGCTAGATTATCTTGTAAGCGTTGGTAATTAGTCTGTAGTGTCATAGATAGCTCCTATCTTTTCCAAATTAGATTTTGCTTTAGCTTTCACATCTTCAGAACTTAGATAAGGAATTGTTTTCTGCAATTGTGCCTCATAATGAGAAGGCAAATAGTTAACCTTCTTATCACTTAATGGGTGCTGTGCAATCAATTCTGTGCTATCATATATGTATAGCATCTTATCTATGGTCTTTAAGGTCATAGATTTGGCCACATATCCTGGCGGTACAGAATAGTGGCTAGCACGAAAGCTAATGAGATTACTTGCTGAAACCTTAGCTTTTGGGTGATCTATGCGGTAGGAATCTCTTATCACTTTTGTTGGAAGTGGGGTAAGAGATTCCTTTTCTTTTTCAAGCAGTGCAGACGGTATTTGTCTTGTAGCTTGAGAAATCGCTAGATTACTACGTAAAATAATTTTTTGAATCTGTTCTTCCACTTCTTGTATTGTTAATTTTCCTTGGTACGCATGAATTTCATCTAGAATTTTCATTTGGCTTTCTACTTTGCCTTTCGTTTGTGGACGGCGCGCCATACACGGCTTAAATGTAAAGCCAAAGTCACTTGAAAATTGTTCTGCTTTGGTATGAAGCTGTCCTTTAGTTCCAGCTAGCCTCGGTTGTACCATCACGGTTTTCATATTATCTGTTAATAGTACATGCGGAACACCTTGTAATTGTTCAAAGAATTCTACCAATGTATCTTGTAGTGTTTCAGTAGTTCTATCGAAAGTGACCTTTGCTAATTTGTATCGAGAATAGCCTAATGTCATCAGCAATATATTAAAAGTTATGTGTGTGCCATCATGCAATAGGAATTTAATATTCTCTTTTCCAATCAACTTGAGCCTGTTCAGCTGGTGCGGTTTCAAAACGAAATCGTATGCTGCATACTAGGCGATGTATGTTTTCTATCAAAATAGGATTGAAATACTGGTATCTTTAAAAATATAACCTGCGAAATGTAGAGTAAGCAGCTGTGAGTCCATGGTTATCTACCAAGTATTGCCACAAGACACGCTTATAATAAAATTGTTGGGGTGTATCATCAGATAATAAAAGTCTGTATTACGTCATAAAATTTATCAATCATAGATGGTTTATGACGATGTGGATTGAGCGTTCCATTTTTCATAATGAGATTTTTATGGTTGCGTCTATCATAGCTAATTCACGACCTAGTAAACTATAATTAGGTTTCAAATTGCAAAACCTCCAGAATGTCCCTTTAATAATGGTAAGTCTAATAATGATGTTACAGTAAATGAACTGTTAATAGCGTATACGTATTGCATGTTGTTATCACCTCAACTATAGTATCGGTGATACAATTAAAATTGTACATTCTTATATCATCATTTTTGTACATTCTTAGAGTATCATTTACATTGTAATGTTGCTGTTTCGCCATGAAACTTACTTATAGAATATGTATAGCTTAAAAATTTTATAGATTTATGCCAAAATTGTAAAAAGCCGTATAAAGTGTAATCCCAACTATACATATATTACTAATAATCTGCAATATAACATTAATATTATTAGAAGCTCCATATACCCTCCAGAAATAAAACTACTAAAAATAACTACTAAAACCTATACGAAAAGCGGATGGTCCAAATCGAACTATCCGCTTTTTCTTCATGTGATCAGGAGGATTCGACCCCCGAC